>MDTG01426110.1_pt1 | contig 13434 bp, 20 predicted proteins | sample 811421 | NCBI WGS metagenome assembly MDTG01 (sample SAMN05326645, study PRJNA326480) | marine metagenome | isolation source: seawater | place: Pacific Ocean: South East | collected 2011 | reverse complement strand
TAATTGATTCTGGCTTGTAAAAGTAATGAAGCTCTACCGTGTAGTTTGTTGTGCCAGTCAGGTAGTTAGGTGTCGGTGCTAAAAGAAAATTAGATTCATCAAATATCGCGTAATACTTTGGCGTTCCAGTCGTTGTAGAAGCAGGGTACGCTTCTCTTATAAAGTTTACATCTTTAAATATAAGAAACTCATATCCAGTGTTATCTACAGACAAGGAATAAGGAGCCAAGAAATCAGATGGCATGGAAAGGTACTGGTTTCCCTGAGATGTGTTACCTGTAGCGTTTTTTCTAAAATCAGGCAACTGAACTGATTTAAGTATTCTGTCCTCTGCTTGCAAGATAATGGTTGGAAGATTATTAACGAAAGTAGTTTCCGTTGTCTCCAGATAATCCTGCAGAGCATTTTTTAGAGTTGTAAATGTCCACGCCATTAGCTGGTACTCACTGTTACTTTGCCCACCTCGCATTTCATATCAAGATTAAGCGTTTGTGTTCCGTATGCTGTCAATCCTCCACCAACTGGATCAAATGCAGACAATGCTCTGCTTTCTGTTAACGACTTGTCAGGACGAGCATCTCTAATTGCTTGAGGATCGTCCATGTTAAGCTTTCCAAGCTGTAACTGGGGCTGGTCTTGATCAACCACATCATAACCAACCAAAAGTCCGTTTGGTCTTTGATTTTCTATTTGTTTAACAAGCTGATGTTTTGGATAGCGAAAACCAGTACGGTCACAAAATCCAAAAGCATGTTTTCCAGAAGCATATGAACTCATAAATTAGTATACCCACCGGGAGACACATACAAAGTATTTTTGTTAGCCGCATCAGAAGCAAGATTCCATTGCTCTTCATAAATCTCTTTTAAAAGAGGAGCGACTTGAGCAGAGTCTCTATTTTTAATTGAAAGATAATAAGCAAGACCCGCAACTAAACAGGGAAGATATCTTGCAGGCACATCCACATTGTTTGAGGCAGGCTTTCCTGTGTCTTCTATTCTTTCCATATAATAGTAAAAAAACGTGTACGTTGCCTGAGAGTCAGGCACAGGCCACAGGTTAATAGTAATATTGCTTGGAGATCTTTCTACATAATACTGAATGGGTCTGCCATCTGTAAGCTTATTAGTTAACTGGGCATACTGGCTAACTGATATTCTTTGCATAGAAAGATCGCTTTGCTTGTCGGTATCTCCTGCATCTGTTCTTAACAGTCCTTCAATAATGTCTAGTTTTTCTGCTGTTAAAGCATACGAAGACGTTCCAGCAGTTAACGCTTGAGAAGCACTTTTTACGCTCCACAAATTTAACCCCCTGTTCTGCCACTCAAGAAGAAGCAGATCCAAGCTCCTTCTCGCTGTACGATAATCGTATCCACTACGAGGCTCTCCACCTATTCTTTCATAAGCTTCTTCAACAATATCGCCTAGATCAAGATCAAATGCATATGTGCCGCTTGTAGCCATTAAGTAACAATCCCTTTAGTTTTTCCTCTCATAGCAAGGCCATCTCTGCATTTAGCCATTTTTGCCCTGCCACCTTCATTCATTTTTGCTGTTCCAGCAAAAGGGCGATAACCAAGATCAACATCCATTATTTCTTTATTTCTTTTGTCGGCTTCTTTCTTTGCCTTTGATTCTATTTTAGCCTTTAGCTTGGCTATTATTTTTTTCATTTTGCTAACCTTAAAATCTAATAGAGTTATAAATATTGCTAAGATCAATCGGATTATTCTTTAACCATTCTGCCCACTCTGCATTGCCCCAGTTTGACGTATCAACTGTTGGCGGGGTTACTGTTGTGGGAGTAGTGGTTGTTGGAGTGGTAGTTGTATCTGTTGGCACTGGTTCAGGAACAGTATCTTCTCTTGCCGCAGGTTCGGTTGGAGGGTTATACGGAGGGGGATATACTATCGACCTTTGACCCATGCCTTGATATGGATTATACCCAGTTTGCGCCCCAAACATTCCCGCATATTGCATTGGCTGACCATAAAGACTTCCTGTGTTATAAGGATTTCTTGGGAAAGTATTTAAAGGAAAAGGGCCGCCAAAAGGACTTGGATACATTCTTTGACTAGGTTGATACTGAAGTGGACTCATGCCCATCCCCATGCCAAAACCACCCATCATGTTGTACCCTGATCTGCTTCCCATGTTAAAAGGATTCATGTAAGCATTGGAATAGTTTTGCATGTCCATTGAGTTGCTGTAAGGACTCATGCTTCTGCCATAAGGATTAAACGTGCCGCCTTTCATTCCTGCTGGGCTTTGATATCCTCCCATTCCTCCATACATCCCGCCAAAAGACGGTTGATTTCTTATATACGGGTTCATGCCATAACTAGACAAACCAGCCATCCTTGGATAATAAGTGTTTCCACTGTAAAGCTGTTGCCTAGGCTGCGGCTGCATCCTAGAGGACAAGGAATTATAATTAGACATCATACTTTCAAAAGGACTGTACATCACGCTCTCCTAAAACTACGGTTCTTAGATTTGCTTACTACTCTAAGATTCTTACGCTTGTTGTTTTTGGGATTTCTGTCTTTATGATGAACATCTTTCCCATCGCCTTTTTTAACTTTTCCTGCCGCTGACATTTTTCTACGGGCAGCATTTCTTCCTGCTCTGTTTTTTTTCTGCTTAGAACTGGAATGATAATTATCGTACTCTTTGCGATAATTTCTCATTACTTCTTCTTGGCAGGTTTTTTCTTGGCAGGGGCTTTTTTAGCAGGAGCTTTCTTGGCTGGAGCCTTTTTCTTGGCAGGGGCTTTCTTCTTTACTTCCCATGCCTCATTTTCTTTTGTGTCAGGATCATCCTTGGCAAAAGTTCCGTCTTTAGTCCTTGATCTGACAACCTCCACATCATTGCTCATTTCTTTTAAAATTCGCTTTGCTTCAGTTTCTGTCATCAAGTCAAAGACAACGGTTTCATATGTGCCATCAGAGTTCTTTATACCAATCTGGTATACAGGATCTCCGTTATTCCAGTTTCCATTTTGAAAGACTTCAAGTTTAGCCATAGGATTTCACCATTGTCAAAACCACTGTATAAGCATCACCGCTGCTATGCCCCACTGTTGTGAAGTCAATGTCTCCAGTAACGCCAGAACCAGCATTATTGGGTATGCCAGTAAAGGACGTAAAGTCTAATTCGTCAGCGTAATCTGCTGGCAGGTGTGCCGCCAACACATTAGATGAAGCATCAAATTCTATTTTAACGCTCATGCCGACTGTAGAAAATTGTATCTTGCTGATCGCTACGCGAGTGCATGTAGCACCTGTCATTGGATCAACAGACAAAGCAGATACATCTACTTTTGCAACAGCAGACTCGCCTGAACCGTCACTAACATTAGTAAACTTCATAATCAGGTTTCGTGCGCCATCTTGGATTGTCTGAGAGGTTACTGCATCAGCCATTGTATATCTCCAAAATAAAGGGGGGCTTTACGCCCCCATGTCTTATGACTGGTCAGTGAAGGCAGGAACATCCGCACCTTCTTGATAGCCCCAGATATACCAATTGGTTGAATCTTTTGCCAGTACATTAATCTCAAATAAACCAAAATCCGTTAACGTCAGGATTGAATTTGAGTTTCCATCCGCATACACAGAGACATTATCTGCGTTTGAGTCAAGATGAACGATACCGCCCAGATAGAAGTTTGTGTCTGATCCTGTATCAATAATCAGATTTTCTGCCTCTTCTGCCGCACCACCGTAAACCAGCTTAAAGAAAACACCAGCAGAGGGACTAGGCAAAGTCAAAGTGCAATTAGCTGACAGAGCAGGAACTACAGAGGTTCTTCCTCCATGAGCCGTTGCTGTTAGCGAAATAGCTGTTGTATCTGCCAAGGCAACTGGAGTGACCTGCAATCCGTTTCCGTCAAGGGTGAATTCAGTTGTGACAGCACCTGTTGTGCTGTTTTTAGATATGACCGTGAATCCATTCTCTGAACGGACGGGGCCATTAAAGGTTGTATTAGCCATTATGTTCTCCTGTCTCGGCTAGTGTCTGCTTACGCAGTCAGGAAAAAAGGGGGCCGCAGCCCCCGATCAAGTTAAGAACTACCGGGAGATCCGTAGATTCCTAGTGGATCTGAAACGCCAAAGCTATAACGCTCTCTGGCCTTATAACGAACATTACCTGTGTCAAAGTCTCCATCCATAGAAGTTTCAAGCGCAGTACGCTCAAATTGCTTCATTCCGTTAGGAACATCTGTAATGAGGAAAAAGGCATTTGAATCAGTCAGATAATGATTGATTGCATAGCCTTCAGGTATTGAACCGTTATTACGCAAAGCGTTAATGTCGTTATCAGCCGTTCCTACTCTGCCATCTGTTTCCAGAAGACGAGTTGCCACAAACTGTAACGCAGGCGGTACAACTAATCGTCTAGGACGAGCCGCAATCAAAAGTCCACGCTCATCGGTAAATGCTGCAATATTAATTACTGCATCTTCTAATGAAGTTTCGTTGAGATCAGCCGCTGTCGAAGGACGGTTGCTGTTTTTGCCACCGCTTACAAGTGGGTGTCCATCACCACCAGTTACACCGTCACCAGAAGCAGTAAACAGGTTAACCCCGTCACCAGACTGGTAAGAATTGGTGAAACCGTTGTTTAAAGGAAAAGCCGCTTTAACTTGCTTGGTGTACGCCATAGCGCGAGCTAATGCCTTGGTGTATCTAGCAGACAGGGAATCATAGAGGTTATCCTCCATAGCTTCTTCTGTAATACTAAAGCCCATAGCAATAGTTTCGTGGTTATAGCGAGCCGTAAACGACTCCTGCGCTGAGTCATAACTGATGGCAGAACCTTCAGTCTTGACAGGTGCAGCAGCAAAACCCGAAAGTTTTACTTCCTCTTCAAATGAACGATCCGATGATTCAGTTTCGTAAATCACCGTATGCTCATCTTCGTACTTTCCATACTCAAGACCAAACAGGGCGTTAAGACCCGGTAAAAGCTCCTTGAGCATCTGCGCTCTTGAAATAGCCATTACTTAGCCTCCTTATACGCCAGTGGTGTTCACATACTGATGGCCTACGTTAAATTTAACGATTACGTCAGTAAATGCATCACCTATCGCACTGTCAGGGCCATCAACAAAGTCAATAAGCCTTAACGGTAGCGTGTTAGTCGTAGCAGCAGTTGAACCGTCAACGGCATTTTTGCTGCGCCCAATTGTAGTAGAACCCGCTGTTTGAACCACTGCAAAGTTATTACCTAAAACAGTTTGTGCCAAACTTGCATCGCTCTGCATCTTCATTAAGACATCTGGATCGTCTAGGACGTAAGCCATAATGTCAGAAGCCGCTGTGCTTGCGGGAAAGGTCTGGTTAAATGTTTTCTGGGAGGTGCTTGGATCTGTGTAAGAACATCCCATAAACACGCCTACAGTAGTCAAAGAAGTTGTTCCTGTGTCTTTTTCTACTGTTCCAGAACTCACTATTTTTTAAAAATCACCATAGAAGATAGCTGTACTGTAACCGCTTGCAATCTTAATATGGCGAACTTTTCCAGTAAAAGAACCGCTAGCACTTAATGTGCCAATGGGTTCCGCACCAGAGGGAGTCGCTGTAGCAGACATGATAATTCTCCATACATATTAAAAGAATGAGGAAAGTTAAAAACTTATCCTCTGCCAAAGGTTGTGCGCGATGTTCGCTCTGTATTCATCAGAGGCATTCGCGGATCATTTTCTCTCATGAAACTGTTATCAACCGATTCCATTTGTTGGCTAGCCATCTTTTGATAATACTCTTGGCGTTGTTTCATATCTTCCTCAGGGGCTTTGCACAATAACAAACCACCGATTTCAATATTTCCTTCAAACCTTGAGCCTACATCAGACATTACTTCCAACTCTGGATGATCTTCAGCCCTCACTGGAACCCAACCTTCCCTAAACTTCTGGGAGACATTGGTGTTGTCAGCGTGATTTAGTGTGCTTGTCCTGACCCATCTAAAAACATAACCGTCTTTAGGGTCTGGAATAGGCAACACAGATGCTGGTTTCCAAGAATCACTTGTACGAATTTCAGTTTCACGGGCTTCGTTAGCCCTTGGGGTGCGCTTCTCAGCCATTTGACATATCCTCTACGAGTTGTTTGGCATACTGTTCGTTAGTTAGACCTAGCCGCTTTGCGAGAGCAACTTGAGTTTGCGTTAACTTAACTTTGCGAGGTTTAGACCCGTTGTTCCGCGATGCGGGGGTCACCACCATCGATGGACTTCGGGACTTCGCTTGAGAAGAACGCTCCTCTTTCTCATTTGATTCAGTCCCGAAATATTCAGGAAACCTAGAACGCATAGTACGATCTATCGTTTCAAAATATTCATCTGAATTGGGATCAACGCCCTCGTTTTTAACGAGCTTTTCGTGAACCCCGTAAGCAAGAGCGGTCATATCCTTATGTTCATCATCCCCGAACCAAGGGTTTTCTTCTGACCACATTTTTGCTTTTGCGCTAACTTCAGGCTTTTCTGCCTGTTGTTGCGGTTGTTGCGGCATCATATTCTGTTGCTGCATTGCTTGTTGTTGTGCAAATTGAGGATTTTGCTGCATGTGCTGCATATACTGTTGATATTCAGCTTGCCGCCTCTGCATATCCTGCTCATGATTACTGGCCTCACGCAACTCTGCCTGTGCTGTAATCAGTGCTTCCTGAGTAGAAATAACCTTATCGGTATCTCCTTCGTCATAAGCCGCTTTGTATTGAGACTTTGCTTGCTCTACGGCTAATGTCGCCCTGTCTTTAATTTGCGTAACAAGCATGTCTTCGCCACGCCTGATAACATCTTCATACTGTTTGTTCTGGTTAGCATATTGTTGCGCGACCTTAACAGCTTCTTCACGCATTTTTTCAGCAGCTTCACGCTGCCTACGCTCTTCATGCTGCTGATAACGCAACTTGTTAATTCGCTTTTTGACCTTTTCACTGTAGCCTTCAAGCTCTTCGTCCTCATCTGATGAATCAACTGTTTCAGATGCTTCCTGCTTAGGAGGCGGTCTTTGATCTTCAGGCGGCCTGTCATCTACTATTTCCAGATCAAGATCTATTTCATTCTCACTTGTATCTGGCTTGGTAATTTTTGTTCTAACACCAAGAAATTTTTCTTCAAAAGAAGTTTGCGGATTGTTATCAACCTCTAACGCCATTTCTTCGCTCATATCTTCTCTACCCCTCTTGGATCTTCAACGACTGCTTCTACACTATCGTCATTTATTAACCTGAATTCCTTGCCATGTATCCTAAAACGAGTACCTGAATAAGAACGCATCACAATCCAGTCCTGTTCCTTGCAATAAGGCCCAGAGGGAAACCGTGTTTCGTCTTTATAAGCATCTGGGCCAAGCTTTAGCACAAAGCCACAGATTGATCCGACTTCCTCTACATGAAGAGTCTGTTTCGCTTTAAGTATGCCGCCTTCCGTTTTTTCGTCAGGCTCTGGCAAAGCAATTAATATTTTGTAACCTTTGGGGTCAGGAAGTTGGTGAGCCGTTCTTGGCTCTTCTTCCGTTTTTACTGCTTCCATTTTTTGCTCCTGCACTGGAATACGGTGTCCAGAGCCACCTTGCATCGCCTTTGCGATGAATTAGCCTGCCTCGATTCTCTCCTTGAGGTCGAGAAGTTCCCTTTCTGCTAGTGCTAATCCTTGGATTACACCGCAGCTATGGGTATATTCGCTATAGTCCTTACAAGATCCAGTAGCAACGTGGTCAGACATTTCATTCATTTTCTGCCTGAGAAGATCCCTGAGTACATCCATAGAGTTATCAAACGCCCTACTCACTCAGTGTGTCCTTAACCACATCTACTCCTCTTTCAAAACCTTTTAACATCTCTGCGGAGGAAAGCCTGTTTTCGTCTGTAGCAAGCTTTGCCCCTATCCTTGCGCTCTCTATGCGCTCTTCCTGATCCATTTTTTCCCTGTCAAGAACGGCTTTTTCCTGCGCTTTTTGCATATCAAGCTGTATTTTTGCCATTTCAGACTGCGCTTTAGCCATTGCTTCGCCTTCCTTGATCTGAAGCTCTCTTTGCTGCATCTGTATGACAGGATCTTGCATTTGTTTGGCATTTTGCTCGGCCTGCGCCATTTGCTGGGCTTTTCCAGTAACTTGAGCAGACGCTGGGGCAACAAGACGCGATATACGCAGTTCAATATCCTCAGGTAAAGGCTCATCTGGGTGCGGAAGCTCTACACCAAGCTCTTTTTCTACCTTTGCACGATATGCAAAGGCAATATGCTCCTGAATATGGGCTGCACCAGCCGCCATAATCTGTTTTGCAGCGGGTGACTGCTGCATTATCTTCATAATCTCTGGATTTTGCGCCATTGACATGTGAGTCTGTATATGCGCCTCATGATCCTGATATATAAACGCCTTGACAGGCTTTCCATTAAGCATATTCATGTTTTCAGACACAGGATCAGTCGGTTTAATGTCATCTTCCGTGGGAATAATCTTTTCAGCATCCCTGATTCCCAGAACTTCAATCATTTGGCGGTGCAAAAGCGGTAAATCGTACATTTGAGGGGCTTGAGCCGCTAATTGCAGTGCCGCTTGGTACTGCATGATGCGTTGAGCCATCGTTCCAGCGTTAGGATCGCTAACAGGAATGATATCTATGCTGTCATCAAAGTCCTGAACCGTTAATTCACGCCCTTTTGTATCGTATGGGTACGATGAAGGCCCATAATCACGGACTAAAGAGACTAAAATCTTTAATTCCTTGCCAACAGAGTGGTGAACCCGCGCCTGAACTGCGCTCATCACCTTCATTTCGCGCTCTAATATCGCTAAAGTTGTCCCTACTGGGGCTTCTCCGTTAATATCTGCGGCTTTTACGTCTGCTGCGGAGGCAAATCTACGTCCCTCACTGACAATATCACCTAAAAGCTGGTATAAAACACTGCTTGGCTCTTTATATGGGAGGAAAGAAATGCTATCCCGTATCGCCCCACCGGGGACATCAACATCCCGAAACTCACCGGGCATTATCGGAGTGTCATCACCCTTAATCCTAAGACCCCTAGCCTTCAAACCACCGGGCAGATTAGCCAAAGTACCCGCATCCACCAACTGTCTAAGCAATGAAGTGGCTGATTTGGACAGCCCACCAATCATATGGACTAAACCAAAGCCATAGAATCCAAGGCCGGGCAAATACTGATAATGCACAAAGTGCTGCCTACGCATCTTGTTAGGGTCATCTTCAAGCCAGTTGCGCCTGATCGATAAAATTGTTGATGATGACTTGTCAATAGTGACAACATAAGGCAATCCTATGCCTGTTTCCTCACCATTCGCCATATCTTCAAAGCCTGCCAGATCTATATCGACATGCATCTCAAGTAGTGTGTGGCGATGATCAAACTCATAGTTGTCAGAATCACCTGTTAATCGGTTATATTTTTCCTGTATATCGCTAACATCAGGGGTAGGAGAAGGAATATCTACATCCCTGTAAAATCCTGCAAATTGTAACTTCTTGATTTCATTAGAAGTTTTCTTCATAACATGCGTTGCTCTCTCGCATGTCGTTAAATCGGACGCTCCGTAACTGACCACAAAATCCTCTGCAGGAACAAACATGGCACAAGGTCTGTCCATGTTCGGGTCGTAATATACTTTCCTGAACGCTGATCCCGCTATGGGAAGGGAGAAGAGCAATTTCTCCGTTTCAGTTCGATACTCCACCATTCTCTGGGTAATAAGGTAATTAAGATATTCTTTTACCCGTGAAGCCTGTTTTACCTTATCCTCTGTTAACTGCCCTACAATATTTGTTTTAACTGGGCCAGCAGCGGGATAAATTTCCTGTATAGTCTGTGCCTGAAAGCGAACAACTGCTTCAGAAAGCATAGGATGGAATACGCCACACGCACCATCCCAAGGGGTTGTCCTGTCTTCAAACTTCAGTCCAAGCAAGTCCAGACCTTTAATATAGGACTGTTCCCAGTCTGAGCGACTGTCCCTGTCTGCATTAAAAGCACCTACAAGCTCGGATGAGATCTCTGTCAGATCCCTGTCATCAATGAATTCTGCCAGATTAGCATCATGAGACATTCCCCCTGTCATGGGGTTGTTAGGATCAAAATCCACCAATACCCCGCCATCAGGGGTTTCAATAGAAACCGACTCAGGGTTTTCTATTTCTATCTGTAAGGCTGGCTCCCCCTGTAACTCCAGAGGAGAGGGGGTCATTGCGCTATCAATTGCCACCTAGCCGTTTTTCCTGAACATCTGATCTCTTGCCGCGCCAGAACCACGGGCTATTGTTCCTACTCCACCCGCAGCCATACCTTTAGGTTTCATTTCGTCTGCCCTGACTGCACCACCTTTAGCGTATCCCTTGCTTTTCATTACAGGAACACCGCCCATAGCCATGCCTTTGGGCTTCATTGCCCTGCCGCCTTTCATCATGCCTTTGGTTTTTATCTTGCCGCCAGCCTTGTAACCTTTAGACTTCTTCATCGTCAACCTCGGAATATAAGTTGTCAAATACCCTGTTTACATCCAGCGTGTAATCCAGATCAGATTTACTGTAATGGACATGCTGGGACGGTCTAAAATCAGGTGCGCCTTCTCCCATTTCAAACCAAGCGGGATGAGTTACCCTGACCCTATTGTTTGGTAACGCTATAATGTTCCCTGTCCATTTTCCTGCATCAAGCAGTTCCAGCACATGGGATTGTTTGTGCTGTGCAGGATCATCACCAATTTCGGAATCGGTATAATCCACGGTAAAATAATACTTGGCGGGATAAAACTCACCATCAATCTTTGCCAACCAAGGACACGGTGTACATCTGTCCAGAACATATACTGCATGCGTCCTCGATGAACAGTCCCAAGGTTGTGCCGCCCATACAGGCATCGGTTCAGGCCACTCCTCAAAAGGGGTATCACCCACCAGTGCCGTAATTGGCATTCTTGCCCACATTGCCCCGCCATGAACATTGGGTTCATCGTTGTCGTAGGTTTCGGCACCAGTAAATATAATCTGAAAACTCAGGCTCCTGCAGGGTATTGTGGTGACGGCTATTGCCATCGCATGCAGAAACTCGCCATGATACTGGTTGTGATTGTGGGTGTATTCCCTGCGTACCCAGCATTTAAAATGCGGTACGTTGCTTTGCAAAAAAGGCATAAGTTTCCTTATGTTAGTAGTATTGTGCTGTTTTCTGTAGAACAGGCTCCTCTTCTTCATCTGAGTTAAGGCTTAAAAAGCCTCCCTGCCTGAAGCGTAGTAACGCCTGTGTAGAGGAATCTACGAGATCGTCATGCTCCCCAGAAGGGAAAGACGCAAACTCCTGTATCACCTCTTCAGCAAAGCGGGTTTCTGGACACCAGACCACACCAGATGCAAACAGATCAGCCACTGCATTAACACGGGCGATCTTGTCATTACCTCTTGAGGGGGTGTATTCAGAAACAGGAATGCCCATTGCCCTTAATTCAAAGATCAAGGGCATACCAGCAGCTTTGCCTTCTACAATAAAGGCATCAGGTTGCACATCGTTCCACATCTCATAAGCAACCTTCTTGAGTTCAGGGAACTCCAGACGATCCTTATAGGCATCGAGCAATATGATATTAGGGACAGTTGCCCCTTCTTCATCAGGAGAGTAGAACACTCCCCATGTGGTGCAGGCTGAATAGTCAGCCCGTTGTGTCTTGAGAAACGCTGTATCCCAAGACTGTATAACAAATTCGCAGTAAGGAGGATTATCCTTTTCCCAGATCTTCCACCACTCACGTTTTACTAATGCGCCCTCTTCCGAGGTCGGGTTTTGCTGATACTGTGCGCTCCACTTGGAAGACGGTAGTTCATTTTTAAGCGCGGTTAATTCCGCGAGGCTCCAGAACTCTGGCCACAGGGCTTTGCCTGAGGGCATAATTGCTGGAAATTCTATAACTTCCCATTCATCCACGCCTTCGCGTTGAACGGAAGCCTTTATAATCTTTCCTGTCAGATCCCTCATATGCCATCGCGTCATCACAACAACAATAGCACCACCGGGTTGTAATCGCTGTCGAGGGCCAGACGTATACCAGTCATAGGTGCGGTCAAATACCGCTGGGTCTGCGCTTTGTCCTTCCTGTTCGCTGTGAGGGTCATCGATAATAAGAAGGTCAGCACCCTTACCTGTTACTGCGCCACCAACCCCTATAGCAAAATACTCACCACCAAGATTGGTACTCCATCTCCCCGCAGCCTTGGAGTCAGCCCTTAACGACAGCTTGGGGAAAACCTTTTTGAAATCCTCGCTGTTAACAAGGTTTCTTACTTTCCGTCCAAACCCCACCGACAGTTCAGCGGTGTGTGCGGTCTGTATGATCTTTTTTTCTGGGTACTGACCCAGAAACCATGCTGGTAACAGGTAAGAAGCAAACTCGGACTTTGTATGTCTTGGCGGCATGTTAACTATAAGCCGCTTGAGTTCACCTTTGGCAATCCTTTCAAAAGCATTAGCCATTATCGCGTGGTGCCTACCTTCTATAAAAGCAGGCCACATATATTGCACAAAACCAAGATAGGACTGTTGTGCCTTTTCTTTATTTTGTATTTCGTCCAGTTCTTCAAGAAGCCCTAAAACAGACTTCTGCTCTTCTGCAGGAAGGTTTTTAACATTCTTTAATAAACTAGGATCAATTGTTCCATGTGGAACATTTTTTTCAGACATAGGTTCCCCCTAGGATTGTCCTAGCTAGGATTAACCTACTTAGGTATAAAAAAGGGGATTGCACCAAGCAATCCCGATGAGTTATATCAGTCTCCAGATATGCGCTAGCTAGGAATGACCTAGATCTAAACAGAACTACTTTTAGATTTTAGCATTTTATTGCTGTTGACAAATCAATGTCAAGCATTTTTTTAGAAATTTTTTGAGGGTGCTGGGACTCCTGCCCGTTATCCTGATAAAAAAAGGGATGAGTAACATAGTGACATTAGTTAATTTAGGTAATTTAATGAGCAAAACTCTATATATAGATAGAGAGGTGGGTGCGGGCGAAAGGGGGGGATGGGGTCAGCTAGAAAATGATAGTAGAAAGCGAGAAAAAGACTGAAATCGTAAAAACTCCTGCAAAATCAACGACTTAGTGTCTAGTCCCATCATCATCAGCCGATCCCGCTATAGTAGTCTCAGCCTCAAGACTGCTACCTTGCTGGTCACTGGCTACTGATAGCCTCCGTTCTAGTTCGATCATGACATCCTGAGCCGTTCTATCGATTGTCTCAGTGTGTTGACGCTCAATAAATAAACCGTTCGCCTTGCCTAATAGCTCCGCACTTTTCAATCTCGCCATTATATTGGGCGAAGTATCCGCACTGTCCATAGTGGAGCGGAGCATATCCAGAACCCGCTCAGAATCTGTTAGCTGTCTAGCTACCTGACTAGCCTGCATTTTCTG
>MDTG01287527.1_pt1 | contig 13434 bp, 18 predicted proteins | sample 811421 | NCBI WGS metagenome assembly MDTG01 (sample SAMN05326645, study PRJNA326480) | marine metagenome | isolation source: seawater | place: Pacific Ocean: South East | collected 2011 | reverse complement strand
CCTTTATTAATGCGGATTGAACTTCCTCCTCTGTTGTCTGATAAAACATCGCAATATCAGGCAATGACCAATGATGCTGTTCATCCAGCAGGTCAATGAAAAAGAAATCGGAAATCCTTAAACTCATGATTAGTTTGCCACATTTACAGATTCATTTTTAATCTTTAATTGAGCTGGGATTGTGTGCTTGTCATGCCAATCCTCAAGGCGCTCAATGAAATGGGCATATAACTGGTTGATATCATCTCGATCCAACGTAAAAAGCTGGATGTTGTGATGCGGTACAGCGCAGGCGATAATCCCCTTGCGGATGATCAAACCTTCTTTTCTGTAGATGTAGTTGGCCGCTTTGATATAAGAACTGACCTGCAGTTCATAGTCATACAGCTTGTTGCCGCCAATTTGTTTGTTAGCAGTCTTGAAATCAATCAGGACCGGCTCGTTTGAATCGGCATCAGGGAACAGCGTGTTATCGCCTCCACGGTTGATGCCGTCTTTTAAATATCCAATGCAATCACAGGCTCCGGCGTAGTTATCTGAATTCCAAAGCGCTCCCTCAGTCAGTAGCGTCAGATCGATGCAATCTAAAAAAGGCTTGATCGATGTGAACCAAGGTTGATAGGCATAGTGAAATTCAGGCAGCTTGCCCGTCAATAAAAATTCTTCGGATGCATCGTGGGTCCAACATCCACGCGCAGACGCAGCCATCATGATCTCGTTGGCTGCTTTTTCTCCTTTGTATTTTCGCCAATCAGCAAACTTGGAATCGTCACGCAAAACCGTTGTTACCGAGGGCATATAGCCGAGCGGTGTTGAATAAAAACGGTTGCCGTCATCCTGGGCACGATTGCAGTCGTACTTCGGAATTGATTCAACTCTTTGACGTTGCTTCATCGTGGCCCCACAAAAAAAGTGGGGGAGTATCGCTCCCCCTGGTGATCAACCGTGATCAGTCATCGGTCTTGGGTTCGATGTCACCCCAGACTTGATCCATGCTCAAGTTGCGGGCGTGGGCCTCGACATTGACGTTGGCTTCTTCGTAGCGCTGCAGGATTTCAGGCGGTAACTCATATGGAGGCTGGGGTTGCAACGTGTGCTTCGTTGCCTGCATCTCGCCAGTTCGACTCCAGATAAAGTCGAAATCTTTGGCGTTGCCGAATGATGGGTTAGTGACCGCAGCAACAAACTGCTCGATCATTGTTGACTTGTCCAGATCCCAAATCTGGATGGCGTCCTCAGTGATATTGAAAACAACCATCGATAAGACCTTGGCGATCTTTGGTTTCTTGGTCTTTTCGTTTTTCTCGTAATTCGGTGGCAAAAGCTCCTCAGGAATCTTGCCCCCCTCGATTCCTTGGGCCGTCAGATCTGCATCTGCCCAACGCATGCAACGACGCTGGCCCTCTTCGTTGTCATACCACAAACTCCACCCAAAACATGCGTTGCTTAAAACCCTAAATTCGACGCTGCCTGGTTCGGCGCGTCCGGTTTTTGGATTCTTGCCTTCTTTTGGTGCCCTTAGATATCGACCAGGACCATCAGAAAACTTTGTGCGCTCTTCTGCTTCCCGTGCTTCCTTCTCAATCTGTAGCTTGAAGGCGGCAGGAAGAAATTCCTTGATCTCTTTCTTGTTTTTGGTGATTGGCATGAAAAAACGGCTCAGTACCGATGTACTGCCGTTGTATCCAAGCCCTAGACCCTTGTCAACCTAGAAAAGATATATCCCGCCTCATTTCAGTAAATCGTTCATCAATTCTTCCGATTTACGGTCTTCCTTGAATACTTTCTTGAGCATGTTGCTCAGACAAGATATTTGATGATCTAATTCGTCGTTCTTCCAAACTGCCTGGCCAATGATCACGTCTCTGAGTGCCTCCTGGTCCTGTTTATCAATGGAAAATCTTTCCAATAAACGAGGCATGTCATCTATTAAGTCCAGGCGATCGGCTGTCATCAACCGGCGAATGTGCTTGCCTGCATTGCGGCTGACCATTGCTGCTTGGTCGTCTGTGTAATCCCGTCTCGCTGCATTCTCGGGAGGCATGCGCCATCCACAAAAGACCTCAAAAAGAAAACCGATGCTGGCGGGCTCCCCTTCGTTGTCCCGAAGAATGATCGCGCTGCTGATTAAGGAATCGAAGTTACTTAGGTCAGGTGACCGCTTATCTGCAGTGCCTTTCTGATAACGGTCGATCTCCGCAAACATATAAGCCAGCGCTGCAAACGATCGTGGGCCAGGGGATTTAAGTTTCCCCACCCTGAGCGATGCAATCTGTGAGGAATGCACCCAGCTCTTGCCTGCTGTAGCTGTTAATGCCAGTTGCACCAACTTTGGATGGCTCCACCCATTTCGGTCCATCATCCTGGAAAACCACCGGGCGAATGTGACCGCGCCTTGCTCGAAGTTTTCTTCGATGTCGGCAGCGCCGAATTCAATGCCCTCGCGAATTTTCATGAGTAGGAGTCTGGATGGCTTGGATCAGTCAGAGGTGACCTCTTTTTATGCAGGCAGCCTATCGCGAATCAATAAAAACTCCATCCTGATTAGGTTTATTTAACGAAGTCACCTGGACACCTGTCTCAGCCTCGATAGGTTGTATCTGTTTCGGGATAAGACGTGTGACAGGGATGGCTCAGGAGAACTGGCGCGGCTTCTTGCCAATGCTGGAGGGGCTGCCGCTGCTGCCCTGTGGTGCTGGGGAAAAATACAAAGCTCCGATAAATCCCGACACGGGGCGTGAGCTGAGCTGGAAATCTCAGTCATTCACTGCTGATCAGATCGCTGGGATGAACTCCCTGGTGCGCTGTGTTGGGTTTAAGCCAGGCCCTGAAGCTGGGTTGTTGGTACTGGATATAGATGGGGCAACAGCAGTTGATCGCTGTGTTGCACATGGCGTCGACTTTCATTCGGTTGGTTGGCGAGTAACTCGGAACACCACAAACGACAGGCTCAAAGTCGTTTTTCGTGTGCCCCCTGATCTACAAAGGCTGCTGTCCCATCCCGATGGCACCCCCTTAGGTAAAGCAGTACTGACCACGAAGAAGGCGTTCAAAGCTGTTGATGATTCGGTTGTCCCTGCTGATCAAGTTGAGCTGTTCTATGGAACTGGGCAGTGCATCGTCCTGGGGGAACACAAAAGCTCTGGTGGCTTCTACGAATGGATCGGGTCGCCCCAGCAAGTCACTGAGCCAAGCCCTGAGTGGTGGGCCGTCATCAATGAATGCACGGCTGCAAAAAATCTCAACGAAAATAAAAAGACCTCCACTAGTGATGGCGAAAGGATTCAGTCCGGTATTGAGTACCCATGCCCGATCTGTGGCCGTGATCACTCGGGTGCCTGCACGACTTACGTCGACAACAACGGTGGCCAAAGACGGATTAATTGCTTTAGAGGTCAAAGCTTCAGCCCTCCTTTAACCAGAACAGTCAACGGAGCAGAAATGCCCCTGGAGCTGGGTGACCGGATCACGGTTGATGGCGTTGAGTGGGCCTATGCAGGCGAAGGCTTCAATGACTCCATCGGCGAGTTCTCAAAATTTGTCGAGCACCGCGATCGACCCGCTGTCGTTAATCCCCAGGTCATGGGAGGGGCGGTCGATGTGCAGGGCAGGCGAAACAAATTGCAGCCGGATGAGGTCATGGCTTTGTTGCCAGTTGCCCTAGGGGGACAGCCTCGAATGAATATCCGAAATGGCGATGTGGTTTTGCCCAATCGGATCCTGGATGCCAACAGTGTTTCAAGGCTGTACCTGCGACTTAGTTCACCGACAACCACCTGGCCGAAGCAGGACACCGCCGATGCCCTGACTTTGCTTGCGAGCGAGAACTCTTTTGATCCGGTCCATGAGTACCTAGAAGGCCTGGAAGCGGAGCCACTTCCTATGGAGCAGTGGAACCGTCTCGATCAGCACCTGCTGGGATTTGACGACCCAATCGCAGCATCTTTCTTGCCCAGGTATTTGATGTCGGCTGTGGCCCGCATATACGAACCGGGCTGTGACTATCGCCAGACGTTGGTTTTAGTGGGGGCTCAGTGGAGGGGCAAGTCGGCTCTGGGGCGGATTCTGTTTGGTCGGGACAACTGGGTTGAAGGTGTTGGTGATCTGGGGCGGGATGCTCTTCTGAAATGCCAATCCGGTTGGGGAATCGAGCTGGCTGAATTGGATGGGGTTACTCGCCGAGCTGATCAGGAAAAACTCAAGGCATTTTTGACCGAGACCGTGGACAATTTCCGCGCCCCTTATGACCGGGCCAGCATCGGACACCCACGGCGCTTCGTGTTCTGGGCGACAAGCAATGCGCCGCCCCTGCGAGACGCCACTGGAAGCACCCGCTTCGTCACCATTGGCATTCCAGATCGTGACTTGCCTCTGGACTGGGCACAGGCTCACCGGGATGCGATCTGGGCTCGGGCATTGCAGCAGTACAAAGCAGGCGTTGAATACCGGTTTGGATCTGACTCAGAACGGATACAGATTGCCGAAAGGAACGAAGACCACACCGAGGCCGATCCCTGGACTGATGAAGTCGCTAAGTATTTGCAGCATCGGACTGATCTTGTCACTGTTCCGAAGGTGCTCGACCACTTAGGAATTACCAGGGACAGACAGAACAACCAGACATCACAGCGAGTACGTCAGATCGCTGAGAAGATCGGCTGGAAATATGGGAGGCATCGCCATGAAGGTGGACCAAAAAGACAAGGTCTGTTCCCACCACCTCCTGATTGCGGGCATACCGGGCATGTCGATGGGCACCCCGTGGGCACCTCGACAGATCTGAACCAGGACAAGGGATCTGGACCTGTGGGCATACCGGGCATACCAAAAACTAAAAATAAATATATTTATATAAATAGGGAGGTAGTAGATAAAGATAATCAGATGGAAAAGTTTGAGGGCGTCGGGGTGCCCGGCACAACGTCTGCTCCAAATCCATTGCAGCAGAATCAGTCTGAACAATTTATCGGGGTGCCCGGCGAGGTGCCCAGGGGTGCCCAGCCCAAGACCTCGTTCAGATCGCCCACTGGCCACGATCCTGAAAACCCATTAGCAGGCTTTGGACGCTTTGGAGCTATGTAGCAATGACGACCATATCCCCTTTCCTTTAATAGTCTGGAGTCTTTTTGGGGTTAGAATTGCCTACCCAACTGACAATGATTCTCAATCGCTGCAGAAAAAAGCCTGACTGCGCCCCTTGACGAGATCTGATTCAGACCTATCTTTTACAAGTCATCCACAGACCCTTGACCGAAGACCCTTCAAAAACCTCAATTCTCGCGAATGAGCCCGGTGCGTTCCAAGTGGAAGTGCATTGTTCCGGTGATGAAGCGAATTGCCTTGGACTGCATTCTCAGGAAGGAGAACCCGGTGTTTTGCTGACGGTTGAGAGTGGTGATGGCGATATCTCGTTTCAGTTATGCCCTGATGACCTCCCCCGCCTCCGCGCAGCCTTGGATCTATGTGACCGATGGGCCGCAACTGAGCAGGCAGCTCAGCGAGCTGAGTCTGAAGAGCAGGCTGCTTAGTTTAGATATTGAGACCACAGGCCTAGATCCCTGGAACGACAAACTGCTGCTGATTCAGCTAGGGACCAAGGACCAGACATTAGTAATAGATTGCAGAAAGCTTGGTGCAGACCTGAAGCTGCTGGCACCAATTCTGGCATCAGAGGACTATGGAAAATTAGGGCACAACCTGGCATTTGACTGTGCATTTTTAGAAGTCAAAGGGCTGCCTGTTCGTGGCCCGCTTATCGATACATTTTTAGCATCCAAGATCGAAACCGCTGGTGAGCCAGAAGCCATCAAAGGTAAAAGACGTTGGGGAAAAGGCAACGGTTTGGCTGCATGCTGTGAGCGATGGTTGAACGAAACCATTGAGCAGAAAGAAGATCTTCAAAAAGCATTTGTTGGTCTCAGTGATGACACCGAAATCAGTCAAAAGCTTTTGGAGTATGGAGCAAATGATGCACAAATACTTTTTAGATTACTCGAAGCAATTAGTCAAATACTCGAGAAACAGCTTTTGTACCATATCTGGCAACTCGAATGCCGAGCGTTACCAGCCCTGATCCAGATGCGGGTTAATGGCATGAAGCTGGACATTCCTTATTACGAGAGCTTGTTAGAAGAGGAGTCGCTATTCAGAGAGAACAAAAAGCTTGAGGTTATTCAGTTCATGGCTAAGGCTGGCGTATTGGAGCAATACAAATGTCCTTTGACAAAATGCCTGCTGATCCACCCTCAGAAATCAGGGAAAGGGAAGTCGGCAACCTTGGGATTCAATCTGGCATCGCCTACGCAATTGGGTCCGGCATTAGTTGCCATGGGAGTGCCCCTGGAAAAGAAGGTTTCAGAGAAGACAGGTAAAACCAGCTATAGCTGCGATAAAAACGTATTGGCATTTCATCTCGCTGACTATGAGATTTTGCAGCTTTACACGGAGTACAAAAAAGCAGCGACCAGAACGCAGATGGTTGAAAAGCTAATTAAGATTGCACAGGATTCAGCAGATGGGCGGATTCACGCTGAATATAATCAAATTGTTCGGAGCGGTAGATGTTCCTCAAGAAATCCAAATAATCAACAAATTCCGAAAGAACCAAGGTACAGAAAAGGTTTCATTGCAGAACCTGGGAAAGTATTCATTAGAGCTGACTATTCGCAACTTGAAATTCGCTTGGTTGCTGAGGTATCCAGAGATAAGGACTTGATCCAGATCTATCAAGAAGGTCGAGATGTTCACACCGGCTCAGCAATGTTGATGACAGGGAAAACAGAGGAACAAATATTGAAAGTTGAACGGACGGCTGCGAAGGCAGTCAATTTCGCGGCGTTGTATGGCTGCGGCGCACGGACACTACGTCAAACCGCTATCTCGATGTTCGGGATTTCATGGACATTGCAAGAAGCTCAAGAAAAACTGACCCAGTGGAAAGATGCATATCCAGATGTGATTGCCTGGCAGCGAGAACAAGGCCAAGAGACTGAGGAGCTTGAGGTTCGTACAATTTTTGGTCGCCGCCGCAAGCTTCAAAAACCCAGGAAAAAGAACGAAGAAGAGGGGATTCCAAAAGACGAGTCGAATTACACAAAACGCTTGAATTCTCCGATTCAAGGGCTGGGAGCAGACGTGCTCAAAGCTGCTCTGGCCTTGCTATGGGAGCAGTACATCTGTGATGACCCAGACACCAAGATCGTTGCGTGCGTCCATGACGAGATCATTCTTGAAACGCCCCCTGATCGTGCGGAATATGCCAAAGAGTTTCTTCAAGAATGTATGGAAGATGCGGCACCATTGGTGGGCATTCACAGGGTTCCAATTGTTGCTGAACCCTCTTCTGGTCCTAATTGGGCTGAAACTTAAATGAACAAAAAACCTTTGACCCTTGAAGAGATTCAAGGGGGCGCTGATGAGTTCTTTCCTCTGTTCGAGGAGGTACGCAAACGAATGCCCAAAGGACACACCACAGAGGATGCCCTGACGGTTCTGGATCATGTCCGAAAGGTTGCATCCACTCAGCGAGCCAAAAAAGAAAAGGACGAACGAGATGCGCGTTTTGGTTTCCTGAAAAAATCTGACCCAAGCTAGATACATCCTGTTTCGGCCTAGGATGGGGCCGCTCTCGTTCTCGTCCTGATGGCCGCCCCCAGAAAGAAAGTCCCCAGCGAAATCAAAACGCTGATGCACCCATCCAGGAATCCAGAAGAGAATATTGAACGCGCAAAACACCGTGCAGCAGCAGCTCTCGGGGTACGCAGGCCCAAGTTGACGGCTTTGGAAAAGGGTTTCTATCGCGCCTTCAAGTCTGGGCGGCTGCACCCTCAAGAGATGAACAAAGCGGCTTAATCCTGGGCTCAGGATTTGCGATACAACTCAAGGGGTTGTAGGCCGCCACGTTGTACCGAGATGAACAGCTACGTCGCCTTAACGAGCTTGCGAATCAAATGCCCATGGGGCTACTACTGCGGCTTGTTAAAGATGCTGAAGAATTCATTGCTTGGTACTACAGCAAAAAAGAACAACGCCGCAAGAATCGCGGCAAAAAACCAAGAGGCTACGCACGTTTTGATTGATCGACAAATTCGCGACTTGTGTGTGAATAAGGGGATGATTTCTCCATATTCGGAAGCTGCAGTTCAGCCCTGTTCCTACGATATTCACCTGGGGAAAACGATCCAGATCGAACGCCCAGATGGTTTCCACAGGCATGATTTATCGCCCTACAGCAAAGAGAATCCGCTGTTGATAAAGCCTGGTGTGTTCTTCTTGGCTGAGACCGTTGAACACGTCAATCTGCCTGACAACGTTGAAGCTCACTTGCATTTGGTCAGTTCCAGAGCACGCGAAGGGCTTCAGCATCTTCTCGCCGGACTTGTGGATTGTGGATGGAATGGAGTGCTCACACTGGAGCTAAAAAATGTTCTGCAGTATGGCTCAATTCCTATCTACCCAAATCTCAGGGTTGCACAACTTACCTTCTTTGAATACCTAGAAAATGCACAACGACCCTACAGAGGCCGCTACTTTGGAGATACAGGCGTTAACAGAGTTAAAGATGGGTCGGACCTACTACAACTTTGAAAATTTCAAGATTTATGAGGTTGGTTTTCCTGTAGGGGATGACGCTGTCTACTTTGCAATCATTGAAGGAGAGCGCCACTACTTTAAGACTTTGACTCAGGCAAAATTGTATCTGGGGCGGTTTCAGTCGCCTTAGACAATTTAATTGAACCATCTGGAAGATAGTTCCACACCAGGACAGTTCCGGCATCCCAACCCATAATTCTTACAAGTTCTTCAGGAAAGGCAACTACACCATCAGCGTCCATAGGGATGGACCAAGTTTTCTTTGTCATTTATGTCAAGAATTAGTGACGAATCAGTCGAAGATTTAACTCTTCAACTCAAGAACTATCTTAAGCTTTTAAGACAGCCTGATGTAGATCAAGGGGCTAGAGCTGTATTGATTCTGCAGATCGAGTATCTGCAAGATTTAATCGATAAGCACCACAACCTGTAAACGGTTTGTTGAACGTTTTGTTGAACGGCTTGTTGAACGGTTTGTTAAGCCCATCTTTTCTGGGTTGCGTCTTGATCTGGTCAGCCTACCTTTAGTGCTTATTACAGTCGAAGATGAATCTCAAAAATCCGTTTGGCGCAGCCGCCCCCTCCGCCCTGCCAGTTTTTTACCGGACCTATAGCCGCCTGACCCCAAAGGGTCGCGAAAATTTCGAGCAGGTTACTGATCGGACGATGTCGGGCATTGCCGAGCTGGGCAAATTAACTCTTGAAGAGGCTGAGCTTGTCCGAGAAATGCAGGAAAAACTGCAAGTTCTGCCGTCAGGAAGGTGGCTTTGGACAGGCGGGACAGAATGGATGACTAAAAATCAGAACTTCTCAGGCGCTTATAACTGCACCTCGACTCGGGTTTCTGATTTCCGAAGCCTGGCTCTGATGATGGACCTGGCAATGATGGGTAGCGGCACAGGTGCCGTCATTGAAGATCGCTACATCTCGAAGCTGCCCCAGATTCGCAATCGCATCAATCTCAAGGATGTTGGTGATGTGGGAGGAACGTCAGAAGAAAATCGACGTGACCACACTTTTGTCGAAACCCGTGGCAATACAGTCACAATCGATTGCGGTGACAGCCGCGCTGGATGGGTCGAAGCCTATGAAGCTTTCTTAGATGTTTCGGTCGACACTCAGTTCGATCACACCCGCCCTGTTTGCGTTTACGTCGATCTTTCCAGAGTTCGTGCCGCAGGCGCACGGCTGAAAGGGTTTGGTGGCACTTCGAATCCGGTGAAATTACCGGAGCTGTTCCCACGAATGGCGAAAATTTTGAATGCTGCCCATGGCCGACAGCTCACCTCAATCGAGATCTGTTTGCTGATTGACGAAGCAGCCACCGTTGTCGTGGCAGGCAATATCCGCCGCAGTGCGGGGATGCGTCAATTTTCCAGTGACGACAAAGACGCCATGGGGGCTAAGGACAATCTGTGGCAGCAAGACGATGAAGGGAACTGGAGGATCGACCCCGCCCGTGATGCTCTGCGGATGGCTAATCACACCAGAGTGTTTCACTCAAAGCCAAATTGGCAGACCATCCTGAAATCGATTCAGCAGCAATTCCAATCAGGTGAGGGGGCAATCCAATTTGCTCCTGAGGCAATCGCCCGATCGAATGCCGACCTGCTTAAAGATCGGACAAAGCGTGCAAACTTTTTGGCTGCATATCAACAGTTCGGTCGGCAAGAGGCAGGGAAATACCTGCGCCGTCTCGCGGAAGCAGACGGACTCGAAATGCGTGATGCCGAATTGGAACATCGGCTCGATCGCTATGGCCTGAATCCCTGTGGCGAGATTCTGGGTGCCGACTTCCACTGCAACTTGTCAGAGGTCCATCTCAACCAGATCGATCCAGCAGATATGGAGGCCCAGGACAAGGCGTTTCGCGCTGGTGCCCTGGCTGTGGCTGCCCTGCTCCACCACCAGTTCAAAGAAGAGCGGTATCAAAAATCCCGTGAGCTGGATCCCATCGTTGGGGTTTCATTTACAGGTTTGTTCGATTTCTTTGTCCATGCGTTTGGCACTGATTGGCTGCAGTGGTGGGCCGATGGCCGTCCTGAAGGCGCACAAGCAAAGACCTTTAAAAAGCTGGAGGCTGAGTACCTAAATCGCTGGAAGTGGATCGTCAAAACAACCTTGACTGAGTACTGCAACCGTCATGGTCTGCGCGTTCCCAATCGCTACACAACCGTGCAACCGGCGGGGACAAAAAGTCTGCTGACCGGGGCTTCTTCTGGCTGGCATCCGCCAAAAGCCGCTCGCTTTATTCGTCGGATTACCTTCCGAAAGAATGATCCAGTCGCCCTGGCTTGTATGAACTATGGATACAGCGTCATTCCCGCACAATCCGATAAAGACGAAAACGGGCGTCTCTTAGATAATCCCTACGACGAACGCTGCACCGAATGGCTGGTTGAGATTCCAACCGAAGTGAGCTGGGCCAACTTGCCAGGCGCTGACACCATCGATATCAGTCAGTTCTCAGTCAAAGCGCAGTTTGATTTCTACATGCAGGTGCAGAACTTCTACACCACGCACAACACATCAGCCACGCTGGAGTTCAGACAAGAAGAGATCGAAGATTTAGCGCAACTCATCTTCGACAGTATCGACCACAACCATGGATACATCTCTGCAGCGTTGTTGGCACGTTTTGACTCTCACCAGTCCTTCCCTCGAATGCCATTTGAGCCGATCGAACGGGAGGAATTCATTCAAATGCAGGCTGAGATCCAACGCCGTCGAGTCTCTGATGACTTCGATGCAGAGTTGAAGAAGTTTGATGGGGACACCCTGGTGGAAGCTGGACCTGCTCCTTGTGATTCTGATTACTGTCTCAAGAGCAGTGCAGAGGTGGAAGCCAAGCCCTTCTCTGAAACCAGCATGTTTGCCCCTATTGCATAGTTATGGAGCTACTGGAGGCCCTCCAGATTCTCTACAAGGGGCAATCCAATATCGCTGTCATGGCGAAATCATTGGATATGCCCCTTGAAACATTGCAAGAAGAATTTCGGCAGTATGTAAAGAGCAATCCGATTGATCCTGATTTCTGGAAATCGGACATTGATATTTGCTGGCCTTTTCATACCTAGATCTAAATTTCATGGATGCACAAGAATTAGAGAACTGGCAGAAAATAAAAGCCGCCCTAGAGGCGGCAAACAAAACCGATACGCACTTCTATAAACGTGCGGTGTCAATCCTTTCGGGTGGGGGTGACTACATGAGCCCCCCACAGTTCAATAATCCTGAGTGATGCCAGGAGATCTCATTTGCAGTGACTCAACAGTGTTGATGAGTTGACTGACATCCTGCAGTCCTTCTACAGAGAACCAAGCTGCATTGGTCCAGCTAAATCCTTCGCCCATAGTGCTGTCAGGTGCGGTGATGTACCAATGACACGCAACGTCAGGGATATCAACTGAGCACTGGCTCCAATCGTCTTGCCACTGGGGAACTTGAACCCACATCAGCGCAGCAAATATAAACGTGAATAGTGATTTAATCATTTGCAAGACGCCTTCTAATTAAATAATCTAATGAGAAATTACCACCACCATTAAGTACAACGCAGGCACTACCTCCCCAGTACAGAACTAGCAATTCTAATAGGTAGATATTAAGACCTGATGTCACGATGGCGTGGTAAATGCCAAAGGATGCAGTACCCAAGATCGCTAAAGCCCCGATACGGGTGCCAAAACCAAAGATAAGCAACCAACTTCCAACAATTTCGGAGAATGCTGCGATGTAAGAAAGAAAGACTGGAAAGGGTAGATGCAGCGGCCTTACAAATGCGTCGGCAAAATTATCAATACTGTCTAGCTTTTCATATCCATGATGGATAAGCATAATGCCTATAGATAGGCGAAGCAATAAGAACCCTAGCGATTCAATCATGATTTAAAAATTTCTATTAAAAAACCCCACATAAGCGAGGTTTTTATTAGGAACCTGAATAAGTATTTTAAAAAATACCGGGAATTAACTGGCCAGTAGTGGCGTATGCGCCGATTGCAGCGATGACACCAAGCATTGCCAGGCGTCCATTGAGTTTTTCTGCGTTTTCGTTGTGATACATGGGTCGGGTTAAATAAAGCGTTGGTTCTTTGGCCCAGATGTTGTCAGGCATATTTTAAACAGATAAGTAGATTGATTTAAAGGTGAGTTACTTGAACAGTTACAACACCAGCAGCAGTCATACCGATTGCATCGGCGGCTGCTTTGCTCAGATCTAATTCACGCGAGCCGATATACGGTCCCCGATCATTAATTCGAACTACAGCGCAACCCCGATAACAAACTCGAAGTCGTGTGCCGAAGGGCAGTGTTTTATGTGCTGCTGTTAAACCGTACTGGTTATACACCTCGCCATTAGCTGTTAGACGACCATGAAATCCAGGTCCATACCAACTTGCTAAGACAGCGATGGAAGCTAAAGTTGCTATCACTATTCTATTGTTTTCATTAATAAAGCCCTCATTGATGAGGGCGGGTTTTCGTTGGCGAATTAGTTATCAGCCAATAGATGGTGCAATCAAGGCCACAGGTGTGGCGCTAGACGTTGCCAGGTCGAGAGGGAAGTTGTGAGCATTACGCTCATGCATGACTTCCATGCCAAGGCCAGCACGATTCAAAATGTCGGCCCAGGTATTCACCACATGCCCTTGAGACTCGACAATCGATTGATTGAAGTTGAAGCCGTTCAAGTTGAAGGCCATGGTTGACACGCCAAGGGCGGTGAACCAGATACCCACTACAGGCCAGGCTGCAAGGAAGAAGTGAAGGCTACGGCTGTTGTTGAACGAGGCGTATTGGAAGATCAGGCGACCGAAGTAGCCGTGAGCAGCCACGATG
>MDTG01197322.1_pt1 | contig 13434 bp, 12 predicted proteins | sample 811421 | NCBI WGS metagenome assembly MDTG01 (sample SAMN05326645, study PRJNA326480) | marine metagenome | isolation source: seawater | place: Pacific Ocean: South East | collected 2011 | reverse complement strand
TATTGACGACATAAAAGCAAGACCAAGATTTATAATGATAATTGCTTCGATGAAGGTAAGTGCTTTCTTTTTCACCAATTTTTCCGTAACTAATTGAAGGATTCCGAGGACTCAACGCATCCCGGGTTTTCATTCATAACAATCTTCTTATGCTGTTGTTTGCATAACCTAATTGAAATTAAGGTTGTTATAATATCGAAAAGTTGCCTTCGCCGCCAGTGGATTATTCAACAATAATTCACAGGGCAATTAAAGATTACTATCCGAATTTTACGAAAGACTTTACCGACATTTTTCTAACAACCCATCTAACTCATCATATCCAGAAAAATTTATTACTATCTTGCCACTGCCATTTGTTCCAACTACCAGCGAAACTTTAGACTGAAAATAGTCAGATAGCTCTCGTTCAATTATATCTAAATCAGTATTTTTCTTGGCTAAATTTCCCTTATCATTCGCTTTTTGACCGTTTTTCAAACTACTGATCATTGCTTCCACCTGCCTCACGCTCATTTTTTCTGAGACAATTTTTTGCGCGAGATGTACAACCTTTTTATCTTCGAGGCCTAACAAGGCTCGCGCATGACCCATCTCAAGCAAGCTTTGAGTTATCATAGATTTTACTTCTGAGGGCAACCCTAGCAATCTAATATGATTTGACACCGAAGCCCTTGACTTACCAACGGCCTTAGCAATATCGTCATGACTCATTTCAAATTCTTTAACCAATCTCTCGAATGCCGCTGCCTCCTCGATAACATTTAAATCCTCGCGTTGAATATTCTCTATCAAAGCTAGACTCATTGCTTCTCTATCACTCGCTTCCTCGATAATTACGGAAACAAGCTTAAGTCCTGCCAACTTAGCTGCGCGTAATCTTCGTTCCCCGGCTAAAATTTCAAAAAAACCACCTGGTGAGGGCCTCACGACGATAGGTTGTATCAACCCCTGTGCCCTGATTGAATCAGCTAATTCTTGTAATTTTTCCTGATTGAATTCTTTCCTAGGCTGATACTGACCAGCACGCAGAAGTTCTATTTTCACTTTTTTTAATGAAGCACTGTCATTATCTATTTTACTATTTAATGAGTCACCCCCCTGACCCAAGAGTGCATCCAGGCCGCGACCCAATCGTTTTTTAACCATAAATCCAGTTCCTTAGGCTATTAAACTTCCTTTCTCATTAATTCACCAGCTAAAGCCAAATATGCTATTGCTCCAGTAGATGTCTTATCGTATAGAATTATAGGCTGCCCATGACTTGGCGCCTCAGCTAATCTTACGTTCCTTGGAATTATTGTATTATAAACTTTGTCCCCAAAATAATCTGTCAGTTGTTTTGATACTTCATTTGCTAGATTATTTCTAGAATCAAACATCGTTCTTAGCAAACCTTCAACATCTAGTTTTGGATTTAAAACATTTTTAATCTTGTCGATTGTCTCTAACAACGCTGATAGCCCTTCCAAAGCGTAATACTCACATTGAGTGGGTATAACAACTGAATCAGCTGCTACCAAAGCATTTACAGTGAGCATATTTAACGAAGGAGGACAATCGATAATGATGTAGGCATATTTATCACGTATTTTTTCTACTTCCTTGCGCAACTGAATCTCTCTGTTAGTAATATTAAGAAGACCCACTTCTGCCCCCGTAAGATCCGAATTACTTGGAAGCAAGTCATATTGTGCATTTTCTAAAGATAAAGTCGCTTCCTCTATCGATTTTTCCCCCATCAAAACATCATAAATTGAAACAGAGAGATCTTTTTTATCTATTCCACTACCCATAGTGGCATTTCCTTGAGGATCCAAGTCGATAAGCAGGGCCTTTCTTTTTGTAGCAGCGAGGCTGGCAGACAAATTGACACTAGTGGTGGTTTTACCCACCCCACCCTTTTGATTAGTTATCGCCAAAACTTTTCCCAATTAAACCACCCTATTCTCGTAACTATTTATAACGCCTAAAATTTACTAAAATTCTCCTGTCAAAATGAGAGTTTTTGATATCATGGATATAAGAATATTCTTGATCATTCAAATAATTTAACTCTCTATCAGTCAACTGAGACTTCATCAAATATACTTCAGCCCCATAATCAATAAAAGCACTTGAAGCGTCAACAAAACTTTCAATTTCACCGAAGGCTCTTGAAACCAAGGTAAATTCTGAAATATCTCGAAAAACTATATCGGAACATGATAAATCCTGTATGCGTTTATTAATAGGCGAAAAATTTCTAATGTCTAGCTCTATTTTAATTTGATTCAAAAACCTGTACCTCTTTGACAAGGGCTCAACGGCAAAAACTCTAGTTTCAGGAAGTGCAATGGCTAAAATTAAACCAGGCAGACCACATCCAGAGCCAACGTCGATAACGCATCTCTTTTTTTCAAAAAATGAAACAACGGACAAACAGTCAACCACATGTTCTTCTAAAAATATAGTCGAATCTCTCGCCCCTGTTAAATTTGTATATTTGTTCCATTGAACAACTCTATCTGAGTAAACTTGAAGCTTCTTTATTTGATGGCCAGCCAAAATTTGGTCATATTTTCTGAGGGCTTCAACCATTATTTAGCCATTCAGCCAAAATATTTGTAGAAGTATCACGTTACTAGTGACTGCTCGGATTTCTTAAGATAGACGTTAAGCAATGAAATCGCAACGGGTGTTATGCCAGAGATTTTGGCTGCTTGCGTCAAAGTTGTCGGCTGAAATTCTATAAACTTTTGAAGAGCTTCGTTTGAAAGACCCTTAACGGCTTTATAGTTGAAGTTCTTTGGTATAGGAACCTCTTTCCGACTCATAGTTTGGGCGATTTCTTTTTTTTGCCTCTCTATATATCCTGCATAAAGAGAATCTATTTCTACTTGTTCAATAACAGATTGTGGATAATCTGTAATAGAGAACTTAAGAAATTTACCCAATTTTTCTATTGTCATCTTAGGTCTACCCAACAATTCTTTTAAAGATTTACAGTGTTTTAAACTCTCACCAGTTTCTTCCAAGAGCTTTTCACCAATTTCTGAATTTGGGTTAACCTTAGTAGATTTCAGCTGACGATCCAACTTTTTTATCAATGCGTTTTTTGTAACAACTCTATCCCACTGTTCATTATTAATTAATCCGAATTCCTTCGCGAAACAGGAAAGTCGCCTGTCCGCATTATCTTCCCGCAAGATAAGCCTATATTCCGCCCTACTAGTAAACATCCGGTAAGGCTCAAGGGTACCTCTCGACACTAAGTCATCAATTAATACTCCAATATAAGCGTCACTTCGTTTTGGTATCCAAAGATCCTTAGATTGCATTCTCAATGCAGAATTTATTCCTGCAACGATGCCTTGCGCGGCCGCTTCTTCATACCCTGTAGTACCATTGATCTGCCCTGCAAGAAATAAATTTTTTAATACTTTTGACTCTAAAGTGGGGTTTAATTGCCTGGGATCAAAAAAATCATATTCTATAGCGTATCCAGGTCTAGTGATTATTGCCTTTTCAAACCCTCGGATGCTTCTTACTAACTTATACTGAATGTCAAATGGCAGGCTAGTAGATATGCCATTCGGATACAACTCACTTGAGTCTAAGCCTTCAGGTTCAACAAATATTTGATGCGCTTTTCGCTCATTAAACCTCATCACTTTATCTTCGATTGAAGGGCAATATCGAGGCCCTTTTGTTTTTATAGTTCCGTTGTACATAGGTGAAAGCTCTATAGACTCTTGGATAATTTTATGAGTACTTTCATTCGTGTGCGTCATATAACAAGAAACCTGAGGCAGCGAATTTTTAGCGCCAAGAAAGGAAAAGGAAGGTCGGCGACAATCACCGCTTTGCTTTTCCATCTTTAGAAAATTTACAGAAGAAATATCAATCCGCGGAGGAGTGCCAGTTTTTAATCTGCCAACTTTTAATCCAAGTTTTTCAAGATTATTTGATAAACCGAGCGCTGGTGGCTCACTAGCCCTTCCACCACCAAACTTAGATTGACCAACATGGATAAGCCCATTTAAAAAAGTACCAACTGTTAGAACGACCATTTTTGAGGGTATCTTCACATCTAATTGAGTAATCACACCTAGTAGGCAATCTTGCTCGATCCAGAGATCCTTTACTTGTTGTTGCATAACGGTGATATTGGGTTCTCTGGACAAAATTACTTGTATTTGTTTCTTATATTGGTCTCTATCAATCTGGGCTCTAGTTGCTCTTACTGCAGGCCCTTTACTTAAATTCAGCGTTTTAAAATGTATCCCAGATTTATCAGCTGCAACTCCCATGGCTCCACCAAGAGCATCAATCTCCCTAACCAAGTGCCCCTTACCTATCCCTCCAATCGAAGGGTTACAAGAAAGTTGTCCGATTGCATCAATACTTTGAGTTAGCAATAAAGTTTTTATCCCCATGCGACCGCTAGCCAAAGCCGCTTCAGTTCCGGCATGCCCCCCACCAACCACTATCGTATTGAAGTCTTCAAAATCAAATTTCATTTAAGCACCTAATTTATGGCAAAAATCTAGAGTAGAGTTCGGTAATTTATAAATCTGCAAAGATTAATTTCAACTACTAGAGTATTTGCCGTTCTTTCCCGCTATTTTATAATATATACTTTAGGCAAATCTACATCTTTCAATTATTTGTGAATGGAGTAAATTACTTGGAAAAGTTAATTGAGGCAAAGAATCTCACAAAAAACTTCGAAAAAATTAAAGCGGTTAATGATATTACTATTGATTTAAATCAGGGAGAGGTTCTCGGATTTTTGGGCCCAAATGGGGCAGGAAAATCAACAACCATGAAGATGCTTACCGGTTTTCTAACACCCACTTTCGGTAAAATAATGCTTAACGGCGTAAACATGGCAAACAAACCTAACCTAGCGAAATTGGAGTTAGGATATTTGCCTGAGGGAGCGCCCGCTTACGGAGAGATGACACCATATAGTTATCTGAAATTTATTGCTGAAATAAGAAAATTAGGCAAAAACAAAGTGTCAAAGATTCACGACACTCTTGAACGAATAAATCTCTCACACGTCGCGAATCAACCCATAGAGACACTTTCGAAAGGCTACAAAAGAAGGGTGGGGCTTGCACAAGCGATAATCCATGATCCGAAAATCCTAATAATGGACGAACCGACTGACGGACTTGACCCAAATCAAAAATTTGAAATAAGAAATCTCATCAGGGAAATGGCTCCTAGGAAAGCAATTATAATAAGCACACATATCCTTGAAGAGGTTGATGCAATCTGCACACAGACTTTGATCATTAATCGGGGAAGTATTGTTTTCACGGGGACTCCGAGAGGACTTTCTAGCCTTTCAGACTTTCATAACGCACTCACTATCATTATGCTTAGGGATGACGCCGAAAAATTAAAAAAAGAAACAAAGGAGTTAGTACAACCTAGCGATTTAAATGAAGAGCTCAGGGGCAATGAAGCTAAATTAACTTATAAATTGCAAGGTGGTAAATTACAGGAAGATGAGATAAAAAAATTGTTAGCCCGGCTGCGTATAACACCAAAACAATACTACTTAGAAAAAGGTAGGCTTGAACAAATTTTTCGTAAGTTGACCCACTAAATTATTGATATGATTATAATCTGTGCAATTATAAAACGAGAACTACTCTCTTATTTTTCAACCCCAGTAGCTTACGTTTTTCTCGTGATTTTCGTCGTAATGAATAGCCTGTGCACCTTTTATTTGGGCGACATCCTACAGAGAGGACAAGCAGACTTAGTTCCTTTTTTTGAATTCCATCCATGGCTCTATATGCTATTAGTTCCAGCTCTTTCCATGAGGTTATGGTCAGAGGAAAGAAAATCAGGAACTATTGAAGTGCTTTTAACCCTTCCCATAACAACATTGCAAGCTGTGCTCGGCAAATTCCTGGCCGCCTGGTTTTTTTCTGGTCTGGCACTGTTAGCCACGTTTCCAATCCCTCTAACCGTCAACTATTTAGGAAATCCGGATAATTTAATCATTATGGTTGGTTACTTTGGAAGTTTTCTGATGGCGGGAGGATTCTTGGCAATTGGCTCTTGTGTTTCTTCCATCACTCAAAACCAAGTAATTGCATTCGTTTTGAGTTTTATCATCTGCTTCTTGTTCAATATGAGCGGCTTTCCGATCGTGCTTGATTTTTTTAGCACCTGGGCACCCCAGACCATTTTAGAGGCAATAAGCTCTTTTAGTTTTATAACTCACTTCAATACAATTTCAAAGGGTGTTATTGATTTTCGAGATATAATATTTTTCGGCTCTCTGATTATCAGCTTTGTTTTTATCAATTGTGTTCTAGTTGAATTACGGAGAAACAACTAAAATGATTTCCTCAATGGACTTCAATCAATACCTAAAAATCTTTCTTACATTGGTGCTATTTTTTTGTATAAATATCATAGGAAACAACAGTGCTATTGGTTATCGGTTAGATTTAACACGAGACAAAATTTATACATTATCAAATGGAACTGTGAATATAATCGAGAGTTTAAAAGAACCTTTGAAGATTACCTTTTATCGTTCCTCTAAACTTTTTTCGGGATATCCTGAGCTTGAAAGTCATGGAAACTTAGTTAGAGATATGCTTTATGAATATCAAGCTCTGAATCCGAAAATAATTTCCGTAATTGAGATAGAGCCCGAGCCATTCTCAGAGCAGGAGGACCTAGCTGAAAAAGATGGTGTCGGCAAAATTTCTTTGGGAAGCAGCCAAGCTGGGTATATGGGAATCGTATTTAATACAGAGACGGAAATTAAAACAACAATACCAATTTTAAATCCAAAAGATCAAAGTTCGGTTGAGTATGACCTTTCGAAAGCTATTTATAACCTAATTAATCCTGAAACTAAGACTCTCGGCCTCATGTCAGGTCTGCCAATAATGGGAGTTTCTAGGAACGGCGAAGCTGCATCAAAGAACCGATGGGCAATTTACAACCTAATTACAAACAATTTCAAGACGAGACTCGTCAGCTTGGAGTCTAAAAGCATTCCGGATGACATAGAAGTGTTGCTGGCAATACACCCAAAAGGGATAAATAGAGACACGCAAGAGGCTATTTCAAATTTTGTACAAAATGGAGGAAAGTTTATTCTTTTCTCAGATCCAATGGCTGAAACTGATCCGGTAACCCCGGACCCTTCCCAACCTAACATCTTACCGAACCTAGAGTCGAATCCAAATATTCTCCTTGAGAATCTGGGCGTCACAATGAAAAAAGGTGCTGTACTTGGTAACAAAGAGTCAGCTGTTCAGGTAAATTTCAGTACACCGTCTGGACCAAAGACTATTCCCTACCTTCCTTGGTTCCAAATTCGGGATCAATCAATAAGCAGTGAAAGTCTGATCACAAAAAATCTCGATATAATCAACTTAGGGACTTCCGGATATTTTGAATTAACAAATAATAAGCAAAGAGAACTGAAATACGAGCCTCTTCTACTTGTTCCGGAGAAATCAGGTGATTTAAAAAGCTCAGAAATTATTGAGACACGCAATCCCGAGGAGCTTACTAAAGCCTTACGACCAATATCAAAAAAATCTTTTATTGCTTTAAGAATTATGCGTAATCCAAATTTTGAGGATAAAGCCAAGCAAAAGCCCATCAATGCAACTTTAGTTGCAGATACTGACATCCTTTCAGATCGCTTTTGGCTAAGGACCAATCCTAGAGAGAAAAGTAAATCCATCGCTGACAATGCAGACCTCTTAATTAATATTATTGACTTTTATATGGGCTCAGAGGACCTGATTTCTCTTAGAAGCCGCGGAGTGATCGCTAAGCCGTTTGAAAGAGTAGAAAAATTGAGAAGATAAGTCGAACGAGAGTTTATAGATAAACAAAGTTTACTTAAAATCAAACTAAATGAAACTGAAAAAAGACTTGAAGAGTTGCAAAACGAAAGCTTTCAAAATGATCTATTTTCGCTGGAAGAGAGAACTGAGATTGAATCTTTTAGGGACGAACAATTTCGCATCAGACAGGAGCTACGTTCAATTCAACATGTTTTATACAAAAACATAACGACATTAGAAAACAATATCAAAATTCTAAATATTTTTGCTCTGCCCATCTTAATCATGATTATTGGAATAATTATAGGAATATTCAAACCGACACGAAGGGTGAAAATTTCGGGAACAATTAATTAAATGAGAACCGTAATAATTATGGCCACTACGGCCATTGCAGCAATAACTTACATTGTGATTTTTTCAGTTGACTCCAACCAAGGGGGCGCAAAGCAAAGTAATTTATTGTTTCCAAATCTATTTAACGTGCTAGATAAAATCGAAAAGATAGAATTTTTAAAAAATGATAACCAGTTAGTAGTGAAAAAAATTGAAGGAAAATGGGTTGTAGGAAGTGCCGATAACTATCCAGCTAACGTCTCAATGATAAAAAAATTCCTGTTCAATTTAACTGAAATCAAAACTATAAATATAAAAACCACTAATCCATCTCAGCATCGCAACTTGGCAGTTAATGATATCGGAGAAGAAGGTGAGGATAGATTTCAAATTACTATTTCTATCGAGCCAGAAAAAGAAATTACAAAATTCGTGATAAAAGAAAAATTCCATAATGACAATAGAACTTTTATTAAAAAAGTTGGGCAAAAGGAAGTTTTTGAAACACAAGGCGCTCTGTCTTTAACTACCAACAAAATCAAATGGCTTAACGCCGATATCATTGACTTACCAAGCAACGCAATCAAAAGAATTACCGTCAACCATCTTAATGAAAATTTTACATTAGTAAGACTAGATGAATCCTCGATTCAGTTCAAAATTGAAGAACTTGATGAAGACTTGGTTGAAAAATCCCCAATGTTTACGTCGGCTATTTCGGCTTTTCTCGAATCTCTTAAATTCAACGACGTTAAGAGAAAAGAAATAATAAACGACTCAAAAAAGCTAGGGAGTTTCACTTTCATAACCAAAGATGGCGAAGAAATAAGAGTGCAAGATTTTAAAACGGCATCAGGTGTGTTCACGGAGTTTAGTATTGTCAAAGAAACATCATCGGAAACTGATTCCGATTTCATCAATCCTAATTTAATCAAAAAGTTCGTTTTTAAATTACCTAAATATAAAAGACGGCTTTTAGATAAAAAGTTATCAGACTTAACAAGAAGAAAGAGTATCGAATAATTGCTGTTTGGCAGGTAAGGTTGGATAATATTAAGAAAGGAGCGATTTTATTTTATCATTTGAAAATTTAATAACAACTCTCCAAGAGTTCTGGAAAGATCGCGGTTGCACTATCATACAGCCATTGGATATGCATGTGGGTGCTGGCACCTTCCATCACGCAACTTTTTTACGAGCACTTGGGCCCGAGCCTTGGGCATGCGTCTATGTTCAACCGTCAAGAAGACCAACCGATGGACGTTATGGCAATAACCCAAATAGACTACAACATTACTATCAACTTCAAGTACTCCTTAAGCCGACTCCCAAAAAAATTCAGGAGAGTTATCTCGAGTCCCTCGATTTAATAGGAGTTTCTTCTAAAGATAATGACATTAGATTTGTCGAAGATAATTGGGAATCACCCACACTAGGGGCTTGGGGTCTGGGTTGGGAAGTATGGCTCAATGGCATGGAGATCACACAATTTACATATTTTCAACAAATCGGTGGTATTGACTGCAACCCTGTTTCAGGCGAGATCACCTATGGCCTAGAAAGAATTGCGATGTATTTACAACAGAAAGATACAGTCTACGACCTTATATGGTCGGAAAATCAAAATAAAAAAATAACGTATGGGGACCTTTATCTTGAAAATGAACAAGAAATGTCCTTTTTTAATTTTGAACACGCTGATGTCCCTTATCTGATAGATAAATTTTCCCGACTAGAGAGTCAAGCTGAAAAACTAATAGAGCTAAGTTTACCAATTCCTGCCTACGAATTTATGATAGAGTCTTCGCATGCTTTTAACCTGCTGGATGCTCGCAAAGCCATCTCGGTAACTGAAAGACAAAACTATATTCTGAAGATTAGAAAATTGGCTCAGAATATAGCTAAATTGTTCCTTGAGAAAAGGAAGCAATTAGATTATCCATTATTAAATAAGCCTTAAAAAAAATGAAAAAAGCAATACTTTTTGAAATTGGTACGGAGGAATTGCCCGCAAGTCAGATTAGAAATATAACTGAATTCTTCTATGATTCGTTATCACAAAAACTTAATCAAAATGAATTTTATTTTGAATCAAAAGATGTTTTCTCTACACCCAGGCGACTCGCCGTAACTTTTCATAATATCCATGATGCAACCGCGGAAAAAGAATTAGTCAAAAAAGGGCCCAAATTATCAGATTCGTTTGAAAGCAGTGGAAAACCTAATAATGTTGGCAAAGGTTTCGCAAAATCTGTAAACCAGCGGATCGAGAATTTAATCACGATAGGTTCTGGCGCCGACGCACGACTAGCATTTAAAACTAAAATCAAACCTGCATTACTTGAAGTGCAAGCACCATCGATTTTAGAGTCGTGCTTAACTAAGTTCCAAAACGCGAGGGGAATGTTTTGGGGGAATGGAATTTTAAAATTCGCGAGACCTATAAGATGGGTAACTATAGTAATTGATGACAAGGCTGTAGATGGACGAGTATTTGATTTAAAAATTTCAGGTTATTCAAGGGGACACCGTGTATTAGGGAAAGATAAAATTATAATTGTTTCTGCAGATAAATACCCTCAACTATTAGAAAAAAATAAAGTAATAGTAGACAGGACTCGCAGAAAAAAAATTATAATCGAACAAATCCAAAAAATAGCCAAAACTGAAATGTGTGTTCCTTTAAAAGCAAAGCCTTTAGTAGAAGAGGTTGTGGATTTAGTAGAGTGGCCGAAAGCGATGATAGGTTCTTTTGATAAGAAATTTTTATCAATGCCAAAAGAAATTATTATTGCCACTATGCAAGACCATCAACGTTACTTTCCCGTAGAAAATACACAGGGTCAACTTATAAATAAATTTATTTTTATCGCTAACAACAGCTCCGAAAATAACGATTTTATAGTAAAAGGTAACGAAAAAGTACTCAGGCCTAGGTTGGAGGACGCTAATTTTTTCTACGAAGAGGATTCTCAAACATCTATCGAATGCCGGGTTTCGGCACTGAAATCAACTACTTATCATAATAACCTTGGCTCCGTATACGACAAAGCCGTTCGGGTTAAAAAATGCGCTGAAAATTTTTACGCTGATTTCGGTGCATCTGAGAAAATAACATCTGACACGGTCTCACTAGGCTATAATGATCTAACATCCAGAACGGTAAATGAATTCCCTAGCCTACAGGGCAAAATGAGTGCTCATTTCGCAGAATTACACAATTTTCAAAAAGAGACAGTAGAAGCAATTTCTACATTTTATCATCCCCGATTTCACGATGATGACCTGCCCAAGACGCCCGAAGGACTTTGTGCAGCTTACTCAGAGAAACTGGACACTATTGCAGGTATTTTTACACTTGGCAAAAAGCCAACGGGAGATAAAGATCCTTTTGGTATAAGAAGAGCCAGTGCAGGTATTGTTCGTATTTTAATAGAAGGCGAAATAGATATCAGTCTATCTGAAAATATCACTATCGCTCTTTCAAATTTTGAAACTAAGTTTAACGAGAATCAAACCAAAAATTCAATCATGCAATTTATTTTTGAAAGATTTAAATCTTATTTGTTGGAAAAAAATATAGATATTCGCATAGTCAAATGCGTATTAAAAAATTCTAGCGATTCCATTTTTGATAAATTTAGACAAGCATTAGCATTGCAGGAATTTCTAAAACTAGATGACTCTAATTATATTATTAATGGACAAAAACGAATAAAGAATATTTTAAAGAAGAACCCTTATAAAGAGAATTTACACTTTAATGAGGAATTATGCTCTGAAGACGCAGAAATGACATTGTATGAAAATTTTTGTGAAACTAAAAAAATCGGTACGATGTATTTGGATAATAAGAAATATTTAGAATATTTATGCACTCTAACCAAACTGACACAAAGTATTGAGCAATTTTTTTTGGAAGTTATGGTTTTCGACAAAGATAAAGAAACTACCAGAAATAGAATTAGCCTTTTATGCAACATAAATGAACATTTATGCATGTTAGGAGATATTTCCGAGCTAAATGGGTAAGCAATAATGAAAGTTTTAGCTCTTGACAGAGATGGTGTTATCAATTTCGATTCAGACAATTATATTTTAAATAAAAAAAATTGGCATCCAATTCCAGGGAGTTTAGAGGCGATCAAAAAAGCCAAAAGCCATGGGTTTATGATAGCAGTCGTCAGCAATCAATCAGCCCTAGGTAGAAAAATGCTAGACACTAATTCCTTTCATCAAATAAATAGAAAATTCCTTAACAAGCTTAAGCAATGTGGTGGTCATATAGATTTATATCTCGTATGCCCACACACACCAGAACAGAATTGTAATTGTCGCAAACCCAGATCTGGCTTATTTGAAACTATCGCAGATTTATTGAAAATAGACATCACCAAATTAATTTTTATAGGAGATAGAATGACCGATGTCTATGCCGCAGAAAATATAGGGGCAAAATCAATTCTTGTAGAAACTGGTAAAGGTCTTGATAGTGCTACTGAGAACTATAATCGTTTCAAAAACCTTACAGGGGCAATCGACTACGTCCTACAAAATTATGAAAGTTTTTAAAGTTCTTCTCTGCTCTACCGCATATCACATAGGGGTATTTTTCCTTACCGTAATTTTTTCAATAATTGGCATAATCATCTTACCTTTGACAAGAAAAGTTAGGTATCGAATTATACGAAATTGGGCTAAGTTGACACTCCGTTGGTTAAATTTTACCTGCGGATTGAGTTGGGAAGTGGACGGCACTGAAAATATTCCGGAAAATACAGGAGTCGTTTTCGCAAAACATCAATCTGCTTGGGAAACATTAGCCTTACAATTAGTTTTTCCAGAACAATCTCAAGTTATAAAACGAGAACTATTACTAGTACCATTTTTCGGATGGGGGCTCGCAAGCTTAAACCCAATTTCAATAAATCGTAATGATAGCATCAAAGCTTTTAAAAAGGTTATCAGAGAATCGAAGATCCGAATAAAAACAGGCTGGTGGATAATCATATTTCCCGAGGGAACTAGAACTAAGTTAGGATCGAAAGGAAGCTATTCAAGAACCGCTGCTGCCGTTGCAAAAGCAAATAACTGCTCTATTATCCCAGTTGCCCATAATGCTGGTCTCTTTTGGCCTAAAGCGAGCTATCTGCGGTTCCCAGGCAAGATAGTAATGAAAGTTGGACCTGAAATAATTACGAAAAATAAGTCAAATGACCAAATTACCCAGGAAGCCAGCAATTGGATTGAAACCACTTGCATGAAATTACCCTCT
>MDTG01286001.1_pt1 | contig 13435 bp, 11 predicted proteins | sample 811421 | NCBI WGS metagenome assembly MDTG01 (sample SAMN05326645, study PRJNA326480) | marine metagenome | isolation source: seawater | place: Pacific Ocean: South East | collected 2011 | reverse complement strand
GTAGCTCAACTGGATAGAGCATCGGCCTTCTAAGCCGAGGGTTGCAGGTTCGAGTCCTGCCGAGCGCGCCATTTAATTGAGATAACTTAAAATTTATTATAATTTATGTATTTGTGAACAAGTTGTGGTGGGCGTAGCTCAGTTGGTAGAGCCCCGGATTGTGATTCCGGTCGTCGTGGGTTCGAATCCCATCGTCCACCCCAAATTTTATGATATCTATAAATAGTTTTATAAAGGTAAAATACATCTGAGTAATACTTATGTTTAAACTTTACAAAGTATGGATATTTAACTAAATAAAAACGGCACTACAAAAAATGACTGAAAATAATAAATTTATGGATGATGAGATTAGCTTATTTGATCTGATAAAGCTTTTATGGGGGAAAAAATGGCTAATAATTAGATTTGTAACTGCTGTTACTGTTATCTCAATAATATACTCATTGTTCGCACCAGAAATATATAAGTCAGAAGCATTATTGGCTCCAAAAACTTCTAGCCAAGGCTCCATTGGACAAATAGGTGGATCAATTGGGGGTATTGCTGCACTAGCAGGGCTAGATATAGGATCTCTGGGCTCTGGAAATGAAAATAGATCAAAAATTGCTCTTGAAACATTGCAATCCAGAAAATTTTTTACTGATTACCTTTATGAACATATGCTAGTAAATTTGATGGCTGCAGATAATTGGGATCAAGAGAGTGATCAGCTGGTTATTGATGAGAATATATATGATTCTCAGAAGAAACAATGGATTAGTCGAGATAATTCTTCAGGAAAACCTTCATTACAAAAAGCTTATAAAAAATTCGAAGATATTTTCGACGTATATGAAGACAAGTTAACAGGATTTATTTCTGTAAGTGTCGAACATTATTCCCCAAATATCGCTAAATCATGGGTTGATCTTATTGTTTATTCAATAAATGAAAGCATGAGACAAGCAGATATAAATAAATCTGAAAAATCACTGAATTTTTTAATCGACAAATTAAACATATCTAATCAAGTAACAATGAATAATGTATTCTCCAATCTAATTGAGGAGCAGACAAAAATAAGAATGTTAGCTGATATTGCCGAAGATTATGTCTTCGTCACAATTGATCCAGCAATTGCGAGTGAGACGAGGGAGAGGCCAAAAAGGACAATTATTGTTGTGTCATCCTCGTTGATAGCAGGTTTTATGATCTCGCTTTATATACTAATAAGGGAGTTTTATTTTAAAAGAAAAGACTGAGATAAATTACTCAAAGTTAATATTTTATTTAATGCTTTCTTCTATATTTGACAAATATTTTGGAGTATTGCTTCAAATTCACTATTGTCTCTTACGAAATAATTTCTTTTGGTTCTTATATCCTTGTTTGATTGTATTGACGTAGATTTAATTTCCATTGGGAACGATCTTGGAATCTCAAGCACTATATGATTGTTCTTTCTTATATAATTAAGAGAGTTTAATTCTAAAATCTGATTTTTGATTTCCAATCTACAGTGATAAACTGGACTTGAAATATTGACTGCATTAGATATGTTTTTGACCGCAGGCACATCAGTGTGTATCTGCATCGTAAAATTATTACATTTACCATTATCATAAGCCTCTTCCATTTTTTTATTTTCAATATCAAATAATTTTGCGACTGATAGTAGCTTATTCTTTCTATTTTTGTTAGTGATCGAATCCTCCCCAAAAAACGCCATTTTATTGCATCCATCCCATCTATATAGCCCCCAATTTTCATCCTTAATATCATGAGAGATCATTAAAATATGCTCATCCAAAACAATAATAAAATTGTCAATATTCATCATTTCAAGAAGCTGAGGATAATTCTTCATATTCGATTGCGATATACTATTTGATGAGTATTTTATCGATGAATCAAGAGGTTGTGAGCCATTCTTAAATCCAGTAATGATTGCTGGCGCAATTCCCAACTGGGTTCTTTCGCTGATGAGATATCGTATTTCATGAAATATTTTATCATCGGATAGATCAATAAATAGACTTGTTGAGGATAGGTTTTCTGATAAAGAACTTAAAGTTCTGTCTAATAGATAACTTCGTTGATTATAACTGATTAATTCATTAGTTCTTGGACTATTATCAAGACAAATTTTTGATATAGCTAAGAATAAGAAAGGTACTGAAACTAAAATATATGAATTATATCGCCGGTATTTTTTTGAAATTTTAACTATAATTATTGAGAAGTAAAGTGATTGCATTATCCAGATTATTGACCACATTCCTGGATGATGCCTGCCTGTGGCTGACGCTATTATTACTGAAATTATAGTAGCTAATAATAGGCCATTTTCCTTTATTCTGAATAAATGTATATTTCTTAAAATAACTAATAAAAATAGAGATATCAAAGAAAATAATAATATTCCAATGAAAATAATTTGGGTTTGTCCCACAAACAAGAATATCTCAGGTATGCCAAGTAATAACTCATTAAGTATTTTTGCAGCTGTTTTTATTGCAATATAGAGTGAATCCATATTATCCAATTGATCATGATCATTTCCTATTCTTGATCCTGGCAAAATAGTTCCAAACTTGAGATTATGAATATAGAAATATGGGACAAGGCCAGCAATTAATGTTAATAGTATTGGTAATTTTCTCAAAAAAGATATGAACAAATGATATAAGCCTTTTTTTATATTTCTTAGGTCATTACTGAATAATAACGAACCGACTATAAAAAAACACAGGAAAAAATTTTCAAAACTGAAGCTACCGAGTATTACACAAAAAAACAATATTACATGATTATACATTTTGCGATTTTCATTGAGCTTTATAGCAAAATTTATAACGATAATTTGAAAGATCAAGCTCAGAATAAATGTAATATTACTTGTGGAGAGATACCACGTGACAGTTATATTAGATGCAATTAAAAAAACCGCATATATTGCAATTTCTCTATTTTTTGTAAGGTTAACAGCAAGCTGGTAAGACAAAAATAATGAAATCAGATACAAGAAACCAACAGGGGCTTTTAGTAGATTATTATCTGAAATAGATAGTATGACTGGGGATAAAATATTTGTTGTAATGTTGAGATGATCTTCAAGAAATAAACCATGACTTATTGAAATGAGATAATCAAGAACGGTTTCTGAAGTACTAATCGCATATGCTGGAATAGTAAGAACAACAAATTCGTCGGCACCAAATGAGTATCGAAAATTAGAGAAGAAAATATAACTAAGAATTATTAGGAGAAATGTAAAACCTGATATTAAAAAGAAAAGTTTCGGTCTTATTTCTTTTAACTGTTTACTGAAATTATTTTTATATTTCATTCAGCTTCATTTTTTACGCGAAAATTGAAAAAAATCATAAGTGTAAGAACCTTTCATATCAGGTAGAATGCTTAAATTACAGAGGAAATAGTTTTTTAATTCAACTTGAATTTTTCGCATTACAATAATTATAGTCCAGTTAAACAGAACATTATACATTGAAAGCAATCGTACCCAGAAATGATAAAAAAGACTCATAAAATACTAGTTACTGGCGGATCAGGATTCATTGGTAGTAACTTCATATATAACTATTTATCCAACAGCAAGGGATCCATTGTAAATTTTGACTCCCTCACGTATGCAGGATCAGGAAATAATCTGGAAAGATTGACCGATGAGCCGAGATACCATTTTGTTAAAGGCTCGATATGTGATGCCAAAAAACTTACAAATCTTTTTGGTAAATTTCAATTTGATTCTGTAATAAATTTTGCAGCAGAAAGTCACGTTGACAGAAGCATTGAAGGCCCAAAAGTTTTCATGGAAACAAACATAATAGGAACATTTAATCTCTTAGATACAATTAGGACTATATGGGATTCCAATAAGAATTTTAATAATGAAAACTTCAGATTTGTCCATGTTTCAACAGATGAGGTATTTGGTTCACTTGGGCCTGAGGACGATCCATTTAATGAGAACTCAAATTACAAGCCAAATAGCCCGTACTCGGCAAGTAAAGCATCCAGTGATCACATAGTCAGGTCCTATTTTAAGACATACAATTTTCCAGTTGTCATAACAAATTGTTCTAATAATTTCGGACCATACCAATTCCCAGAAAAACTTATTCCACTAACCATATATAACGCTTTAAATAAAAAACCAATACCTATATATGGTGATGGCCTTCAAGTAAGAGATTGGTTATACGTTAAAGATCATTGTGATGCACTAAATAAGGTTCTCCAGTTAGCTGGTCCAGGTCATACGTACAATATTGGAGGTAATAATGAAAAAACAAACATCGATGTTGTTAAATCCATTTGTAATCATTTGGATGAAATAATGCCAAATGATAAGTTTAGTCATTGCGAATTAATTGAATTTGTAAAAGATCGTCCAGGTCATGATAAAAGATATAGTGTTGACTCCTCAAAGATACAAAAAGAATTAAACTGGAAACCCTATGAAACGTTCGAGACCGGAATCAAAAAAACAATTAAATGGTATCTGGATAATCAAAATTGGATGAATAATATAATTAGAGATAAGTCGCATGCATAGAAAAGGTTTAATTTTGGCTGGTGGGCTGGGCAGTAGATTACATCCTTCAACTTTGGTTGTAAGTAAACAACTCATGCCTGTCTATGATAAGCCAATGATATATTATCCTCTTACAACTCTCATGTTGGCTGATATCAGAGAAATAATGATAATCACTACACCTCAAGATAGTAAATTATTTAAAAGTTTATTGGGAGATGGTTCTCAGTGGGGTATAAACCTAGAATATGCAATCCAAAAAAAACCTGAGGGTCTTGCGCAAGCATTTTTGATAGCAAAGGATTTTATTTCAACTCATTGTTCAGCCTTAATTCTTGGCGACAATATTTTTTATGGGCATAACTTTGCAAATATTCTTACAAAAGCATCAGATAATAAAGGTTATTCGACGATATTCTCGTATCAGGTCAATGATCCAGAGAACTATGGCGTAGCTAATATAGATAGTAATGATAGGCTTATTTCACTCGAAGAAAAGCCACTAATGCCCAAATCTAATCTTGCTGTTACAGGCTTATACTTTTATGACGCAACTGTAGTTGATAGAGTTAAGAATCAAAAACCCTCTAAAAGAGGAGAGCTTGAAATAACAGATCTAAATAACTCATATTTAGAGGATGAAAAATTACGAATGGAAAAATTGCAGAGAGGATTTATATGGATGGATACTGGCACACATGATAACTTGTTTGATGCCTCCCAATTCATAGCTGTTGTTGAGAGAAGACAAGGTCAAAAAATAGCATGTCCAGAGGAAATAGCTTTGAATTTAGGATGGATCGATAAAAATAAGATTATTGAAATCACAAACACTTACACAAACAACTCATATAAAAAATACTTGCTTGATCTGATCCAAGATTAATTTTCTCTTTCAAAAACAAAATATCTCATTATGAGATAATTTATCAGCGAGGTTGGTAAAAATATCATCAGGAATGAAAAGTAAAGATTAATTCCATTACCGTAAAAAAATGATACGCCATTTATATTTATAATATAAATTAGCAGGTATGAAAAAATAAATCTCAAGATTCTATTCTTAGATTTATATCTAAATACTAATCTACTTATGCTGTGATAATTAAAGATTATTCCGAGAATTGTTGAGAGGGCTATTGCTATTTGGTAACTAAAATTAATAAAAATTAATATTGAGTAGACAAAATAGCCGAATGCTGTATTTATGATAGATGCATATATGAATCTGTAGAACGTATTTTTGTATAAATATGACAATGTTAGCCACTGAGTATTTATATATTATAACTTGAAACCGGAAGTTATTTGGTTACCGACATTAATTTTTAATCTAAATTTATGAAGCCCAAGAATTCTTATAAATTTGTTTAGAATCGATTTAACTTGTTTGTTGAATGGTAAGAGCTTTATCCAGTAGGATATTCTATAGCTATTTTTTATACTCTTATTTGATATATTTTCGAAGTTTGATTTGCTCATCAAATTTACAATGCTTTTATGTGAGAAAATTTGCATATGCTCAATATCAATTATTGGAGATTTTTCTCCCATTAACCTATTAACAATACTCCTATAGTTATGTGTGATTGTAACAAAGGCACCACCCGGTTTAAGTAATCTGAAGATAGAGTCAGAAATCATTTTTGGGTCTAAGACATGCTCCATTGTCATAAAACAACAAATTAAATCGAACGAATTTGACTCAAAATCACTTTCATTAAATATGCCAACTTTTATTCTTTCCTTTATCCCAGTTTTTGCTTTTTTAATTGCAGCAGGAGAGGGCTCTATTCCAATTACTTCCTCAAATCCAGCTTCAATTAGATGTTCTAAAAAAATTCCATTTCCAGTTCCAATATCAAGAGCTTTTCTTTTTTTTGGAATTACATCCAGGGTATTTTTAATCGAATGAATATATGTTTTCGCCGCATCTATTGCCTCTGTGTCACTATCATAGTCAGCATCATGATAAGAGTTATGTAGATTATCTTCTGTGGGAGGTTCATCAGCATAAACTAAATCACATTCTAAACACCTCATTAATTGGAATCGCATAAATTCTGGCTCTTTTCGCGAAGCAAAACTGAAGCTGGTAATTTTCTCATTATCTATATTTTTAGTGAGAAAGATTATTTTTCTATTTTCCTTCTCACATGTTGGGCAGTTTCTATAATTATTCAATTTCCTTTTCCTTGCCATTTTTAGTGATTGACTGCCTTATTAGTCTTGGCCTACCTTTTACTTCAATCAAAATTTTTGCAATGTATTCACCAATAATGCCTAAAGCTAATAGATTTAGTGAACCAAAACTAATAATAGTGATTAGAATTGTTGTAGATCCTTTTGGCGCAATATCTGGATATAGGATTCTCAATGTTGCTACTACTATTACTATAATAATAGAGATGAACATTAATATTAGCCCAATTGTTGTCATTATAGTGAGAGGAGTGTTACTAAATGAGAAAATTCCTTTTTTTGCCCAGTCAATGTTTTTATAAAAGCTATTAGTTGTTTTTCCAAATCGTCTTTCAGGTCTTATATAATCAACTCCAATCTGTTTGAATCCAACATAAGCCCTCAGGCCTCTCATAAAAAGATCTCTTTCAGGAAATTTCAGTAACCACCTAACAACTTTTTTATCAATAAGCGAGAAATCACCAGCATCACGTGGTATTTTTATGTAACTGAAGAGTGCAAAAATTTTATAGAATATCTTATACTGAATTTCCCATAACTTATTCATCTCTCTTTTGACTCTTCTCCCATACACAACCTCATAGCCCTCACGCCATTTTTCATAAAATTTTGAGATTAACTCAGGAGGATCCTGGAGATCACCATCAAGTAGAACAACACTATCCTTACTTGATATTTCCATTCCACTTCTAAATGCCATTTGAGAGCCAAAATTTCTTGAATGAAGTATTCCAATTACCTTATCGTCGGCCAAAGAGAGATTACGAATAGCTTGCTGAGAATTATCAGGGCTCGCGTCATTTACAAAAATTATTTCATAATCAACATTTATTTTTTGAAATACTTTTTTTAGCTCTTCATACATTATCGGTATTGCTTGCTCATCTTTGTAACAAGCAATTATTGCAGAAATACTATTTTTACTTTTCATCTTCTTTTTTAGTTAACCTTTTTTTATCATTGATTGTTCTTATCCACATTGATGTTTGTTTTAGGCCTAACTCAAGCGAAGTAATTGATTTCCAATTCAGGATAACCTCTGCCTTTTTAGGGTTTGAATACCAATCCTTAAGATCCCATCTCCTTTTTTTCATTTTCCCAAATGAAGGTTTTTTGCGTATATTAAAAACATTTTTCGAAATATCAACAATATTTCTTATCGTTGTTTTTTCTCCGCTTCCTATATTAAATATTTCTCCATACATTCTCCTATTAATTATACATGCACTCTTAATGAAAGCATTGCAAACATCCGAAATATAGACAAAATCTCGTGAGATTTCTGGATCTACTAGTTCAGGAAATTTATTTTCAAGAGCATTTAGAACTATGGCGGGAACTAATCTTGATGTATCTTCAAGTGGGCCATAGACTGAATATAATCTTAGTATTATGCATGGGAAATCATTATTCTTTGATACTTCTCTTAAGTAATTGGTAGCCGCTAATTTAGATAAAGAATAGCTACTATTAGGGCTACAAAAATCGCTTTCTGATGGTGCAGAGCAATTTTCTCCATACTCAGATGAGCTTCCTGAATGAATGAATGCTGAAATTGAATAAGTTTTGAGAATTTTGACAAGTTTAGTTACGGCATTGTAATTCGTATTTAATATTTTAGTGGTATCTTTTTCAAATGAATATGCTCCGTATGATGAGCAGTTGAAGACAATTTTTGGATATATTTTTTTAACCATATCATTAATTGAATTTTCGTTATTAATATCAAGTTTTATTAATTTTTCTGAATCAAAACCAAGAAGCCTCCATCCCTTTTTTGAATAAAAGGTTCCAAAAACATCATCACGAACTTTACTTAAAACTCTGAGCAAGTTTGCCCCAATAAATCCAGAGGCACCAATTACAACAATTGGGCCATCAAGTTTATTAATTAGCTCAATATCTGATTTGTTTAATTCTTGAGTTATTTGCATAGTTTCGCAATATTCTTCAATAAACTTGATGAATCAAGCCCAGAGCAGCGTCTTAGAAATTTTTGAGAACCATAACTCTTGTAAATATGTGACGTCGCATATAAGTGAATAAAGTCTATTGATATATTATGATTCTTCAGTAGCTGATAAGAAATTTGTTGCCCAATGCCACCCATCTTTACGTGCTCTTCAATCATAATTAGTTTATTAGATTTTTCTATCTGATGAATTAATTTTTTTGGTATGTTTTTGACTGGTAACTCAGAAATAATCCACATATTCGGTAAATATTTTTTTGGAAGCATAATAAGCTTTTTAATATAGGAAGTTGCTATCGGGCCAGCCACGATGATGGTTGGACCATCTCCATGTATTATTTGACGCCATTTTTTATATTTAGGTGCTTTCCAATCACTGGGTTTTTCATCAATCCCTAATCTCAAATATGTTGGACTTGGATATTTTCTCATTTCATCAATAATAGAATCCAAATCTTCATTAAATACTGGGACATATGTGCGTATATTTGGTAGCGTGCTAAGTGCACCATAGTCTTCAATGGAGTGATGTGTTGGACCCATGACACCATAAGCATACCCACCCCCGTTACCTACTATCCTTACAGGTAGATTGTGAAAGCAAATATCATTTCTAATTTGTTCAAAAGCTCTTGCATAGCAGAATGGCCCTATACTGTATGCCCAAGCCTCAAGCTTTTTTTTTGAAAATGCCGCAGCAACGCTAAGCATGTTTTGCTCTGACACACCGGCATTGATAAATCTCTCGCCCATTTTTGATGCCAGATTCTCTAAAGCATTGTAGCCAAGATCTCCAGTTAAAAAGCAAAATTTTGGATCTTCTGCAAATGAGCACAATTTTCTACTAAAATGATCTCTCATACATTCAATTCGTCAATTGCTATTTTGTAGTGTTTTGGATCCAAAGGCAGATAATGCCATTCCATTTTATTTTCCATGAAAGATATACCTTTGCCTTTGATTGTATTCATGCATACCAGTATGGGTTTTTTACTCCTTAGCTTCGCTGCTTCTCTAATTTGATTATGATTGTGGCCGTCTATTTCCAGCTTTTTTAAATTAAAACCATTAAGTTTTGTCAAAAGAGGGTCCATCGATGCAATCTCGGAAGTATTTCCAAATCCCTGAAGCCTATTATTATCTATGAAAATTGTCAGATTATTCAATTTATGATGTGATGCAAATATTAGAGCTTCCCATGTAGACCCCTCTTGCCACTCTCCATCTGACATTACGCAATATGTATGTCCATTATTTTTCTTTATTCTTGTCGCCAAGGCATTTCCTGATGCAAGTGATAGCCCATGACCGAGGCTACCAGTTCCAAAAGGTACATTCATCATAGTGTTGATTGGGGGATGTCCAGGTAGATTGGTATCATCTTTATGAAAAGTTCTGAGCTCACTACTTTTGATATGACCAGCATACCAAAGAGCTATATATAGCGCACCTGCTGAATGACCTTTGGATAAGATAATATCATTTTTTTTTTGCATGAATTCTTTGGTTAATACAAGCAAACAATCGATTACCGAAAGGTTACCTCCAATATGTCCGACACCACTTTCATGGTGCATTTTTAATAATCTTCTTCGGGCTTTGAGAGCGTCTTTATATTTGATCATAATAATAAACCTTTCGATTATTTCACATTGTACTCGGGCTGAGAAAGAAAGGGTAATTTATAATTGATAATAAATTTACAATATAATACTCTGTCTTTTTAATTGTTCAATGAATGAACATATTATATTATATAAACCCTTAATGATTTAATAAACAGTTATGAAAGACATAGAACTCGAATTTTATGTATTAAAGTTAATTTCAGAATCTCCAAATATTTCACAAAGAGAGCTAGCGTCAGAATTAGGTATTAGTCTTGGAAAGACTAACTATTTGGTAAGAGCACTAATAGATTTAGGTTCTATAAAACTAAAAAATTTCAGGAGATCTGATAACAAACTTTCTTACTTATATCTAATTACACCTGAGGGCATAAGAAGAAAAGCTACAGTTTTGCGGCTATTTTTCGAGCAGAAGACACTGGAATATAACAACCTAAAACTAGAGTTAGAAAAATTAGATAGCGACCTAACATAAATAACCGAGATCTTTTTATGTATTAACGGATAAGATGTAACTAGAAATATTTTTTTTAAAGGTATGATACATAGAAAAAAAACCATCTATTGACTATAAGTTTATAATTATAATGAAGAATATTATTCAAAAGTCCTACGTTCTTCTGGGAAAACAAACAGCGAAATTACCAAAGATTTTTCTGATGTTCTTGCTCATCTCTGTCATTGATTTAGTTGGTATTGGAATTGTTGCTCCCTTTGTAGGATTCATTCTTGATAATGATATGCAGATAAATATTACATATCTTTATAATAATTTTCTTGGATCAAACATAAGCCAGCAAGAATTAATAGTTCTTATTGGTATTTTTATGTTAGCTTTTTTCTCTCTCAGATTAGTCATTGCTGTTGCTATCAATGGAAAAATTATTGGGTTTGCTGAAGAGCAAAGATTGCGTTTAAAAATGAGTTTGTTGAGGGTTTATCAAAATATGAGCATTCAGGATGCTGTTAAGAGAAATAGTGCTGAGTATGCCCATTTAATTCATGTTTTGACAGGTCATTATTCTGGAAATGTCATCTTCTTTTTATTGAAAATTTTATCGGAAGTGCTGATTGCTTCGATAATCATAGTCTTTCTGGCTTATAAGAATTCTTATCTTGTTTTCTTGTTGCTTATATTATTGATCCTAATCGTCGGAGGATACGATAAACTTGTTAGATCACACCTCAAGATAATAGGAGAGAAGATAAATAATTCTTCTATCACTGCATTAGCAAGAGTTAGAGAGAGTATTGATGGCTATAAGGAGATAAGAGTTTTAGGAAAGGAGAACTCTTTCGAAGAAGCGGTGGAGTTAAGTTCAAAAGATATTTTTAAGCATACAAAGGAAGCGGCAATCATATCTAGTGTTCCAAAGTATTTACTAGAATTCGTAATTTTTGCTTTTATTATCATTGCTTGTATAGCTTCAAAAAGTATTGTTAATGATCCCAACGAATTTATATTAACTATGGTGTTATTTGGAGCCGCGGCAATAAGATTGGTTCCCTCAGCTACGCTTGTTTCTCATGGTGTAACTGTTATAAGGGCAAACGAAGATTCAGTTGATCTGTTATACAAAGATTTCATTGCATCCAAACCAAAGAAAAATAATTCCTTGAGCCCACAAGAAATAGATATCGGAAGTTTTAAAAGCATTAAGATTAGAAATATTAATTTTGCATATGATGAAGAATTAACTGAAATATTTAGTGATTTTTCTCTCGAGATAAAAAAAGGTGATTCCATTGGAATGATGGGTACCTCTGGTTCAGGAAAATCAACTCTTATTGATTTGATTTTGGGTATGCTGGAACCTCAGAAAGGGTTAATACTTATAAATGATACACCTATTAATTCTTGCCAAACACAATGGTGGGCAAAAGTTGCATATATTCCTCAGGAAATTTTTTTGATTGATGCAACAATCGAGGAAAATATTGCACTAAATTTTAATAATGAAAAGATTAATAATGAAAAAATAAATGAAGCTATAAGAATGGCATCGTTAGATAAATTAGTGTCCTCGCTCTCTGATGGAATCAAAACTAAAATCAGCGAGAATGGTGCGAACCTCTCAGGAGGACAAAGGCAAAGGATCGCTTTAGCTAGGGCATTTTATCACGAGAGAGAATTCCTAATTATGGACGAAGCAACAAGCGCACTTGATGCTGATACCGAGAGAAATATAGTGGATGAGATAGTAAAGTTAAATAAAAATTTAACTGTAGTAATTATTGCACATCGTGAATCTACTATTCGTAATTGTAATCTGGTAATCAAGCTTGATCAGGGTAAAATAATAAAGAAAGGTCCACCTTCTAAATTTTTGCTAAACAGTAATTAGAGTTCTATTCATTTTAAAACTTAAATACACGGATTAAAAATATGACTTTAAAAAATTCTTCAATACTCATAACTGGGGGCACAGGATCATTTGCCAAAACATTTATACCAATGACAATTCAAAAATACAATCCAAGAAGACTTGTTATATATTCTCGTGATGAAATGAAACAATGGGATATGTCTGAGGAATATCTTGACAACCAAGCAATAGAATTCATTATTGGTGACGTCAGAGATAGATCAAGATTGAACAGAGCTCTTGATGGAATAGATTATGTGGTTCATGCTGCAGCCACAAAAATTGTTCCAACAGCAGAATACAATCCCTTTGAATGTGTCAAAACTAATGTTATGGGAGCAATGAATATAATTGATGCATGTATAGATAAAAATGTAAAAAAAGTAGTAGCTTTATCCACTGATAAGGCAAGTAACCCAATAAATCTTTATGGAGCTACAAAATTAGCATCAGATAAGTTATTTATTGCCGCAAATTCAGAAAAGAGGGATAACAAAACATCTTTTTCTGTTGTGCGTTATGGAAATGTGATGGGTTCAAGGGGTTCTGTTATTCCATTTTTTATATCCAAAATAAAATCAAAAAAAATTCCTATCACAGATATTAGAATGACAAGATTCATGATAACACTCGAACAAGGAGTAGATCTCGTGTGGACATGCTTCAATGAGATGTGTGGAGGCGAAATTTTTGTTAAAAAGATTCCGTCTATGACAATTACTGATAT
>MDTG01268732.1_pt1 | contig 13435 bp, 11 predicted proteins | sample 811421 | NCBI WGS metagenome assembly MDTG01 (sample SAMN05326645, study PRJNA326480) | marine metagenome | isolation source: seawater | place: Pacific Ocean: South East | collected 2011 | reverse complement strand
ACCTGAATGAAATCCTTGATTAACTAAATAGGTACCTAAAGAAACAACAAATAAAACCTTCTGATTCGATTCTTCAGGGATACTAGCGAGAATAACGGCAGCTTTTTCTCCTAACTTTGCAGTGAGATCTAAGGCTGCTGATTGCAGTAAGTCTCCATCTAATCCATCTATTTGGCTAATAATAATAGGAAATGTACCAATTTTTTCAACTGATAAAAGTAAATCAGAATATTTTAAATAAGCTAATTTAGATTTGAAATTTTTAATCTCTTTTGTCTTAGTAATTAATTCATTTTGCATAGAATTAACCCTCTCATATAGTTGATTAGGGTTAGTTCTTAATAAGTCAGTTAAATTATTAACGATTAAATTTTTCTCGGTAAAATATTCTAAAATCGATTGACCTGCTAAGGCCTCAATTCTTCTTATTCCAGATGATATTCCAACCTCACTAATAATTTTAAAACAACCTAATTCTGATGTTGATTTAACATGAGTTCCCCCACATAATTCCATAGACACACCAGGGACATCTACAACTCTGACAACATCTTCATATTTTTCACCAAACATCGCTAATGCGCCCGCATTTAATGCATCTTGTTTTTTCATTATTTTGACTTCAATAGAATGTTTTTCCATGATCCATTGGTTAACTAAATTTTCTACGTCATTAAGTTTATTAGGCGAGACAGGATTAGGAGAATTAAAGTCAAATCTCAATTTATTAAATGCGACTAAAGATCCTCTTTGACTCACGCTATCATCAACTAATAATTTCAATGCTGACTGTAATAAATGAGTAGCAGTATGATTAGCTTCTGCTTTTGCTCTGAACGATTTATTTACCTTTGTTTCAATAGATAAATCAATATCAAGATTTCCCTTCTGAATGATACCTGAATGCAGAAAAACACCCTTTTTCTTTATTACTGTATCAACTTGAACAACAACTCCTTCTGAGATTATTAAACCTTTATCACCAACTTGTCCACCAGACTCTGCATAAAAAGTCGTCTTGTTTAAAACAATCTGAACCTTATCTCCCTCGCAGGCCCTATTCACTTTATCAGAATCAACAAAAAGACCTAGAACATAAGCTTCTGTATTTAAATTCCCATAGCCTTCAAAAATAGTTTTTTCAAATAATTCAATTTCTCTTTCAATAGAACCTTTCAGTGTTAAATCAATACTTTGTGAAGAAGCTTTTGCTCTTTCCTTTTGCCTTTTCATCTCTTCATTAAAACCTTTGATATCAAGATCAATATTTTTTTCTTCTAAAATTTCCTTTGTTAACTCCAATGGGAAACCATACGTATCGTATAGTTCAAAAGCTTTAGATCCTGAAACCAATTTAACTCCAGATAAAATAACTTGATTAAGCAATTTTTCTCCCCTATCTAAAGTCTCAAGAAACTTAATTTCTTCAACATTAATATCATTAATTATTCGTTCATAATTATTTTGAAGATCTGGATATGTATTCTTCATGATTTCAATACCTACTTCTGCTAATTTAAAAATAAAAAGATCTTTTATTCCTAATAATCTGCCATGTCTAATCATGCGCCTCAATAATCTTCTTAAGACATATCCTCTTCCAATATTGCTTACCATAACCCCATCTGAAATTAGATGAATAATCGCTCTTGTATGATCTCCTAAGATTTTTAATGATGTCTTTTGATAGTGTTCAGAAGTTGAATAATTAATCTTTGCTAATTCTGATGCCTTTTCAAGGATAGGCAATATTAAATCAGTCTCATAATTGTTATCCTTATTTTGTAAGATTTGTGCCATTCTCTCTAACCCCATCCCCGTATCAATATTTTTATGTTCAAGATCAGTTAATTCTCCATTTACATCGCGATTATATTGCATGAAAACTAAATTATAAAATTCTATAAAGCGGTCATCATCATCTAAATCACAATCATTCATACCCCTTTCAGGATAGAAATCATAATATAGTTCTGAGCATGGGCCACAAGGACCTGTAACTCCTGAAGACCAAAAGTTATCCTTCTCATCTAACTCGATAATTTTACTTGGGTGAATACCTATCTCCTGCCATAGCTTTTTTGATTCCTTATCCTTATAAAAAACACTAATTACTATATTTTCTTTTTTCAACTTATAAATCTCTGTAACCAATTCCCATGCCCATTTAATTGCTTCTTTTTTAAAATAATTTCCAAAAGAAAAATTTCCGAGCATCTCAAAAAAAGTATGATGCCTAGCAGTTACTCCAACATTTTCTATATCATTTGTTCTGATACATTTTTGACTAGATGTTGCCCTATCTGAAGGTTTTTCTTTTAGTCCAAGAAAAACAGACTTAAAAGGTAACATACCCGCAATTGTTAGAAGAACTGTAGGATCTTCAGGAATCAAAGATGAACTAGGAATTATTGCATGAGATTTTCTTGCATAGAAATTTAAGAATGCTTTTCTGATTTCATCACTACTTATTGGATTTTTTTCAGATTCAGATGACATTTCAAGCAAAAATTTAATTAAATAATTAAGAAATGCACAATTTCTTAAATTTCACGGTTCAATTCACGCGAATTTATATTGTACTCAACTAAAGTTAATAAATAAAGTTTTTTGTTTTATGATATCTTCTACAAAAACGAGTACTACTAATTTGACACATGTAGAACAAAAGTTATCAATACAATGCAAAAATTTTGCAGATGATTCAATTTCTATAAGATCATTAGACTGGGACAGAAGCAGATTTGATATCGAATTTGGTCTTAGGAATGGAACAACATATAACAGTTTTATTATTAAAGGTAATGATATTGCTGTAATTGATACTAGTCATTCTAAATTTGAAAAATTATGGATAGATGCTTTAGTTGAACAAGTAAATCCCAAAGATATTAAATATCTAATCGCAAGTCATACAGAGCCAGATCATTCTGGTTTAGTATCACATTTACTTGAACTTAATAGCGAAATTATAATTGTCGGTTCTAAAATTGCATTAAAGTTTATTGAAGATCAAATCCATCGACCATTTAATCGTTTAGAAGTGAAAAGTGGAGAATTCCTTGAATTAGGAATTAATGAAACAAGTGGAATTAACCACAAAGTTGAGTTTATTAGTGCCCCAAATTTGCATTGGCCTGATACTATCTTTTCTTATGACCATGGAACAAGTGTTTTATATACTTGCGATGCTTTTGGATTACATTATTGTTCAAATGATTTTTTTGATTCCAATCAAAAAGAGATCTTCAAAGATTTTCGGTTCTATTATGATTGTTTAATGGGCCCAAATGCTAGAAGTGTTATTCAAGCTTTAAAAAAAATCGATAAATTGCCTGAAGTCTCTTCAATAGCAGTAGGGCATGGTCCAATACTTCATAATCATGTTGAATATTGGAAAGATAAATACTCTGAATGGAGTACTAACAAAAGCAAAGGCAACGAATTTGTAGCTGTCTGTTACATTAGCGATTATGGCTTCTGTGACCGGCTAAGCCAAGCTTTGGCTCACGGGATAAGTAAAGCAGATGCTCAAGTTCAACTAATTGACTTAAGGTCATCTGACTCTCAAGAATTAACTGCCTTAATTTCTGATGCAAAGGCTGTTGTTATACCAACATGGCCATTAGATCATGATATAGATTTAAAAGAATCAGTTGGGACACTTTTCGCCGCATTAAAACCAAAACAATTAACGGCCATTTATGACTCATTTGGTGGAAATGATGAACCAATAGATGCTCTTGCTAATAAGTTAAGGGCTTTAAAACAAAAAGAAGCACTTACACCTTTAAGAGTAAAAGAGAATCCTAATCCGATTATCTATCAACAATTTGAGGAGGCAGGAACTGATTTAGGCCAATTAGTAAATAAAAAGAAGAATATTGCTTCAATAAAGAATCTAGATGCAAATTTAGATAAAGCATTAGGAAGATTAAGTGGAGGATTATATGTTGTTACAGCTAGTGAAGGCTATAAAGATTCTTTTAGGCAAAGCGCCATGGTAGCCAGTTGGGTAAGTCAGGCAAGTTTTTCTCCTCCAGGTATAACAGTTGCTGTTGCTAAAGACAGAGCGATAGAATCATTTATGCAAGTTAATAAAACATTTGTAATTAATATTTTAAGAGAAGATAACTTTCAAAAAATGTTTAGGCACTTTTTAAAACGCTTCGCCCCAGGAGCAAATAGATTTGCAGATGTAGACATCATCAAAGATTTAGCTAAAGGTGGGCCCGTTCTTGCAGATTCCCTAGCCTATCTTGATTGTAAAGTGATATCTAGATTAGAAACCCCAGATCATTGGATTATATATGGAGTAGTTGAAAATGGAAGCGTATCGGATTTGAGTTGCAAAACTGCAGTGCATCACAGGAAAGTTGCTAATCACTATTAACTTATATTTCACTTAGTAATGAAAACAAATCATATTGAATCACAAATAGATAATAATGATTTTTTAGAATTTAAAATAACCGATAATTTTTCTTGTTTCAGATTTCTTGATAACAAAAAAGAAAAATTTGAACTTGAATTTAATTTAGAAAAAGGAACTTCATTTAATACTTTTTTTATAAGTGAAAATAACGAATTAATAATTATTTACCCCCCCGAAATTTATTATTTCGATGAATTATTAAAAATCCTCAATATTCATTTTGAAAAATTAAATCTTAAAAAGCTAAAAATTATAACTGGTCATATTAGTCCAAAAATTGTAGATACCATTAAAAATATAAAAAAAACCTTTAAAGACACTCAACTAATTTGTTCTGCACCGGGTAAAAAACTTATTTCTGAATTATGGGTAATGAAAAAACCTGGAACCATAGAAACGCATGATATTGAATTGCCAGATATTCTTTTAGTAAAAAAAGAATTTTTAATAAAATCAAGAGAAAATATATTACATCTGATACCAACACCTACGGCTAGATGGCCGGGAGGCTTGATAATTTATGAAGAAAATTCAGAAATTTTACTAAGTGAAAAATTATTCTCTTGTCATGTTGCAAGTCATGAATTTGCTGAAAATAATAGATTAAGTAATGAAAGCGATAGAAAACATTTCTATAATTGTTTAATGGCACCAATGTCATCACAAATAACATCAATTACAGAAAAAATATTTGAATACGAAATTAAATGTATAGCCCCATTGCATGGGCCAGCAATTGAATATAGTCTTAAAAGTTTTCTCAACGACTATATACGTTGGGGAGAAAATACAAAAATTAATAGTCCTAAAATTGCCTTAATATACGCGAGCGCTTATGGTAATACGGCATCAATAGGAGATGCTTTAGCCAAAGGAATTACTACAACATCGGTAGAAGTTGAAAGTATCAATTGTGAATTCACCTCTAACGACGAATTGATTTCATCTATCAAACGCGCTGATGGGTATCTTTTAGGAACGCCAACATTAGGAGGACATGCTCCGACTCCAATAGTTAGTGCGCTTGGAAGCATCCTAGCGGAAGGAGATAGAGCAAAACCCATAGGTATATTCGGTAGTTTTGGATGGAGTGGAGAAGCAATTGATTTACTAGAATCAAAGTTACAAGATGGAGGCTTCAAACTAAGCTTTGAACCAATTAAAGTAAAATTCAGTCCAAATAAACCTAAAATCAAAGAAATTGAAGAAATTGGGACTCATTTTGGAAGAAAAATTTTAAAAAAGTCAAGACAAAAAAGTAGGCAGTCTGATGTTGGCATGATCTCTAGCAAAACTAATCCAACCTTGCAAGCTTTAGGGAGAGTAGTGGGCTCACTTTGTGTACTCACTGCTTCAAAAGGTAAAGGGGAAAACAATATTAAAAGTGCAATGTTAGCTTCATGGGTAAGTCAAGCCAGTTTTTCTCCACCTGGTTTAAGCGTTGCAGTAGCAAAAGATAGGGCCGTTGAATCACTTCTGCAAAAAGGTGATAACTTTGCTCTCAATATACTGAGTTCTAATAATTTAAAAGATCCATTAAAAAGATTTGCAAAACCTTTTGCACCTGGAGAAAATAGATTTTCAGGTTTAGAAACTGAAGAAACTCCAAATGGACAAATCATTATTACTGAGTCTTTAGCCTGGCTAGATGCGACAGTAAAAGAAAGAATGGAGTGTGGAGACCACTGGGTGATTTACGCTGAAGTAAACTATGGAAAAGTAATAAGAACTGATGATGTCACTGCTGTACACCATCGCAAAAGTGGCTCTAATTATTAAATTTATTTTTAAAAATCATGAAAGAAGCTACCGATCTAATTATCATTTCAGCCAGTAGTGGTAAAAATTTAGAACTTGCTAAGGAATTTGAAAAAAAAGGTACTGAATTTAATTTATCTTCAGAGATTATTGATCTTACACAATTAAATATCCCACTCTATAATCCTAGGATTCATACAAATAGTGAGATCCCCGACGAAATAAAAAAAATAAAAAACAAACTTTTTGCAACTGAAAAATGGATTATTTGTGCGCCTGAATATAATGGATCAATACCGCCAATCCTTTCTAATTTAATTGCTTGGCTTTCTGTATCAGGGGACGATTTCAGACATTTATTTAATGGACAACCGATTGCAATTGCAACCTTTTCAGGTGGGCAAGGTCTGCATCTATTAACATCATTAAGAATTCAATTAGTACATTTAGGTAGTCAAGTTTTAGGTAGACAACTTTCATCTAGTTTTAGTAAACCAGCAGAAGAAAAATCTATTGAAGATATAATAAATAGATTAAAGCAAATGAAAAGATTAATCTTAAATTAGTCTTTCAAACTCCAAGCTTCTAAAATTTTTTTAGCCATAGGTAAAGCATGTACTGAGCCTCCTCCTGGCGTATTTTCAGCAAATGCAACAACTAATAATTCACTGTTTTCAGAGGGTGAATAACAAACAAACCAAGCATGATCTGCTCCACCATTAACATCTTCTGCAGTTCCAGTTTTTCCAGATATAGTTGGTAAGTTTTGCGAACCATAATTTATTGAGGCACCAGTGCCTGACTGAACTACCGCCTTTAAACCACTTCTAATTATTTTTAGGTTTTCAGAATTAATATCAATTTTAAGGGGTTTTTGATTCATTAATTCTTTATTTTTTGCAATTGATACGTGAGGAGTAATTAAATAACCTCCATTAGCAATGGCAGCATATGCTCTGGCTATTTGAATAGGTGTAACTTGAACAACAAATTGGCCAATTGACATACTTGCCATATCTTCAGGAAGCCATGGAGTTTTACCGGGCTCTCCCCAACCTCGCCCTTTTTTAGCCCAATCTCTACTTGCTATTAATCCTTTATTCTCTTGAAGTGATAACTCAATACCTGATAGTTGAGCAAATCCAAGTTGCTGTGAAATTTTATTAATAGCATCTGCTCCTACACCATCACCAATTTGATAGAAAAATGTATTGCTTGAGACTCGTAACGCATCTACATAACCAATATCTCCAAATCCTAAATCATTATGTTCTCTAAAACACTGACTACCGTACGTAATACATGAAGTTGTTTTTAAAACAATATCGGGAGGAAATTCACCTGTCTCTAAACCGGCTAATGCTGTAACAACTTTCCAAACACTTCCTGGATCATAAGCATTTAATGCTCTGTTTAATAAAGGTTTTGATGAAGAATAAAATAACCTATTAAATTCTTTTTCTGGTTTGAAATCCTGTGAAAAGAAGTTCAAATCAAAAGTGGGCTTACTTGCCATTGCTTTAATTGATCCATCCCTAGGGTCCATAGCTATTATGGCTCCGCCCGTTTTGTCTTTTAACACTTCTTCAGCCTTAATTTGAAGATCCAAATCAATTGTCAATTGAACATTATTGCCTTTCTTTGGTGGCTTTGTCCCCAAAGATTGTTGAACTATTCCTGCAGCATTTACTTCTATCATCTCTCCTCCCCATTCACCTCTTAAATCTTCCTCAAAAATATATTCAATACCAGTCCTACCAATAAAATCGTTAATCCTGTAACCTTTTTTTGATAAAACCGAAAATTCTTTTTCTGTCACTGGGGAGATATAGCCAATCATATGAGCACCTAATGTTTTATAGGGATAATTTCTAATAACTTTTCTTGAAATCTCTATACCAGGGAATAATGATTCATTTTCTTCAAACTTAATCAAATCATCAACGGATAAATCATCGATAAGTTTTATAGAATATTTTTGTTGTTCTAAACCCTTTTCATATTTAGTTTGTAAGTTATCAGCATTCACTTGCAATAAAGTAGCTAAAAAATATTTATACTCCTTCCACAACACATTACTCACAAACTGAGGTTTAATTATTAATGAATACTTCAACCTATTATCAACTAGGACATTTCCATTCTTATCTAATATTTTTCCTCTTATCGGTTGTGTTGCTATTAATCTAATTCTATTTTGATCAGACATTTTTTTGAAATCATCACTATTTATCAATTGCAAAAAAATCAATCTTAAAACTATTAAGAAAAAAGAAAAAGAAGCTAATATAAAAACAACTAAAGGTTGTTTATTAACAGATAATTGTCTTTTAAAAAAATTACTATTAATCAATTACTTTTTGATAATTCTAAATAAAGTTTATTCATATTACTTTTTATATTATTTAATTTTTCTATTAGCAACTCATAATCATCTTCAAGATCATAATCAAATTCGATTTCTTTAAGATTTTCAGATGAGAAAGAATCTATATTGTCAGAATTCTGATTATAAAAAAATTTATTAAAAACTTCTTCAACTTTTATATTATTTGCTTTTAAAAATTCTTCTGCAATTTCTATTAAATTATTAGACATCTGAATACTATATTTAATCAATTGATTTTATTTTAGAATACTAATCGACATATTCAATAGAAAATCACATTACTAATTTACTAAATCTTATTGGTACTTACAGATTCAAAATAAGGATTACAACTATTCTTTGATATGCCTGCAGCCCAACCTATAAAAGCAGCAATAAAAACCATAATAAAAATTGGGAAAATTGCTTTTTGAGTATTCTTTGAATAAAACCACTCATGCCATTCTCTTAAAAACCGATCTCTTTCTAAATTTCTTTGCTTATTAATTAAAGCCTTAGCTTTCTTTGCAAATGAAGTTTTAACAAATTTTTCAAATGTATTTTTTTTTAAAATAACCATTTGTCTCTCCACTTGAAGAATTTGTGAAGTACTTAAATTCGGGTGATAGGTTTTTACTAAATCAATAGTTTTTAAAAAGAATTCAATAGTTCCATCCTTAATACATTTATCTTGATTATCTAAAAGCGACCAATCTAATTCTGGATAAAACCTATTCCGATTTATATTGATATGATCTTGAGAAATTTGGCCAGACTCCTTTAACCATATTTTAGTATTATCATCAATTCTTCTCCAATAGAGAAAAGGATTAATAAAAATTGTTTTACCATCTATTTTTACGATATCCTGTTGTAATTTATGACTTAATCTATTTTTTTTGGGCAATACAGTATCCAAAATACAAATTCTTTCTTTATTAAAGATTAACTTTAAATCGTTTTTTCACAAGAAATTTAAAGAATCTAAAAATTTTTTATTTTAAGGTTTGTGATAATGACCAACGTTTTTTTAAATAATTACATATTTCACAATTCAAAGATGGCTTAGGATATAAATTCGATCTCAAAAGATTTACCGTTTCTTCGATTTTCCTCTCAACCCAATCTGTTGAACATATTATTTTTATAAAATGAGTATCAAAATTTAATCTATTATTAAAAAAATCTTCATTTTTTCTACCATTAAAATATACCAAATAAGACTCTTTAGCGACCTTAAACCCATTTTTAATTAATAACCATTGATACATTTCTAATTGTCTTTTATAGGCTTTTGGATACTCATATTTATTAAAAGTTTCAGCCCAATCAAAATTATTTTTTGCAGTTGCTTTTACGTCAGCAACAATTAATTCTCCGTTTTCTTTTTGCCATATATCATCAACAGCTCCTCCAAAATTATAATTTTTTTCTTTTGATATATACCTTAAGCCTTTAAAATTACTTCTCCATTCATCTATTTTTTCGTGCTTAAATGGAACAGCATTTATATTGTTTTCTATAAATAAAGGGTGAGGTTTCTGGTGCTTTCTATAATAATCAAACTCATTTTTGCAAAGATTATCCACCGCTATATTTAATGTAAAAGGTAATGAAGGTGGCTTGATTTTAAATTTTTTATCAAGAACGCAGCATCTTGGACAACTTAAATATTTCTCAACCGTAGATCTACTTAATTTTATTATGCTGCTCATGTTTTGTTATTAATTTATTATTAGAAATTCCTGAAGCATTTAAAAGAAATCAATATAAATACTCAAAAAATAATCTTTATGATCTCAAGGTTTGAGAAGTACTCGTTTGTAGATTCATAATAAATGCATTTTTATGATTTTTTGATTTAAATTTTACGGAAATGAAGGTAATTACTATTAATACAATTATAAATAATAATAAATCACCAACCGTTACTCCTCTTTCTTTAAATTTCATCTAATAAATTTTTATTATTTATTTTACATTAAAAATTAAAGACGCCAATAATAAATAAATTCAGAATTAGAACTAATTGAAGTAAAATTTATAATAATTAAACTGCATTTTTAAAGAAAAAGAAAATTAAGAAGCTTGAGAAGCTCTATTTTCATGGTATTTTTCTAAAAGAGATATTTTGTTAATACCATTTAAGCCAGTATGAAACTTCAATAAATAAATCACTTGCTAAAAGGTTTTAATATTGAGATATGCAAACAATGTGAAACATAGCTTTAGAGCTATAAAAAAGTTTTATACTTCTTTTAATTGCCAGTATGCAGTCACGAATCAATTAACTACCACAAACAATCTCATATCAATAGATTTGACAAGACAATTAAATAAATTTATTCATAGATTCATATTATTTAGTAATTTATTTTTATTCATATTTAGACAAAGAATAAAAAACATCCCGCAACAAATCCACTTATATGACCTAACAAGCTTACTTTTGGTAAGAAAGAGAAAATAAATCCTATAAAGCAAATTGTCTTCAACATTTTTTGTACTTCGTAATCAGATTTTAAACCAATTTTTTTACCTATAAAAAAATCTTTTCCATAAAAAGAAGTTAATAGTAAGAAACCAAATAAAGCATAAATTATTCCACTAAATCCTAAAGCAGCATAATTTAGATAGACATCAAAAACCAGAGATAAGAGATTTTCGTAAACCCAGATTAGAAAAAAATTTACAACAGAACAAATTAAAATAAATTTGAGATAAAAAAACCTGCTTTCAATTCCAAGTCTCATTAAAATATATCTAGTAATAATTATTCCACCAAGATTATTTAATAAATGATTTAGATCTGCATGAACTAAAATTGATGTGAAAATCCTATAGGGTTGAACACTAATTAATTTTGGGACAAAATATAAAAGTTCTTTATCAAAAACTTTAATTAAATCTGTACAAATAAAAACTGAGCATAAAACAGAAGCGCTGAATAAATACTGCCAATCATATTTAGATATTGAATTTTTAAAAGACATAAATAAAATACCTTTATTTTAAAATACAAAATATTTTCTTTATTAAAAAATCAATACCCTTAAAGGCAATTCTGAGAAAGCGAATTAATTAATGATTTTTATTCATTTTTCTAAAATCAACATCAAATCTTTCAGTTACAGATTTTTCTTTTGAATTGATTTTATTTCTTCTTAAATCCATTTCATTTTTTTTTCGATTGAGAATTGAGAAAGGGGTTATTAGTTTCATAAGTTCAGCTAAATCTTTTAATATTGTCGCTCTATTTATTTCGGATTTGTAGAGTGTTTTTGCTCAAGTAATAATGCTTTGTGTTTCTAAATACTATATTTCTCTATTTGATAGGAGTATAAAGAAATCAAAAGAACTTCAACATTTAGGAAAACGAAATTCCTAGACTCGAAAAGGGGCAAACACATGTTCCTTTATTTTTTTCATTTAAAATGAATTTTAGATTTAATAAAATTTTGAAAACACATTAAGCTAGCAAATTGAAGATGCGAAAAGTTGGAAAAGATTTCATATTACCAATTATTAGAATTAGTAAAATCAGGTCAAATTATAATAAATTTGTCAGCTAATAATGTACTTAGTAAAGTTAAGACTAATTAATGAATAAGGAACGCAATTACGATAATGATGGTTTAGATCCATCCGAAGAATATTTAAGGAATAAGAAAAAAAGTAATGATGATGATACCTATTTCCCTCCCGAAGAATCAGAACCACCTCATTATTAAGAGCATCAACAATATAGAACCTTAAATATCAAGTGTAGAGAAATAATTTTAATCTGAGGAAAACCTACTTTTTATTTCTATAAATCGGTTTATACTTTACTTCTTATTCCCACTCAATAGAACTATCATAAAAGACCCCTCTACTTCTATTGGTATAATTGACATCTATAAAGTTGATACTTTCGTAACAAACCCGCAACAAACTTAAACCCATAATTCTTTATATTTTTAATTGATACTTATTGACTTAATTGTATAGAAACTCAAAGAACTTTTAATTAACAATTATCTTTTATCCAATTTTTATTATCAGATGCATTATCACCCAAAGAAACTGCTTTCTTAGCATCTAAACAAGCACCTTTGATATCTCCAATATACTCTTTAGCAATACTTCTATTAACATATGCATCAGTTTCATTTGGATTGATTTCTATTGCTTTTGTGTAGTCAGATATTGCTCCGTAATAATCTTTTAATTTTTCTTTATCAATTCCACGATTTATATAAGCACTTTTATAATTCGGATAAATTTCTATCGCTTTTGTGTAGTCAGATATTGCTCCATAATAATCTTTTAATTTTGACTTACTCAACCCACGACTAAAATATGAATCATCTTTTTGTGGATCAAATTCTTTACCCTTTGTCTTATTAACAGTACTATCTGATTGGCAATATTTTTTTACCAATTCTTTAGCATCGCCTCGGTTTCTAGATAAAGCATATCTCCAATCGATACAAGCACCTTCCCTATCAAGTAATCGTTGTTTTATCAATCCTCTCCCAACGTAAAAAGTTGCGTTACTTGGCATTAAATAAATTGCCTTATCTGCATCTGATAATCCACTTTTGTAATCTTTTAATGCATATTTAGTCATAGCACGTATGGCGTAATATCTTGCATAATTGGGTTCTTTTTTAATCGCATTATCAAAATCACTTAATGCACCTTCATAATCGTTTTCCAAATATTTCTTAAATCCTTTTGCAAAATCAAGAGCACCTTGATTCCCAGCATAGACCTCTTGATGTGTAACTAAAATTGATGAAAAAAGACCGAAAGAGAATACTGATGAAATACCAAAAAAATGTCCATTCGCAATTAAAGATAATATTGCGCCAATAAAGGCAGTTCGTTTT
>MDTG01011948.1_pt1 | contig 13435 bp, 16 predicted proteins | sample 811421 | NCBI WGS metagenome assembly MDTG01 (sample SAMN05326645, study PRJNA326480) | marine metagenome | isolation source: seawater | place: Pacific Ocean: South East | collected 2011 | reverse complement strand
TCTGCTGTACGCTTTAGAAGTGTATCGCCTAAGACAAATGCCGCATTCTTTTCTTTCCAACCCATAGTTGAGTAGAGGTTAGTCATAGTACGAATCTGCCTCAACTCATCCATATAAGTTCTTAACATAAGTTGAAAATACTCCGTTTGTTTCTTGTTATATAATACAATCCCTTGATCCGCTATAGCTGTAGAGAACTCACGATTGCCATCTGTTAGATATGCTTGTCGTAACACAAGGTCTTGCCAACCCATGTGTGGTCTATTCCAATGGTATCTAACTGTCTCATACCCTAGCGATTCATCCATTCCATAACCCACAGGATAAATATCAAACTTACACACATCAACGTCAGTATCATCTATTGTCACCTTTATGCCATCTTTAGTTCTCTTAAATGGTTTAGGTATTGGTACTGTGTTTGCAACCTTATCAGGTGCTTCAGTGGGTACGTCTATCTCTTGGTATTGTACACCAAGTCTTGCAGGTGATCCGATCTTGCCTTTGTACTTACAACCTCGGCATCCGTTCGGTCTGTCTATTTCAAACTTCGCACATGTTGCCGGGCCACTCGCAGACTCTTTCCAGTGAGTAAGTTTCTGTAAGGTAGCATGTTCATCAAACTTAGGATGGCCTTTGCTCCACTCTAATGCTGTCTTGTCAGGGTCAGTACAGAAAGCGGCTACACCTATAAGGTCATACCATAGTGGCTCATCAACTTCGTCTTGGTGGTTGATAGCCCATTCAATCTGTTTACACTTACTTGCTACTACTGAACCCACAGCAGGTGGGAAGTCTTGTTTAACTGCTAAGTTTTGTAACAACGAGTTTTCACGAGTGTGACCTTCAGCAGCTGCAGGCGCTGCTCGGAAGTAATAAGATAAACTTTGCGTGAGAGCTGAACTTTCTACAGGCTCAGCATCCACCAACAACTTTACTGTGTTACCATTCTTCGGATTACGTGTGCCGACTGGTCTTAATACTAATGCACTGTTAGCTGTTAGCCCTGCATCAATATGAAACTCTTTTGCTATAGCCGCTTGCTTCATAGCTTCGGCTAAAGGTTTCCAATCTTCGGGTGCTAGTTCTTCTTTGAGAACCCAGTATACATGTAAGCCATTACCCGAATGAATCACCATAGGCTTTGGTAAGCCCATGTCACTTACAAATTTACCTAACTCTACTAGTCCTTCTTTCCATGACGGAAAGGGTTTACCTTCACCACAGTCTACATCTATGGCTATTAATTTTGTGGCTCTGACGTTATCTTGCCGTCTATTGCCTTTTTGTTTGTATGCAGAGATAGCAAAATAAGTATTATTATTTGTCTTATCTAATCTCTCACATACAGTTGCGAGTTCATCTACCGTCTTGAAGAAACCTTGTCTTCTACCATCAGTGTTAATCACTGTGGTTACATAGTATCCTTCACTCGGCAGGACTCGCTGAAGAAACTCCAACGTATTCATCTTGCCCTACCTTCTTAAACTGGTGGGGATAAGTCTCCCTATCCCCTTCTCCAGTTTACTCGTTTTTGTTATAAATCTCAAGAAGCCTTTCAAATCGCATCTTCTGTTCCAATGCAATAACCTCAGGTTGAGGCCATCCATCGTTTAGAATTGACAGCAATTTGCGTAGAATATCCCTGACTTTATCTTCGTTCTTCTTACGGACAGGCTTACCTTTTACCCATCCGTAATAAGTCATACGAGACACACCGAGTAACTCTGCCATATTGCCAGTGGTTAACAGCATATGTTTCCTCAGGGCTTCCACCTTCTTGAAGTCAAGAGGGGGTGTCTTAGTCATCCTTTACATCCCCTACCAATTTTGCAATCTCAGCCGCAAGGTCATCTGCTTCGCTTGTTACAGCAGGTGCAGGCTTGGGTTCTTCGACTACTTTCGGTTTCGGGGCAGGTGCAGGTGCTTCAACTACTGGCTCCTCTTTGACTACTTCCTCAACGACGGGGGCCATAGTGACAGGCTCACTTGTCTCAACTTCTTCTGACACAGTAAACCCTGCTTCTTCGCCGAACCCAAACTTGCCTGCGCCTTGTGCGCCTTCAACATATTGGATTACTTGCACTGCTCTTAGTCTAAGAGATACACCTACACCAACAGCAGGTGAATCATAGAATGCACATGAACCGTTTACCTTCAGTACAGATCCGCCATAGATGTTTGAGTTGGTCATCATATTACCCTTACTGTCAAACACAGCAGGTTTATATGCGGCCTTAGACTTAAACTTAATAACCACGTTGCCAGTTGGCTCACCAGTTTCTTCATCTAGTTCATCGTGGTATGGAACAGGTGCTTGCTTAATATTTTTATTAGGCTTCTGCTCCTTCAATGCTTTGATACCATTAAGTATCTCACTGTTAATCAATTCGATAACAGGCTTAGCATCTTCTTTTGGTAAGCAAAGATTAACTTTGTAGTGTCCTTGCTCATCAAATTTAGTATCAGGCGCACTAATATAAGGATAGTAGGCAACGCCTTTCTCAGTTGTAAAAGTTTTATTCATTGTTTGAACCTCCTAGTTCATCGTTAGTTGTGAATCCTGCTTCTTCTGTAAAACCAAAATCAGAAGCAACAGGTGTTTTAATGCTTGCTACAGCAAGTTCTCCGGTGATTACCCTTACCTCGTCCGACCCCAATAGCTTATCGACATTGGCTTGTGCCTTACTGTCATTAAAGCCACCAAAGGAAAACTTTAGTTTTGGGAATGATACAGTCTCATCAAAAGCTATAGTGGTAACAGCTATGTCAGGTGCTATACCCCTAGTCATCAAAGTCTTTTGATATGCGTTGAGACTGCTTAGAGATGCAGGTGTTACTTGAAGCAGAAAGATTTCACCGTCAGTCTTATCTGCTATTACTAGTGCCAAACGTTTCTGATCAGCACATGCTTTCACCTTATGCCCTTGTGGTGTTACCCTAGAACCCCATGCGTTCTGCGGACAGGTAACGCACATATCATTCTGTGGTAGACCACTGTTCTCATGTGGTTTGATACCATCAAGAGAGAAGCAATCGGGTGTAGATGATTCCCTATCGGGTGACCAATCGGATTCATACCACACCTTTGATAGCTTCGGATTTGCACCAACAATAACCACGTTGAGATTTGTTGTGGTTAGTTGAGCATCGCCCGCTTCAGTGACAATATGAAAACGAGAGTCTTTAATAGATAGCTTAGAACCTATCATTCTTCGTCTGCTTTATTCACTGGTTTACGGACATTCACATCAATACGTGTACCGTAGTTCACGCCTGATGGTACTGTTTTGTGTTCGTCAATATAGTCACGAACAGCCTTCTTACTAACTCGCTTCTCTAGCATATCGAACGCATCTTTTTCCTTGATAAATCCAAGGACTGCATCCCAGTCTGCTACTTGAGCAAAGTCAGTAGTTGTTAGAAAGGCTGTACCATTGGCTGTCTTAAATGACTTAACACCATCAGTATCAGCTTTCTCTTTTATCCAACCCTCTAGCTTAGCCATAGCTTCCTTGATACCCTTCACCTTTTCTTTGGCTTCGGACTCAATGGATTCTTTGGTATTCCTAAGTTCAAGATACTTGGATATAACTTTGTCAACACTTACTGTCATATCATCACCTCGATTCGTTTTGTATAAGATCCAACAGAAGACCTTGTAGTTTTTGTTTATTCTTGAGTCGTTCATACATTCTATATTCAAGGTCAGTAGCCTCTATATGGACTATGTTCGACACATGTTTTTTACCTATCCTCTCTATTCTACCATTCGCCTGAACATATTGTTCGTTGCTTGTTACTGGCCCATACCAGACAACCGTAGATGCGGCTGTCAAAGTTAGCCCATGAGCCATAGTCGCAGGGTGAGCGATTAGAACATGAGGTTCTTTAGTGTGCTGAAAGTTGTGAAATATCTCGTTACGTTTTGTAGCTGATACTTCTCCGTTGACAACGCCAACACTCCAATGTTGAGAAAGTTCTTTCTCTAACATCCGTAGCGTACCTGTCAGTGGTACGAAAACTATTACCTTATTACCTACTTCCTCTATCACCTCCTTCACAAGATTAACTCTTGGTTTACAGTCGAGTTCTATATGACGACCATCATCGCCATAGACTACACCACATGCTATCTGAACAAGTTTCTGCATCTTTACAGCTTCGTTCACAGCAGTGATTGTGCCTTCCTCAGCCATCTCTGTAACAAAGTGGCGTAGCATTTTTTGGTAATGTTGTTTCTGTTCAGTGGTTAGTTCCACCTTTCTTGTTTGGAAAACTGTATCGGGTAGGTCAAAGCATTCATCCCTTGTATATCTTACAGCAGGATGAAGCATATGCTTTACAACCTCTATTGATTCGGGTCTTGGTATCCACTTCCATTGCCCAACCTTCATCATCACGGACTCACGGAAAGCAGTATATGTTTGTTTAAGATGTATACTTTCTACTAGCTTCGCTAATGCCCATGCGTCTGTCGGTGCGTTAGGGGTAGGTGTACCTGTCATCAACCACAAACGTGTTTCTGTGTTCTTGGCTAAGAACTTCCTGATCACTTTATATCTGTTTGTGGATGGGTTACGAAACACAGCGGCTTCATCAACAATAACTAAGTCAAACCTTCCTTGTGCTTCTTCGGATATAATATTGAAACCATCGTGATTGATTATGTAAAAGTCACACTCGGTTTGAAGTAGCTTCTTTCTTCGTGCGCTTGTGCCATGTAAAGTAACTGATTGTCTGTGGGGAAAATTCATAAAGATACTGTCACCCCATACTCGTTCAAGGGTAGACAGTGGGGATATAATAAGGACTCGCTTTACCTCACCTATGTTCATTAGGTAGTCAGCCGCCCATAGAGCAGATTGTGTTTTACCAGTACCAATCTCATTAAGTACCAGTGCCTTTCTATTCATAGTAAGAAAAGCAGATGTCATCTTTTGATGTTCGTATGGTTCAAACCTACCTGCCCATTCATAGTAGTGCAGTATAGGTGCAGGTGCTTTGATACCTAGGTTACGTAGTACCTTGACTTCATCATTACGGTGGGGCGTGACAACAAGTTCTGCTCCGTTGTACGACATCACCCGCGCTGTCGGAATAGTTTCCAACACCTTGTTTGGATGTGTCAAGTTTAAGGCTAATGCCTTTGCTTGTTCAACGACTAGCATTTATATATGTCCTCACTTCTTCTATTGTCTCATCATCAAATACAACAAAACATTTACCACCTGCGTCTTCGATCTGTTTCATACAGCTTAGCTGTAAGGCAGTGGGTTTCTTTGTCCTATCTGCCTTACACTCTATTCCTACAAACCTACCATTAACGATGGCAACTCTGTCGGGAATCCCTGCTCTACCAAATGGCCCTGCTTGTGGGCTGTAATACCATATGTTTTCAGACTTTAACATCTTGTCAAGTTTACGTTTTATTTTACCTTCCGGTGTACTAGACATAATATAATTATCTTTACAGTATTGTCAAGTTATATTCTAGCGAATTCACAAATATTTTTTGCAGGACACCAGTTGCATAATCCACTAGGTCTAGCAGGCCAGTTGTTATGTTCGTGTGATTCTTGTATTCTTCCAATCCTTGCAAGCAAATCAGCCCATAACAAATTAGTTTGACTTTGTTTGAATGTCTCAGAGTCTAAAGACATATCTTTAAGCCATACGAATGTTGATTGTACTTTTGTAATTTGTGGGAAATGTTTGAATACTTGCAGGGCGAACATCTGTAACTGTGTAAAGTCGGGTCTTCGCTTACCTGTCTTCCAATCCATAACGATTGCCTTATCATCAACGATAATCAATACGTCTAAGATAGATCTCAACCAAGCGTCCTTCGCCCACCAACCTGTTGGTGTAAGGTTTTCATTTAGGCACAGCTGTTTCTCTGCATACAACTCTCCCTCTCCGACCATGTTTTCTATTGATTTACATAAGGCTTCGTATGATTCTGTTTCTTTGGATAGTGGTTTAGCTTTGACCAGTCTATGTTCAAGGTCTTCATGCACTCGCTCACCATACCTTGTAGCATCACTACCTGTGTCTTTAACTTCTTTAGCTATACGTTGGTGGTAATATCGCTTCGGGCAGTTCTCATACATCTTAATAGATGAGAATGAATGTGATAATGTCATCGAACCTCCATAGCAATATGATGCGTAGGCGGTATACACCCACGCATATATAAACAATACATTAACTTGACATCCTTTTCAACACATCATGTTTGAGAGTTTCAACAAACCCTACAAGTTTTAGTGTGTCATCAATCTTAGTCGAGTACCTAACGTATTGACCTTTTATTTTTAACAGAACAACTACATCCCCTACATCTTCATCGTTAGCTTCTGTAATTTCTTCTGTTAGTTCCTTGATAACTTTCAAGGCACTTTCTTTCTTACTCATTTTGCGTCTCCATAATTATAGCCTACGCCCGACTCGCAAGCGACTGGCAAATCTTTTGCCCAGCTGGGGGGTGTAGACATTCTTCTCTCAACAAGTTGTCGTGCGTGTGTCTCATCTGCTGCCGGGGCACATATGATTACCTCGTCATGTACTTGAAAGACTACATGATAAGACTGACCAATAGATGCCATCTGTTCTGATACAACTATACGAGCCAACGCTTGAACAACGTTCTCTGTTACCTTGCCCCCATAGATACGAGTCCAATCAATAGCAACTTGCTCGCCAGTCATCACTCGCTTGTGTGCTAACTTACGGAAAGTTCTAGCGTCATTGATATACTCATATCCATCTGAGCCATTACGCAATGCAGGATATATAATGCGTAGTTTATTGGGTAAGATAATCCCCTTACTATCATAGTGTACTAAGTCTGATATTTGACCCGACCTACCTGCCACTATCTCTGATAGAGCATGACCACATCTTCTCCATAGTGATGCGATCTTGTGGTTCTTCTGCCTATATAAATTGACAATCCTCTGAGCTTCATACTCATCGACATCAACAGATATACCACCTTGTCCTAGAGCAAGTGTTGCTCTAAACTTCTTTGCACCCATGCCATAACCTAAACCAAGGATACAAGTCTTACCTACAAATCGTTCAACCTTGTCATCCTTCGTCACTTTCTTGCCATAAACTTCACTGGCAAACTCACTATATACATCACGACCTTGCCTAAATGATTCAACCAAATCATCTTGACCTGCAATGTAAGCAACCATTCTTGCTTCTATCTGTGACGAATCACAAGCAATCAACACATGGTCTTCGGGTACGGATAGTGACTTACGGATAGCACCATTCCTAGGTAGGTTCTGTAAGTTCAGCTTATCGCCACCACTAAACCTGCCTGTGTGCGCTCCATAATAATTAAGCATGATGGGCAAGCGACCTCGCTCAGCCACTTTTATTAAGTTCTCTGTCCGAGTCTCCTCAATCGTGGACTTCGTGCCAAGTCTTGCCGCCACCAGATTCTGGACTTTAGGACTAGGATGCTCCAACAAGTTGGTGAATGCTTTGTCTGTCTTAGCAAACGCATACGTTTCCTTGCCTGTACGCAAGCTAGTTTTCATTGGGGGTTCGACACCGACTGTCTGCAATAGCTTTGCGAATATCTGATTAGACATCAAAGCCTTTTTGACTTTCTCCTGACTCAATCCTTTGAGCGACAAATCATCAATAAGTTTCTGTTTGTCTGCCTTTACTTTCTCGAGATGCTGAGTCAACACATCGGTATCTAATATAATAGTAGGCTCTGTATACATCCGTAGTGTTTGGTCAATGACCATTAACTCGGACGCAGGAAAGTTCTCTGCCTTTAGTTTTTGGAATAGTTTATAAGTGAGGTCTACATCATTAACACAGTAGCTAGCATACTTATCTAGTTCTTCGGGTGTGAAGTCCTTACGTCTTTTACCTAACGCATTGATTACTTCATCACCTTTTGCACCTAGTTTGTAGTGGTGTACTAATGCTTTTAATGAGCCACCTACTGTTGAGTTATGAAAGGGTCTTGCCATAGATAATGTGTCAAGCCAAAACCTCGGCTTAATATTATATAGCCATGACAAGATAGCCCCATCAAACACGCAGTTGTGAGCAAGTATCGCCTTGTCGGAATAGTCCAACGAGTTAAGAAACTTGCCCACATTATTACCACTATACCAATCAGTAGGGTGGTCATTAACTTTGATACCTACACCAATAACCTCAAACCTGCCGTCACGAACATAGGCTTCAGTTGTCATCTTAGACAATGAATACTCTCTGTCGTAATATGTTTCGAAATCAATGGTGACTATATCCATAACTACTCCCTGTCTTCCGACATTTCTGCTGCAAGTGCAGAGTACCCACATGTGTCAACATAGTTGTCTATGTGTGATGGGTTCTCATGGATCCTTGCAATCTTCAGCAGGGCTAGCATGATAGGAACATCTCTAGGTTTTATAAAATCAATCAAACCTAAATGAGTATTCCAATACTGTGCTGTCATGGTAGCATTGTTAAGAAAACTTCCGTGGTCTTGTTGTCTAGCTTTACTAACCATGTCATCAGCTGTCAGCAGTACACTAGTTCTATTGACCAGTGCCTTCCGTTGTTTATCTTTAGCTTCTTTCTCAAAGACTTCCTTTGGTGTTCCAACCTTTGACTTGAGATTGTAGACATACTTGACACTACACTTACAAGCCTTGGCTACAACACTAGCTTTAGCAGTAGGGTTATCTATAAGGTATTTCATTACCTTCTCATACTTCTTCGACATTATCTTTACCTCTTTGTAAACTATATATTTCCACACCTTTACCACATTGTAAAGAATATTCACAAGCTATTTCCACAGCCTTACGAGCATCAGCACCCATAGCTAATGCACCGAAAGCGAAATCTCTACCATGTCCAAAGGCACACACATTGAAGCCTTTATGTTCGGGGTAAGCAGTACCATCATAGACCCACAACCCATCCTGTCTTATGACAATAAGTTGAGCTGTGTTATGTTGTATCTCTGCCGGATACCTGTCGGGTAAAGCCCCATTCTTATACCACTCACGTAGTGTTACAATATGTGACAATAACCCAACACCCGAAACAATGCTGACTTCACCATTACTAGTTACATACCAAGCCTTCGATGACTCCCATTTAAGAGAGCCATCATTAGCTTGTCTATCAGTAGCTAGATTCATTCCATCCCAAACTAAGACTGTCATAGGACACTCTCAACGTGGGGTGTAGACCAATAACCTTTGTACTTGTCCTGCTTCTTCTCATCATGTCCTTCTTTCTCAAAGACATTGAATCGTCTACGCAGTTCGATACTCATATCATTGAGTACCTTATCAAGTGTTTTCCTTAGGTCATCAGCAGTTGGCTTGCTAGACATATAGTATCCACTGTGTGATGTCTGAACCAAACCAATCAGTAGTTCTTTAGGGTAGTCACAATCACGAATACATTTCTGTAGTAGAGTAGTCCATTCTTCAGCAGACCAATCGGGTTGCTTCCATTGATGACCACCTTGATTGTTCTGTCTGTTATCCCATACTTCGTTAACGATACCATCAAGAGCATGGACTTTGATTCTAGCTTTCATACCTCGCTTGAATTTAGTCAGCATCTTACGCCATTCTTTACGCTTCTCGGGATCTTCTACAAACTTGTCGTCAGGTCTTTGATTGAGACACTCGCCGGTAAGCATGTGAAAACGCAGACCCTTGAAGTATGATGGGGCTTCCCTCATGATTTCATTATGTGCTTGATAGCCGTAATGCCAGTGACTAAAGTAATTGTCTTTAGCTTTAGCATCATCGACTTCTTGTTTAGTCATAGCCAACAATGATTCACGTTTCTGTTTTACTTTCTCATTTGCTATGTCAGTCATGGTCTTAGTATGTAAGGCACGATACAAACCCTTACGATGTCTCATGAATGTAAATGGATACCACCTGTGGAAAGCACCCACCATTGATTGACTCTGTTGCCAAATAGTCATTGGCTCAGCAACAAACTCAATGATGTTGTCAGGTGTTATCTTGGCTAGCTTAACTTCGCCATAGTTGAGAAGATTAATGTATACTACATCACCTTCCATAGTCAGCTTAGACCATTGGGTTACAGGCTTACCCTTAGTTTTATTCTTTGCCCGATTGAAAAAAGCTACCATTTGTTCGTAGCTGTTGAGTGACCTCTCGCTTTCCCACCACCTGTAGTTATCTTGTGATGGTAGTTCTCGTTCAGTCAGTCCATTTGGATATGTCATCTCTGTCATTATTACCTCGTTAGTTTACTAAATGTTACAGCCGCAGTCATGTCGTTTAGGTTCACACCTAAGTCTGCATCACTCGACTTCTTACGTTCGACTACCTTCTTGTGTCGTTCCTTGGTATTGTCATCCAACAAATCCCACAAGGGTTGCCATGCTTTGAGTGCAGGGGCTAACGTAGAATATGTATCCATAATCCTGTTAACACCCTCCAAGAACTTCTCTTGTTTGCTTCTTATCTCAAAGACTTTACGATTGTATTCTTTGAACTCGGCTTTCAACCAGTCCCATCTACTATCGTTGTAGTCACAAGTACCACTACGCCATTGTTCATCGAACCCTGTATCTTCTTTGTTAAACTTGTGAGGCCAAGGTTTAGATGTACTAAAGTTTAGTGGTATCTCTTTTGTTAACTTCCATGTCTCATGTGTGTATTCACCTGTCTGCCATACATCTTCGGGTGCATTATGAAACCCACGGAAGTCGACTCGTTCTTTCTTGTCCAATGCGTAGTCTGGTAGTGCATTGAACTTAGCAATCACATCAGCAGGGAAGAATGAATTGTAAAACTTGTCTGCCCATGTTGATGGATAGTCTGCTTCTGTTTTCTTGATGTTCGCTTCGAACATGTTTTTTGCATTGGTACGGATGGTATCTTTCAACGCATCACTGAATCGTACTGTTGCCATTTTTATCCTCCTTATTCCATTTGTTTACTAGTTGACGTACATGGTCTTCAGCCATGCTACCTAACTGTTTGCGTATCTTTGCAAACGCTTGGTCATTGGTCATGCCCCAATCATCTAGGCATGTAACCAATAATGATTCTGCTTCTATGAGCAGTTTCTTAACTTGTCCCATTATACCTCCTTCATCATTACGACCTCACCGAATGGTGCTTTGTCATCATGCGTTGATACCCATAGAACTGGGTAGTCAGGTGCATCACCAAAGTCATCACAGCAAAGGTCTGTTAGAAACACACAAGCAACTGGGTCAATAGAATTGTCTTGCATGTATTTGAACACAGGACTGAAAGCAGTACCTCCACCCCCATGTGGTTTGATTGTTGGTTCGTTGTCTCTGTCAAACTTATCGTAGTGACAGACTTCAGAATCAAAGTAGATGACGTGGATACTTGTTGGTCTGTGATCTTCCCAAACTGTTCTGATCTCACTAGCATACTGATTGATTTCGTCTTGCCCGATAGAACCCGAACAGTCTACAGCGAACGCAATGTCTCCCAATGATTCACCCGATACACTTGGTAAATACAATCCTTGAGAAAGGAATCGTCTGTTGGGTCTAGCCCACGAGCGTTGGTCAGACTTACACTTGACAACAAATCTCTGTAAGACTTCTCTCCAGTCCACTTTGGGTTTCAAGACTTCATCAACGATACGTTCAAGACCTGCACTCAGTTTGCCCATCATCTTAGCCGCTTGAGCCGCTTGTGCTACCTTGACTTTCCACTCGGCTTGTTGCTGTGATACTTCAGCAGGTGAACCCTCGCCATCTTCACAGCTGTCTAGTGGTTGACCTTGACCACCATAACCTTCATTACCTTCATCTTCCTCGGGTAGTATTCCGTAGATACCCTCGGATGTACCACTACCAGACTGGTATATGTTCTCATCAAGCAGACCTTGTTCAGGCATCTTACCAATACCTTCATCAGTCAACAGCTTGTTAATTACATAGTCAGCCGCTTTGTTCCACTTGTATGGATTACGTTCCTGTCTACGGAAGTTGTGTTCCAACATTGGGTGTAAACATTCGTGGGCGACGAGGAACTTAAGTTCCTCATCATCCAACCCATTGCAGAAATCTTCATTGAACAGTACACGCTTACCATTAGTGGCGGCAGTAGGTACAGAGTTGTCAACCTTCATTGGCATATTCAAAGCAATACTACCAATAAAGGGATGTTCAAGAATCAATGAAGTCTTAGCTTTACTGATTCGTTTCTCAACATCTGCCATTAGTTACCTCCCATAAATGCACCCATCTTGTCCATGATTGCCTTGGCTTCAGCCGCTTTATCACGTCTCAAGTCAGGGTCATTACGTAGACTTTCAGGATGGTTGTTAGCTAGACTCCCCTCAACTTGTTGTCGTAAGGCTTCCAAGTTAGGGTCATCAGCAAAGTTAAGTCGGCTAAGTACAGAACATACTTCCTTGGTGTTCTCGATCAGAGTATCTCGGAAGATAGCCTTGGGGTCTGCAAGTTTCTCAGCCATGTGTTTGACTCGGTCATACAGACGTTGCCATGCTTCTTGCATAGCTTGTTGAGCCGCATCTTGTACTCTAGCTTCAACATCATTCTGTATACGAGACAGTTCATCATCCGATATTTGCACACGGAAATCGTTAGATGGTACAGGGAACACAGCCAAGTCCATCTTGAATTTACGTTGGATGTCGTGCAGTGGTGGGTAGTCTGCATCGTTGTACAGGTTACCCAAGAAGCGTTGTGCATCTTGCTTCAGCCTTGAATACTCATTCCAAAAGCTGTCCACAAGTGTTTGCCAATCTGCTTTCTCCTTCCTAAACTCCGTCATGAAGTTCAAGTAGTTTGCAGATGGTAACAACATCGTACCCTCAATACCCCAAGGTAGGGTATTGGCATAGTACTTCGCTCTGATAGTAGTTGTTTTCTTATGAACATTATCAAGATAATCATTCATAGGTAACAACGATTTGTTGTATCGTCCTGCCTGTACAGCAGAACCATTCTGTTGGGCTACCTGTTCAGTAGCCCTCTTGTCATACTTCCTAGCAGTCCACTGTGATACATTCAGTTGAACCAATAGTGCTTTGTCCGATAACTTCATATCTACCTCCGTTAAAATAGGACATCTTGATGGTTAACAGCCCACTTCGTAAACGCTTGCGTTGAAGCCAAGTCTGCGTTCTTACGACTTGCATAGGACACAGACAACACACTGAACTCAGGTGGCATACGCTCGGCATAGGTCACAACACGCTCAAAGTTGTTGACAGTTGCACGTTCAGCGATAGCACCAGACAGGGCATACAACGTAGCAGGGTCATCAGGAACCTCGGCTGTAGTAGGATTCATGATGATGTTGTCAGGATTTGGTAACTTACGATATATCTTGACAAAGCCTACAAACTCTGCTGCTGCACCTTCACCAACAGCACCTTTGAATGTTTCATACTCTGC
>MDTG01401509.1_pt1 | contig 13436 bp, 11 predicted proteins | sample 811421 | NCBI WGS metagenome assembly MDTG01 (sample SAMN05326645, study PRJNA326480) | marine metagenome | isolation source: seawater | place: Pacific Ocean: South East | collected 2011 | reverse complement strand
TACGTTCGTGTTGATCCGAGCCATGATGATCCTCCGTGACTAAGGCTTGAATCCAACCGGTGTCGACCCGCCGTGTCCCCGGCCGCGTCGCTTCCGGCGATCGGGTCAGGCGGTCACCCGCCGAGTCTCGGTACGAGCGGCGAGCTTCGCCGCCTGCGGGGCCTTCCCGCCGTTGGCCACTCTCGGGAACGCCCCGGAGCGGAATGATTCGAGGTCGCCCTGGAAGGCGGCGGCCTGCTCGTTCTCCTTGCGGATGGCCTCGTGGACCTCCTTGCGGTGGACCGAGACGCTGTTCGGCGCCGAAATCCCCACTCTCACCTTGTCTCCTCGGATGTCGACGATCGTCAGTTCGATGTTGTCACCGATCATGATCGTCTCATCGCGTTGTCGAGATAGCACCAGCATGGGCCGGCTCCTTCCGTGGAATCCCGTGCGCCCGCACTCCGGCGGGCCGGGTCTCGATGCTGCGGATCCATCGATGGGCACGTCACCCGTCGATACGAATCCCGGAACTGCGATCAGGCGGACGCGGCCTGGGCCGTGGTCTCCCCGACCTGGAGCAGTTCGTGACGGGTGCTCCATCTCTTGTCCGCGAGGACGAGCTGCATGCCGACTCGCCCCTGGACGTTGATCACGAGCGGGCCCTGCAGGTTGGAGGTGATGGAATCGTCACGCTTGTTGACGATGACCAGGACCTGGGCGTCGCCGATCTCGCCCATCCCGAGCTCCTCCATCTGGTCCTTTCGGATGTTCGCCTGGTAGTCGGTGATCCAGAGGGCGGGATCGGTCACCACGAAGGCGAGATCCGGAGCCTCGGTCGACTGCAGCCAGAAGAACACCCCCTGCTCATCGGGCTGCAGCAGCACGAACTTGCTGTAGCTCGAGAAACCAAGAAGCCCCGAAGGGAAGTTGATGACACGATCGTCGTCGATCTCGACGTTTCCGAAACGAGTGGTCTCGAGGTTCATCCGAACGCTCCAGCTCTACCGACCTCCAGTCCTTGGTTCCCACCGGTCACCCGGTTCGGGACATCCTGTCCTCCGCACCCTCCGGTCGATGGAGAGGGGCCTCGGTTGGGACGCATCCGGCGTCCATGGTTCGCTTAAACCGCTACCGGAGGAAATCCAGCAGCGTGAGATTCGTGATCCGACCGGCGGTACTGAGCCCGGCCTGCAGCTGCTGTTGCAGCTGACTGAACTGGATCGCGGCACTGGTGACGTCCAGGTCCTGGAGCGTCGACTTGAGGGAGAGATCCTGCACCCGTAGGTCCTCCTCGCGAGTGAGCGCCGCCTCCACCCGCTGGGCCCTGACTCCGGCCTCGGCACGAGCCTCGGCGGCGCGGGCGATGTCCGCTTCCAGTCTGTCGGTCGCAAAGCTGATGCCAGACTCGTCATCAGCCAGCAAGGCATCGCGAAGGGCGATCAGGTGGGAGAAGACGCCGTCGACGGCGATCGTTGCGCGGTCCTCTCCGGCAATCGTTGCGCCGGAGCTGGACTGGAGGATGCCCAGATCCGCAGCGGCACTGCTGTTGTTGTGGGAGACGACCTTGAACTCGGAGTCCCCGGCCGTGAGGTCGCCCATCGCGAGTCCGTTGCCATCGGCGGCGAGTCCGATCTCGAATTCGGAGGGAACTCCGACCCCTGCGGCCAGAGCCGCGTCGGAGATCATGTCGATCACCTCCTGCACGGTCTCGGCTCCGGCCAGATCGACTTCGAAGGTTCGTCCATCCTGAAGCTCGATCGAGAAATCGACGTCGCGCGATGGATCCGGTGCCCCCGTGACCGGGTCCATCCCACCCGTGAGGATCCCGACTCCCCGGCCGTGGTTGAAGTCCTCCAGGCGGGTCGATCCCGAGAACGATCGAATCCCCAGCTGGGTCGCGGTGTCACCTCCGTCGATCTCCCCGATCGACATCGAGGCCCCGGAAACGTCGTTGTGGAACCGGATCCGATCACCGGAATCCGCGATCTCCACCCGGATGCCGAGATCGAGTTCCTCGACGCGATTCCGCAGGTCCTGCAAGGTCTCCACCCCGGAGAGGTCCAGGTCCCGGTACTGGCCGCCGTTGCCGATTCGGATCGAGCCCATGGGGACGTCGATTCCATCGAGCGTGGACACCGGAGTCGTCCAGGTGAGCCGGGGCTGCAGATCTTCGCCGACGGTGGCGCCCCCCCCCTCGAAGGTGCCGACCAGGCCGAGATCCGAAGCGGTCGTGGAGTCCCCACCCGCCGTGATGGACACCGTGATTCCCTCGGAAGGCGTGATCCTCAATCGGTCGCCGGTCGCCGGATCGATGTCGACCGCGGCTTGGGGATCGACGGTGCGGATCGCATCCTCGATCCGGCTGCGTACATCGTCAAGCGTTTCCGCATCGGCGAGATCCACCTCGATGTCTGTGTCCCCGACGGTCAGGGTGATGGTTCCCGCGGCGATGCCCGCGCCCCGCGCGCCATCGAGATCGGCGAGCCTGGTGTCCCCGGTGGCGACGGGATCCAAGTCCCGGTCGCCCTCCAGCGGCGCACTCACGACTCCGAAGGCCCGCTCTCCGGACATGGTGATGGGAGTCGATGATCCGATGCCGATGTCGTTGACGAGACCGTTTCCGAATCCCGCGTAGCGAATGCCTCCCAGGAGGCTCTCGAATGGAGTCGAACCGACCGCGTTCCCGCCGAAGAGGTGGAGATCGCGCTGTTCGCGGTTGCCGATCCCCTGGAGGCTCTGGAGGATCGAATCGATCACCAAGGCCTGGTTGCGACGGGTCTCCTCGTCGCTGCCCACCCCGATCTGGGAAAGGCCCACGCCCTTGGCCTCCAGCAACAGGTCGTTGACGTCACCCAACGCCGAATCGAGGGTCCCGAGCACCGATGACGCTTCGGAGAGGTTGCGGAGACGCTGGTCCCGCCGCTCGAGGACGTCGTCCAGGACCGCGATCGTTCCCGACGCGATCGGGTTGTCGCTGGCCCGCAGGATATCCCGCCCGGTGGCCAGCTTGATCTGCAGCTGGAGCAGGGCCGTGTTGCTTCGGGTGATCGAACCCAGCACGGTCTGCGAGGCAAGCAGGTTGGGCATGCGGCCGAGAACGGAGGAGATGGCGCTCATGTGGGACTCCGATCAGTGCTCAGGCGATGCTGAGCAGGGTTTCCATCGCTTCATCAATCACGGTGATGAAGCGAGCGGCGGCCTGGAACTGGCGCTGCAGGGTCATGAGGTCGATGGCCTCCTCGTCGATGCTCACACCGCTCACCGACTGGCTCTGGGCGTCGAGGTTCGCTCGCACCAGCTGGCTGGACTGGAAGGTGGTTCGGGCCGCGCTGGTTCGGACCGCGAGTTCGTTGACCGAGGACTGCCACTTCTCGCGAAGGCTCTGTCCATTGAACGCATCCACCGGCGTGTCCTCGAGGTCGGCCATCAACAGAGCGATCGAGTTTCCGCCCGGAGTGAAATCGCTGGAGGCGGAGAGGAGAGTGGGATCGTCGATCAACGCCTGGTCCACCGAGAGGTTGGTGGCATCGGTCCCGGTGAAGAAGCCGTTGATCCCCAGCGCGGCGAGGAAACCACTGGTGTCCTCGCCGAAGGCGATCTCGCGTCCCGTGGCCGCCACCAATCGAAGCTCGCCGTCCGTGGTCACCGAGGCGGTGAATTCGGACATGGCCTCGGCGTTGATCCGGGCAACGACGTCCTCAAGACTGTCATTCTCCGGATCGACCATGATCTGGTGGGTGGTGTGGTTTCCACTTTCCGGATCGACCACGTGAATCTGGAACGAGCCGTTCTCGACGGGCCAGGGGAGTCCCGAATAGCTGCCGTTCAGGTTGGCGGATGGATCCGTGATTCGAACCGAACCGGTGAACTCGCTGCGATGCGACGAACCCTGACCCTGGGAGTGGACGCGATTCACCTGGAAGGCCAGTTGGCCGGCGAATTCATCGATCGCGGCGATCGCGGGATCGATCGTCTCGCTCCGCTGCCTCATGAGGGCTCCGATCGATCCGGAATCGATGTCGAGGAGGGTCCCGTCGTCTCCGACGCGGATCGAGACCTCGATGCCGTCCGGTCCATTTTCGCGGCGGAGTTCGAGACCGCGACTTTCCCCGGCGAGGACCAGGGGGGTCGAACCGACCATGATGTCGACCACTCCGTTCGGCTGGTCGGCCGTGGTGATATCGATGTAGCCGGAGAGCTCGTCGATCAACTGATCACGATGGTCGCGAAGACTGTTCGCTCCACCGCCGGCTCCACCCTGCCCACCTTCCGCACTGGCGATCTGCTGATTGATGGTCGCGATCTCGCCGAGCAGACCGTCCACCCGTTCCACCGTGGCTCCGAGCGATCGATCGACCTCCTCCCTCAGTCCGACGTATTCCTCGCGGATCATGTTCAGGTGATCCGCGACGCTCACACCCTGCTGGATCACCACGGTCCGCACCGCGTTGTCCAAGGGATTGTTCGCGAGCTCGCTGAAGGAATTGAAGAAGGCCGAGAGTCTCGAAGAGAGGTCGTCGTCGGAGAGTTCGTTCTGGATCCCCTCCACCGCGGAGAGGAAGCGGTCGTCCACCGCGGCGGCGTTCTCGTCGCTGATCGCATCTCTCAGACGCGCCTGCAGGGCGTAGTCGATCGCGCGATTCACGCTCACCAGGGACACTCCGGTCCCGACGAACTGGTTTCGCCCGATCAGTTCGGATCGACTGGGGATCAGGTTCGCGATCTGCCGGTGGTATCCCGGAGTCGCCGCATTGGCCATGTTGTTGCCGGCCACCGTGATCGCGGCCTGGCTGGTGAGCATGGCCGATCGGCCGATCTGAAGGGCACCGTTGAGTCCCATGGTGAGCTCCTCAGCTGGTCATGTCGATGCCGGCGACGAGAGGTGAACCCTCGCGAATCCGACCTCGTCGTCCGTAGACTCCTGTTCCGGAAAGCGTCCCGGTGACGCTCTGCACGATGCCCGCCATATGCCTGGCGAGGGCTTCTCCCGCCGATTTCAACATCGACTGCTCGCGACGGGATCGTTCCACCAGCTCCCGCAGTTCCGCGGCTCGGACTTCGAGACGGTCCGCCGCGGGAACGGGAAGCTCCGCCGATATCGCGGAGATCCCCGACTCCGGATCGATCCCGATCGCAGTGGCGAGGGCTCGTCCGGCCGCCTCGCGACGCTCGTCGAGTCCCTGCAGTCTTTCGATGATCCTGCGCTGACCCTCGGCGACGTCCGGGACCGATGCGAGGTCCGCGTTGCGGATCGACTCCCGCTGCCGCTCGATGGTGGTGAGCAGCCTTCGATATCCCTCGGCCTGGGTGTCGAGGATCTCCTGCAGACTGTGAAGGGAGGCGAGGGTCGCCTCCGAAGGCACCGGACGTGGCGGCTGGGGATCACTCATGAGAGCGTCTCCTTGGAGCTCGACGAACGGGTTTCCACCGGTGCTTGCTGGGGTCCGAGGGTTCGATTGATCCGATCGAGCAACCTTCGTTCCAGGGACACCACGCCGCCGAAACGTGGCGAGGCCGCGATGGAATCTGCGATGTTCCGGTCCAGCAGATGGCCGAATCTCTTCTCCCCCGGCCCCGGGGCGAACATCCCCGTGGGAGCGGAGGCCTCGCGGGCCTCACGCACCAGGGGTTCGATCAATGCGATGGAGACCATCCGCTCCGCGCCGAGACGGGCAAGTCCTTCGGGGGTGCCGACCCGGGCATCGTTGGGATCGGCTCCCAGCCGCGACGCCATCTGCTTGAGGAAGGCCGCCTGGTCGGGATTCTCGGTTCCAGAATCAAGCGGGTTCCGGGACCCGGACGGCATGGCGACCGGGACCCGACGCGAAATCGGTTCCGGGCCGTTCCACTGACGGTCGATCTGGATGGGAGCGATGGGGGTGTCGATCATCCGTCCGCCCCCGCCCTGACGAACATCGCGTTGCACTGGCCAGTGTTGCAGAGCTCCTGCAGCACCCGCGCCTGCGACCGCACCGGAACCTTCAGCATGTCGAGCTGTCGTTTCAGGGTCTGCAGACTGAGGGAGGGTTGGTCCCGCCCGGTCATCGCGATGAAGGGCTCGAGTTCGATCGCCGGATTCTGGATCGTGGCTGCACGCCGCGGCTCGATTCTCTGGATCGAGAAACCGTCGATGCTCACCGTGGCGTCGCGAATGGCGGTGTTTCCCGTGATGACCAGGACTCCCGCCGACTCGTTCCAGCGGATCTCCGCCGGAGGTTCCACGTTTCTGAAGTCCACCGACATTCCCAGGACCCGCCCCGCGAAACGAAACGAGTCGTCCTCGGAATCCGGCATGACCACCTTGATCTGGCCCCCACTGATCACAGTGGCCAGGTCCACGAACCCATCCTCGAGCATCTCCTCGTTGACGGCATCGACGAGCCGGGTGAGGTTCATCATGGTCCGGTGGGCGGGGTTCTTGACGTCGAAGGTGATCGACCTCCAACCACGCACCTCCTCCCAGATCGGCGCGGCGGTGGTCGCGAGGCGGGCGCCCCGGATGATCTGGCCCCGAGTGGGAGACCGGGGATCGACCTGGAGCACCCCCTCGGCGAATCCGATCACGTCCACGTAGTCGATGCTCTCGACGCCATCGTCGATGCTCGCATCCGAGCGTCGAAGCGGGGTCACCAGGAGGGTGCCGCCCTCGAGCGATCCGGCGCCACCTCCCAGGGCGGCGATCCGGCATTCGTAGGCCTGTCCCGAACCGAAGAGGTTCGGAATCTCCGCCGAGACCTGGACCACGGCGATCGACCCTTCCTTCAAGACCGCCTGGGGGAGGGTGCCCTGATCGACGAAGCCGGCCCGCTTCATTCGCTCGATGTAGTTCAGGGCCGCGGCGTAGTTGCCACCCGTGTCTCCGGTCCCCTGGAGACCGGTGACCAGACCCCAGCCGGTGATCGTGAAGGACCGCTCGAACTCGGACTGCAGAAGATCCTGCAGACGGACGTCCTGGGCGTGGGCCGAGTGGGTGATCGAAAGACCGACCAGCGCGGTCCATGCGCCGATCATGACTGGAATGATGCTTCGAATGCGCAGGAATTGCGTCTTCATACGGATCCTCCGTGGTAGACCCCTGGCCAAGGCACGCCGCATGCCAAATGTTCGATCCCCGCAGCCGTCCCGGTAGGCTTGCCTGCATGCCGAAGGCCACCCGAGCATCCAGCAGGTCCTCCGTCCCCACCGCCCCCCTTCTGGGGACCGTGCTGGTGGTTGCCGTGGTTCTGGTGCTGGGAGCCCTCGTTCCCTCGGGCGAGCCGTCACGGGGCATCGATGCTCTGAAGATCTTCTTCGTCGCCGGCTGGCCCGCGGCAGGATGGCTCCTCGCCGGGCTTGGGCTGGGCATGGGTCTGCTGAGGATTCTGCCCGGGATCCCCCACACCCCGATGGGGGGGCTTCTCCGCTCGATACCAACCGCCTGGCCTCTGGGAATCGCCCTTCTCCTGATCATCGACACCACGCTTGGAAGTCTGGGCCTGATGGGGAGGGATCGAGGCGTGATCGCCTGGATCATCATCCTCTTCGCCGCCGTTCCGGGTGGGATCGTGCTGTTTCGGCGACTTGGTGCCCGCTCCTGGACCGGCCCCCTCGTGCCCGGGCTCGCCTTGTCGATCCCCATCGGGGTCCTGTTTGTCGCCGCGGTCTCGACTCCCGGTTGGCTTTGGGCCAGTGAGTTCGGGGGATACGACGCCCTCAGCTACCACCTCCAGCTTCCTCGGGAGTGGTGGCATGCCGGTGGCATCGTGGAAACGCCACACAACGCATACGGCTACCTTCCAGGCGCCGTCTCCGCCGCGTTCCTCCACCTCATGACCCTGACCGGAGATCCCGATTCGACCGGAGTCTCCTGCCAGCTCCTGGTCGCGGGCATCACGCTGGTCGCCGCCCTCGCCACCGGTGAACTCGCGGTATCGATGCTCGGCAGGGACGTCGTCTGCGCTTCCCTCCTCGCCATGATCTCACTGCTGGCCACGCCCTGGGTCCTGGTGACGGGCTCCCTGGCCTACGACGAAGCCGTGGTGATGCTGCTGACCGCCGCCACCGCGAGCTGGCTGATTCGGGCGTCCAGGGAATGGAAGGAGATCCCCGATTCGGTGACCGGCGGCATGGTCGGGATTCTGCTGGGAGCGGCCGTGCTTGCCAAGGCCTCCTCCGGGATCCTGGTGGTGATTCCACTCGCGGTCACGGCGGCGATCCTGATTCGACCCGGTCGCTGGCCCCGAATCATGCTGGCGACCGCGGTGGTCGGATCGGCGGCCTGCCTGCCCTGGCTGATCCGCAATGCGGCCTGGACGGGAAATCCGGTCTTTCCATTCGCCGGCGATCTCTTCGGCATCGGTGACTGGACTCAGGAACAGATCCGCCGATTCGGCGAGGCTCATCGAAGCGATCGGGGCATCACGGAAAATCTCATGGTCCTCTTTCGAGAATTCCTCCTCGAAGGTCTGATCGACGGACCAACTTCCGGAGAGACCCTCCGGCCGCAGTGGATGTGGCTTCCGGTCATCGGTCTCGGCAGCCTGGGGTGGCTGATGATCACGCACCGGCCCGAACGACGGACGATGGTCGCCGTGGCCGCCGCTGTCCTGGTGATGATCATCGCATGGATGATCGGAACCCATGGCAAGGCCAGATTCCTCCTCCCGACCGCACCCCTGCTCGCCGCCGGCGTCGGCGCCGCGCTGGCTCCCGCCTCGGCATGGAGATCGGGGCGCATCGCGATCGGGATCCTCGCCTGCATCGCGGTCCTCGGACCGATCACGATCTACGCCGGGGAGCAGCAGGGCAATCCCGCTCGCGCGATCGATGGCCGTCGGGCCTTCGACGGGAGTCTCATGGCGGAAACGATCCGCGGCTCCGATCCCACCACTTCGGCGATGCTTCGCCGGGACGCGAGCCGCGCGTTCGTGTTGAGCGAACTGCCCTCCCGGTCGCGAGTGCTGATGCTGGGCGTCGCCGATCCGTGGCATCTGGGCTGGGATCCGAACGAGGCAGCCATCGAATACTCGACCGTCTGGACCCGAGGGCCCATCGAGAGATCTTGGGCGTCGATCTCCGAAGAGACCGATCCACTCGATGCCGCGAAGGTCGCCATCGACGACCTGAGAGGCCGGGGCTTCACCCATGTGCTGATCTCCCCCACCATGCTGGAGGTCTGGTCCCGAAGCGGCTGGTTGGATCCGACGCTGGAGCCCGCAAGGATCCGTGTCCTGTCCAGTGTCGAGGGGACCCGCGTCGTGCACCGCTTCACCGATGATGGAATCCTGCTGGCGATCGAGGAGACTCCGACCCCATGACCGTTTCGTTCCTGACCCGCTTCGTCCTTCTGATGGCTCCATCCTGGTCGATGATCACGGGATGCCAGAACCCCACTTCCACGGCCCCCGGGATTTCATCCGCGATGATGGCCAGGGCCGATCGACCGATCGCGTTGATCGAAGGATCGCGGATCGACTTCGGTGACCTTCGTGCCGGACTGCTTGAATCCACCGGGGCGGAAGTGGTTCGAGAACACGGCCTGGATGTCGCCGCGGCCCGAGAGGCAGCGCGACGTGGAATCGAGATCGACGAGGCCGCGATCGCGAGGGAACGAACCCTGCTGGTCCAGAGCCTCTCCACGAACGAGGACCGCGCCGAAATCCTTCTCGCGGGACTTCGAAGATCCCAGGGACTGGGTCCGGTCCGTTTCACCGCCCTGCTCCGTCGCAACGCACTGCTGAGGGCCCTGGTCTCCGAGGACGTGGTTCTCGAAGAGGAAGTCGTGATGGGAGTGTGGGATCGGAACCACGGAGCGAAGCGAACCGCCCGGGTCATCGCCACCCGCGATCTTCGGACCGCGGAAGCAGCCCGGCGTCGCGTGCTGGCCGGAGAGGATTTCGCGGTGGTCGCGGTGGAGACGAGCATCGATGCCAGCGCTGCCCGTGGTGGACGCCTGGCCCCGGTGAGCAGGCACGATCCCTCATGGCCATCCGGATTTCGCCGAAAACTCTTTGAACTCCAGCCGGGAACCATCTCGGATTCGATCCCCCTCGAAGGACGCATGCTCGTGATCGAGGTACTGGAGGAACAACCGGCCGACGGAGTGGCATTCGAGGATGCCCGACCGGAGGCGGAGCGAGTCGCCAGGCTCGCGGCCGAACGGCTCCTGATGGACCGTCTCGCCCGACGGCTGATGCCGGACTCCGCGATCGACGCGCTGGATCCGTCCCTCCGATGGAGCCTGGAGAAGGAATCGGGGCCTCAGCTGCGCAGGTAGGCGATCCGTGCGGTCGCGACCGGCAGAAGAATGGCGACCGGCACGAAGGCCCCCACTCCCGGGGGGAGACCCGGGATGGCGACGGTCATCGCGATCAACCCTCCGAGCAGCATCGGAATTCCGACGGCCGCGGCCCGCAGGCTCTGGATCAGCATGCCCTCCGCCGGCGAACGAAGGAGGAAGAAGGGAATCACGATCGCGGGAACCAGCAGGTTGACCAGGGCCCCCGAGAATCTCCCGAAGATCGTTCGCTCGATCCTCGCCCCCGCCGCTCCTCCCTGCGCCTGCAGATCTCGAAGTTGGGAGATGGAGAGCATCTGGGCGAAGTTGAGACTGTGGCGGGCCAGGAGCATGCGCGGGGAAAGGTCCGTGGCCCAGGACTCGACGATCCCGTTGTCGGTGATCCGATCCTCGCCGTTGATGATCCCCGTCTCTCGACCGTCCTGCAGGATCCAGCTCCGATCGGACTCGTTCCAGGTCGCCGAGTCCGCGGCCAGCCGCGCCACCGCGGTCCCCGAATCGTCACGGCGAAGCACCAGCAGCGAATCGAGCTCCCCGGTCTGGGGATCGAAGGAGGAGGCGTACATGAGATCGCCCGCCGCATCCCGCATCAGTGGTATCTCGAAGGTCCTGATTCCCGGGGCCAGGATGGACCGGTGCTCCCGCACCAGTCTCGATGCCACACGAGGGAGCATGAACTCCTGATCCGCGAGCTGGAGGATGACGAGCCCGAACTGGGCGCTGAGGATCACCACCGCGACCCGATGAAGTGGGATGCCCGCCGCCATGATCGCGACCAGTTCCCGGGAGCGATGCATCTGCACGATGGTGAAGCCCGCCGCCGCAATGCCGACCAGTCCGGTCATGAAGGCGAAGAACTGGAAGATTCGGGGGGCGTGGAAATCCAGGATCGCCTGGATCAGCACCACGACGAATGATCGCCCGTCCGCCTCGGACACCCGGCGGGCGGCTTCGGTGAAGCGGTCGAACTGGACCACCACGTCGATCGAGATCGCGAACACGAACAGGATCCCGAACAACAGGCAGAAGTTCGCGAGGTAGCGGACGATGATGTGTCGGTCGAGAAGACTCACGTCGTGACTCAGTTGCGGGCCATCTTGCGCCAGGCCACCAGGCAGAGGAGGAGGAGGAGGAGGTTGCCGGACCAGACCAGCACATACCCGGTGACGGATGGTCCGTGAAGCAGGGCCTGCTCTCCCCCGGAGATCAGAAGGATGTCCGCGACCGCGGGAATGAATGCCGCCAGGTAGACCATGAGTGGCGTCGCGTGCCGCAGGCAGATGGCGAGGATCGCGCCGAGGACCAGCAGCAGCGGGCCGGTCATCGACTGGGCGGTCCGCTGCTGGATCCGTGCATCGATGTTCCAGCGAAGACGATCGCATTCCTCCACGTATCGATCGAAATGCCTGCGAACCCGGGCCGCGACGCTCGGGTTGGACATGTTCTCCTCCCCGGAGGCGGCCCAATCGAGGATGGCATCGGTCTCGAGGCCCGCATCGAACTCGAAGCCCTGCAGGGAAAGCGATCGTGCCCTCCGGGGAATCCGTTCCGCGTCCGGATCATCGAGGTCCTGCTGGTCGATGTTGATGTCCACCACCGGGATGCCGTCCCGGGTGACCACCGACCACTTCAAGCCCTTGATCCCCGACTCCAACACCCTCTCCCGATCGCGAAGGCGGACCGTGGAGATCCGACCGGCGTCGGAACCCGATTCACTCGGGAATCCAAAGCTCCAGCTGCGATCGCGTCCCCGGTCCTCGAAATCCAGCGTGCCGCGGGAGGCGATCCTGCGCTTGATCTCGATCCGCAGGTCTTCCATGGCTCGTTCGGTCTTCAAGGCGTCCACGGGGGAGCGGACCTTCCAGTAGTTGATGGGGTTCGACCGGATCTCGAGCATCCGCGGAAGGGTCATCATCTTGGGATTGGGTTCGAATCGCCGCCCGAGATCGATCGCCCGCGGTTCGGCGGCAGGCATGCGGACCAGCGTCTCCTCGTCGGAACGGAAGACCGTCGCATCCCCGAGCACGAGCTTGAGAATCGACCGGCCCTCGACCTTGTAGAGATCGAGGGTGGCGTACTCCGCAGTGAACTCGGTTTCGGGGAGCCCCTTGCCGGTGCTCTGGACGGCCGCCACTCCGCTCAGGACGAGTCTCCGATCGACTCCGTCCTCCTCGGGATCCTCTTCGATGTGAACCCGGTCGGCGTAGATCCGGGTATCTCCGAGATCGAACGCCTCGCCACGCTCGACGGAAGACGCGAGCAGGCGGGTGACATCGTGGGCGAGCATCGATTCCATCCTCGCGAAGAAGATTGGAACCACGTAGTTGACGAGAAGGACCATCACCAGAAAAAGCGTCGTCGCGATGATCATGACCGGCCGCAGGACGCGACGGTAGGACAGGCCCGAGGCGCTCATCGCGATGATCTCGTTGTCCGAGGCGAGCCGGTGCATCACCAGCGTCGCACCGAATCCCGATGCGAAGGGCAGCGCGTACTGCAACATCGGAATGGAGGCGAAACCCACGTAGCGGACGATGTCGAAACCGCCCAGCAGGTTTCGAGCCAACGGCTTCACGGTCGCCCCGAAGGCGATCACCGTGACCAGAACCCCGGCGGTGACGAGGATCGTCTTGAGAAGTTCGACCGCCACGTAGCGGGTCAGGAAGCCTGGCATCGCAGCATGGTCCTCGGGTGGGCTTCCAGCCGCAACCCGGCCGGGGATGATCTCGGACCTACCGAGGGTCCATCTGGCCCGGTTGCGCCCTCCCTCATGGACCGAAAACTCGATGTCAGGTCGATTCCCACGACTCGAGCCCCGCCCGGATCCCGAACCGCCGATGGCAAAGGGGATGTCTACCGCCACCCGGAGGCTTCGAGGAACCATCTGGAGGATCTTGCCGGCATGCCCGATCACCCCGTCCGCCGTCGCAGAGGCCTGACCCTGGTCGAATCCGTGATCGCCACCGCCATGCTGGCGGTGGCCGTCACCGCCATCTTCTCCGCCCTGGCCGCCGGTCAGTCTCATGCCCGGATCGCCGCGGATGATCTCGCGGCCAGTGTCGCCGCGGAGACCCTGATGGATCGAATCGTCCACGGGTCCTCAGAAACAGACCCCCTCGACTGGAACGGGCACCACGAACCCGCAGGATCGATGACCGACGACACCGGTCGCCCCCTC
>MDTG01267572.1_pt1 | contig 13436 bp, 11 predicted proteins | sample 811421 | NCBI WGS metagenome assembly MDTG01 (sample SAMN05326645, study PRJNA326480) | marine metagenome | isolation source: seawater | place: Pacific Ocean: South East | collected 2011 | reverse complement strand
TTGTAGGCGCGTGGGAGGTGATCAAGATCGCGCCTTTCGCCAGCCTTTTCGCGTTCATGGTGGGCATCACGCTCGGCCTGCCGGCGGGCTATTACGGCGGCAAGCTCGACACCTTCCTGTCCTTCCTCGCCAACCTGATCCTCGCCTTTCCGGTGATCCTGCTGTTTTACCTCTTGGTCACGCCCGAGATCGTTCTGACCGGCATTCCGGTCTATATGGCGGCCGTGCTGTTCGTCTTTCCCATCATCTTTCTCGTACTCCTGTGGAACTCGCGCTTTCACACGCAACCCGCGACGCGCAACCTGTATGTCGGGGTGACGCTGGTGGTCGGGCTCTGGCTCTATGCCGGGATTGCGTGGAATGCAGACCCGCTCGGCCTCGTGAGCTTTCCGCCCAACCTGTTGGTGGTCTTCGTGGCGGTGGTCTTTGTCAACTCGCCCACCGTGTTCCGTATCGTGCGGGGGCTGACCATGGACATCAAGACCCGCGACTATGTCGCCGCCGCGCAGACCCGTGGCGAGGGGCCGTGGTACATCATGCTGTGGGAAATCCTGCCCAACGTGCGCGGGCCGCTGCTGGTCGATTTCTGCCTGCGCATCGGCTACACCACGATCCTCCTCGGCACCCTCGGTTTCTTCGGTCTCGGCCTCAGCCCCGAGAGCCCGGATTGGGGCAGCACGATCAACGAGGGGCGCAAGCTTCTGTCGATGTATCTCCACCCTGCCCTGCCGCCCGCGCTGGCACTCCTGAGCCTCGTTCTGGGGCTCAACCTGCTGGCCGACGGGCTGCGCGAAGAGAGCCTGCGGGATTGAGTATTTAGGGAAAGGTGAAGCAGATGGACATGGCCGCGCTGGAGCATGACGGACCGATCCTGGAGATCGAAAACCTGTCGATTTCCTTTTTCACCCGGTTGCGCGAAATCCCGGCGGTAATGGATTTTTCCGTCGCCGTGCAGCCCGGCGAGGCGGTGGGCCTCGTGGGCGAATCGGGTTGCGGCAAATCCACCGTGGCGCTTGGCGTGATGCAGGATCTGGGCGTGAACGGGCGCATCGTCGGCGGCTCGGTCCGCTTCAAGGGTCAGGACCTGAGCAAGATGAGCGCGGCGGAGCTGCGCCACATTCGCGGCAACGAGATCGCGATGATCTACCAGGAGCCGATGGCGTCGCTGAACCCCGCCATGAAGGTGGGCCGTCAACTTATCGAAGTGCCGATGATCCACGAGGGCATTTCCGAGAAAGACGCCTGGGCGCGCGCGCTCGAAGTGGTGAACGACGTCAAGCTGCCCGACCCCGAGCGGATCATGCGCAGCTATCCGCATCAGCTCTCGGGGGGCCAACAGCAGCGCATCGTCATCGCCATGGCGCTCATGTCCAAACCGTCACTGCTCATCCTCGACGAACCGACGACCGCGCTCGATGTGACAGTCGAGGCGGCGGTGGTGGAACTGGTCAAGGATCTGGGACGCAAATACGGCACCTCTATGCTGTTCATCAGCCACAATCTCGGGCTCGTGCTGGAAACCTGCGACCGAATCTGCGTGATGTATTCCGGCGAGGCGGTGGAGACCGGCAGCATCAAGGACGTGTTCGACAAGATGCAGCACCCCTACACGCAGGCGCTCTTTCGCTCGATCCCGCTGCCGGGGGCAGACAAGAACAGCCGCCCGCTGAAAGCCATCCCGGGCAATTTCCCGCTGCCGCATGAGCGCCCGCCGGGCTGTAATTTCGGTCCGCGCTGCGACTATTTCCAGAGCGGCCTTTGCGATACGTCCGACATCCCCATGGCGGTGATCGAGGGCGACGACCGCCATTTCACCCGCTGCCTGCGCTACCGCGACATCGACTGGCACGCCCCAATAGAGGCGATGGCGCAGCACGAGGCGGGCGAGCCGGGCCAGGTCGTCCTCAAGATGGACAAGCTCAAGAAATATTATGAGGTGGCGGCCAACGCGCTCTTCGGCGGGGGCGGCGCGAAAAAGGTGGTGAAGGCCAACGAGACGCTGAGTTTTGAGGCACGCGAAAGCGAAACACTGGCCATTGTCGGCGAATCGGGCTGCGGCAAATCCACCTTCGCCAAGGTGCTGATGGGGCTGGAGACGGCGACCGAGGGGCAGATCCTGCTCGACAACCGCAATATCGAGGACATCCCGATCGAGCAGCGCGACACGCAGACCGTGGCCGATGTGCAGATGGTGTTCCAGAATCCGTTCGACACGCTCAACCCGTCGATGACCGTGGGCCGCCAGATCATCCGCGCCCTCGAGGTGTTCGGCATCGGGGCCACGGATCAGGAGCGCCGCGACGAGATGCTGCGCCTGCTCGATCTGGTCAAGCTGCCGCGCGAATTCGCCGACCGCATGCCCCGGCAACTCTCGGGCGGGCAGAAACAACGCGTCGGCATTGCCCGCGCCTTTGCCGGGGGCGCGCGGATCGTGGTGGCGGATGAGCCCGTCTCGGCGCTCGACGTGAGCGTGCAGGCCGCCGTCGCCGATCTCTTGATGGAGATCCAGCGCAAGCAGAAGACGACATTGCTCTTCATTTCGCACGACCTCAGCATCGTGCGCTACCTCAGCGACCGGGTGATGGTGATGTACCTGGGCCATGTGGTCGAACTGGGCACCACAGATCAGGTCTTCTCGCCCCCCTATCACCCCTATACCGAGGCGCTCCTCTCGGCGGTGCCGATCGCCGATACCAGCGTCGAGAAGCGGCATATCGTGCTTGAGGGGGACGTGCCCTCTGCCATGAACCCGCCGCCCGGCTGCCCGTTCCAGACGCGCTGCCGCTGGAAATCCGAGGTGCCGAACGGGCTCTGCGAAAAAGAGGTGCCGCCGGTGCGCGATCTCGCCCCCGGTCACCAGGTCAAGTGCCACCTGTCGCAGGAGATGCTCGACCGGATGGAGCCGGTGATCAAGATCGCGGCGGAATGATGCCCGCCCCGCGTGGCAGCTTGTCGGGATTGCGCATGACGTAGATCCAGTCGATCCGCCCGTTCTCATCCACCGTCAGGCTATAGAGCACGTCATCCGCGCCGCCGTCGAGAATGGCGAGCGCGGGCGCACCATTGGCCAGCACGATGCGCGGCGAAAGCGGCCCGCGTTTCGACGCGACCGAGAGGATGACCTGCGCCACCTCCTCTGCCCCGTGAAGCGGGCGCAACGCCGCCCGCGCCTTGCCGCCGCCATCGCTGATCGCGGTGACATCGGGGGCCAGCAGCGCGAGCACAGCAGCGTGATCCTGTGCCATGGCGGCCTGCGCGAACCGGGTCAGAAGGTCACGCGCGCCCTCCGGGTCGGGCGCAAAGCGCGGGCGCGCCTCGCGCACACGCTGCGCCGCGCGGCTGACCATCTGCCGGCAGGCGGCCTCGGACTTGTCCAGCGTCTCGGCGATCTCGGCATAATCGGCGTCGAACACCCGCCGCAGCAGAAACGCCGCGCGTTCCTCGGGCGAAAGCCGCTCCATCGCCCAGAGAAGGGCAAGCTGACAGTCCTGCGCCAGGCTCAGATGCGCCTCGCCATCGGCATGGTCATGCTCTTGGATCAGGGGTTCGGGCAGCCAGGGGCCCACATAGGCTTCGCGGCGGTGCCGCGCACTGCGCAGCGCATCCACCGAGAGGCGTGCCGTGACCTGCCGCAGCCAGGCACCCGGCTGCGTCACATCCTGCCCGGCCCGCGACCAGCGCAGCCAGACCTCCTGCACCACGTCCTCCGCCGCCGCGCGCTCGCCCAGCATGCGATAGGCGAGGTTGATCAGATGCGGGCGTGCAGTCTCGAACGGGCGCAGGTCTGGATGTGTCATGGTCATGATCTTACAACCTGATGGTCGGTGCCGCCCAGCGTGATCTTCTGGCAGGCCCCGCCATGACCAAGCCCACGCTTGAGCACCGGGTAAACCCGGCCCGAGGCCGCGGCAAAGGCGGCGGCTATCGCGGCCCGCTCGCCGTGACGCGCGCGAATCTCCTCGCGAAATGTGGCGGCATCCTGCGCACCCTCGATCACCGCCTCAGCGAAGAGAAACCCCAAACCGACCGTGCCCGCCGCCTCGAAGTCGCGCCGCAGGCAGGCCGCGATGCGCTCGGGCGCAACCCCCATCCTGACCGCATCGTTGCAGACCAGCTGCGCGCAGCTGCCACAGTCGCCGTCGAGTACCGAAGCGAGGATCGCCCCCGCCCAGATATCTGGATTCGACCCGGTCAAGCGGGTGATCGCGGGCAGGAAAAGATAGCGCAGCCCGGCCTTGGGCCAGATCCGTGTGACCTCCTGCATGTAGCTGGTGTCATAATCATTGTGACGGGCAAAACGCTGAAAGCCCCGGTTCAGAAGCCAGCCGATCATGGCGCGACCTGCCTCACTCCGGGCATCAGCCAGATCGAAATGAGCGCCAGCAGACCGGGCAACACCGTCCCGGCCAGGGCACCAGGGCCACCATGCCCGCCGTGATGCACCGCCTCGACCACGTGCAGCGCACCGTGCAGCGCCGGGAAACCTGCCCCGATCAGCGCGATGCGCCAGTCCCGAACATGCGCTCCATAGCCCAATGCGGCCGCGGAAACGGCAAAGGCCAGCCCGACATCCCGCGCGAAATGGACATTGAGCGGACCGCTCTCGGCGACACCGGGGATCGTAGTGTAGAAACCCGCCGGTGAGATCAGCAGCCAAAGCGCGGTAATCGCGAACCACGCTGTGAGAATGAAAAGTGGAAATCGTGTCATGGGCACCTCCTTTGCCCATGAGACGAGGCAGAGGCGCGCCTTGTGACAGCGGCGCAAGAAAAAACCGGCGCAGCCGTGCCGCGCCGGGTCATTCTTGTTCGTTTTGGGGTTACTGAGCCGAGATCATCTCGGCCTGTTTCACGATCACCTCGGCCTGCTTGATCGAGGCGATATCGACCAGACGGCCCTTGTAGGTCGTGGCCCCCTCGCCGCGTGCGGTCGCCTCTTCCATCGCCTGCAGGATCTCGCGCGCCTCCGCGACCGCCTCGTCGGACGGCGTGAAAATCTCATTGGCCAGTGCGATCTGCTTGGGGTGTATTGCCCATTTGCCGACCATGCCGAGCGTGGCCGAGCGCCGCGCCTGCGCGCGAAAGCCCTCGTCATCCGAGAAATCGCCGAACGGGCCATCGACCGGCAAAATACCATGCGTGCGGCAGGCTGCGACAATCGCGGTCTGCGCCCAATGCCACGGGTCCGACCAGTATTTCGCACCCTCATGCAGCATGTAGTAATTCTCCTGCGTGCCGCCGATGCCGGTGGTGGACATGCCCATCGAGGCCGCGAAATCGGCGGCGCCAAGGCTCATTGCCTGCATGCGGGGGCTGGCGGCGGCGATCTCCTCGACATGGGCGATGCCGGCGGCGGATTCGATGATCACCTCGAAACCGATCCGCTTTTTGCGTCCCTTTGCGGCCTCGATTGCGGTGACGAGCGCATCGACCGCATAGATATCCCCGCCACAGCCCACCTTGGGGATCATGATCTGATCGAGCCGGTCACCGGCCTGTTCCAGAAGGTCCACCACATCGCGATACCAGAACGGAGAATCAAGGCTGTTGATGCGCACCGACAGGGTTTTCTTGCCCCAGTCTACGCTGTTGATCGCCTCGATCGTATTCTTGCGCGCCACGTCCTTGTCGGTGGGGGCCACCGAATCCTCGAGGTCGATATTGATGACGTCCGCAGCGCTTGCCGCCATTTTCTCGAACAGCTTGGTGTTGGAGCCGGGTCCGAACAGCTGACAGCGGTTCGGACGGGCGGGCGGCGGCGGTTGCAGGCGAAAGCTCATCTTGGGGTCGCTCCGTTGGTTAAGGAAATTGCGTGAACATCGCGGCTTTGGGTATGAAATTGCGCACCGCTCTGCAAGCGGCTTTTCCGCCGCGGATCACGCTGGCCTGACATGAGCAAGGAGCGCAGAAAATTCGGGCATCCGGACTATTTGCAGCAGGATCATGCGGTATTTTTGCCTTTCGCATTGAAATGCGTATGAAATCGCGTTTGAGTCGTCGCAAATTCCCCTGAATTCCGAACGCTTGGAGCACCTCCCATGATCGAGACCCCTTATCTGTTGTTCCTGGGCGATGCGCCCGACATGCTGGCCGCCAAGGTGGCCATCGGCATCCGCGACTGGCGCCCCGAGAATGCCCTGGGCCAGTTCCGACTGCCTGGCTGCGGGGCCGATCTGGGTCTGCCCGACATGACGCTGGAGGAGGCGAAAGCCGCAGGCGTCAAGACCGTCGTCATCGGCGTCGCCAATCGCGGCGGCATCATCAGCCCCGAATGGAAGAAGGTGCTGGTGGCCGCATTGGAAGAGGGCTTCGATCTCGCCTCCGGGCTGCACAACCTACTGCGCGACGAGCCCGACCTCAAGGCCGTGGCCGAGGCGACCGGGCGCAAACTGCATGACGTGCGCGTGCCGTCGGTGAAATACCCGATCGCGGATGGCACCAAACGCAGCGGCAAGCGGTGTCTGGCCGTAGGCACCGATTGCTCGGTCGGCAAGATGTATACCGCCATGGCGATGGAGCGCGAGATGCACGCGCGCGGCATGAAGGCGACCTTTCGCGCCACCGGCCAGACCGGCATCCTGATCACCGGAGACGGCGTACCGCTCGACGCCGTGGTCGCGGATTTCATGGCCGGGTCGGTGGAATGGCTGACACCCGATAATGACCCCGATCACTGGGACCTGATCGAGGGGCAGGGCAGCCTCTTTCACGTGTCCTTTTCGGGGGTGACGATGGCGCTCATCCATGGCGGCCAGCCCGACGCGCTGATCCTCAGCCACGAGCCGACACGGGCTCATATGCGTGGCTTGCCGGGTTACACGCTACCCACGCTGGAGCAATTGCGCGACACCGCGCTGCCGCTGGCGCGAGTCGCCAATCCGGCCTGTCAGGTGGTGGGCGTGTCGGTCAACACGCAGCACATGAACGAGGCCGAGGCGCACGCCTATCTGGACAAGGTCGAGACCGAGATGGGCCTGCCTGCGACCGATCCCTACCGGTTCGGATCGGGCAAGCTGGTCGAGGCGTTGGCTGCGATGTGATCCGGCGGCACCATATGGGGCATCTGTCGGATGCCTCCGGCGGGAGTATTTCTGGCAAGATGAAAGGGGGATGCGTGGAGATTTCTGTGACGCGCGATGTGTTTCGGCTGGCGCAGGTGTTCACCATCAGCCGGGGCTCGCGGACCGAGGCGCAGGTCTTGACCGTGCAGGTCCATCAGGGCGGTATGACCGGCTGGGGCGAATGCGTGCCCTATGCGCGCTATGGCGAGACGCTGGAAACTGTCACGGCGCAGATCGAGGGGCTGCCGAGCGATCTGACCCGCGAGGGGCTCTATGATCTGCTACCCGCAGGTGCGGCGCGCAATGCGGTGGATTGCGCACTCTGGGATCTGGAGGCGAAAACAAGGGGATGCCGGGCCTGGGATCTGGCCGGACTTCCCGCCCCGGGGCCGGAGGTCACCGCCTATACCCTGTCGCTCGACACCCCCGACGCGATGGAGGCACAGGCCGCGAAACACGCGCATCGCCCGCTCCTCAAGATCAAGCTGGGCACGCCCGATGACATGCCCCGGCTGGAGGCGGTGCGGCGCGGCGCGGCCGAAGCGAAGATCATCGTCGATGCCAATGAGGGCTGGAGCGCCGCGGTCTATGCCGATCTCGCGCCGCATCTGCTGCGGCTTGGCGTGGCGCTGGACGAACAGCCATTGCCTGCGGGCGAGGATGAGGCGCTCATTGGCATGGATCGCCCGGTGCCGGTCTGCGCCGATGAGTCGTGCCATGACCGGGCGAGCCTGCCGAGCCTCAGAGGCAAATACGACGTGGTCAACATCAAGCTGGACAAGACCGGCGGGCTGACCGAGGCGCTGCGCCTGCGCGAGGCGGCGCGCGCGGACGGGTATGGGATCATGGTGGGCTGCATGGTCGGCAGCTCTCTGGCGATGGCGCCTGCAACGCTGGTGGCACAGGGCGCCATGGTGACAGACCTTGACGGCCCGCTTCTCTTGGCCGAAGACCGGGACAACGCTTTGTTGTTTGATAACGCCGGGGTGCATCCGCCCGAGGCCGCATTGTGGGGGTAGGACCATGCGCATAGTCTATGTGAACGGCGCTTATATGCCGGAGACCGAGGCCACCGTGTCGATTTTCGACCGGGGCTTTCTGATGGCCGATGGTGTCTACGAGGTGACCAGCGTGCTGGACGGCAAGCTAATCGATTTCGCGGGCCATCTGGCGCGGCTGGAACGGTCACTGTCGGAGCTCGACATGAGGAAGCCCGCCGCCTTTGATGATCTGCTGGAAATCCACCGCGAGCTCGTGCGCGTCAACGCCATCGAGGACGGGCTGGTCTATCTGCAGGTCACGCGCGGCAGCGATGGCGACCGCGATTTCGTGTTTCCCGATGCGGAGACGACCGCGCCGACGCTGGTGCTGTTCACCCAGTCCAAGCCCGGGCTGGCGGACAATCCGGCGGCAAAAAAAGGCATCAAGATCATCAGCATCGAGGATATCCGCTGGGGACGCCGCGATATCAAGACGGTGCAGCTTCTCTATCCGTCGATGGGCAAGATGATGGCCAAGAAGGCCGGCTGCGACGATGCCTGGATGATCGAGGACGGGCATGTGACCGAGGGCACATCGAACAACGCCTATATCGTAAAGGGCAACCGGATAATCACCCGGCATCTGTCGAATGACATCCTGCATGGGATCACCCGCGCCGCCGTATTGCGCTTTGCTCGCGAGGCGCAGATGGAGGTGGAAGAGCGCAGTTTCACCATCGACGAGGCGCGGGCGGCGGATGAGGCCTTTGTCACCTCGGCCAGCGCCTTTGTCATGCCGGTGGTGGAGATCGACGGGGCCGCTTTGGGCGATGGCACGCCGGGGCGCGTGGCGACACGGCTGCGGGAGATCTACCTCGACGAGAGCCGTAAGGCGGCGGTGTGAGTGAGGGGTAGGTGTACAGTTCGGCACGTGAACGTGACGCATTAACCGTCTCTGCATTCGCGCACATGAACTGGGCATGTTCTGGGAATTGAGCGTTGCGCGCGCAATTGGCATGTTGGTGACGACCCAGCAAAGGACGCCACCATGACCCCCGTTCATCCCGCCACCCATATCGGCCATGTCCATCTCAAGGTCTCGGACCTGGAGCGCGCCATCGATTTTTATTCCGGTGTGCTCGGGTTCGAGGTGATGCAATACTATTCCGGTGGGCAGGCGGCGTTCCTGTCGGCGGGGGGGTATCACCATCATATCGGGCTCAACACATGGGAGAGCCTCGGCGCCACGCCTCCGCCCAAGGGGCATACCGGGCTGTTCCACACCGCGTTTCTCTATCCTGACCGGGCCGCATTGGCCAATGCGCTGCGGCGCGTCGTCGAGGCCGGGATCGAGATCGAGGGCGCGGCGGATCACGGGGTGAGCGAGGCGATTTATCTCTCCGACCCGGATCGCAACGGCGTGGAGCTTTACCGCGACAAGCCGGAGGCGGAGTGGCCGCGCGACGCGGAGGGGAACCTGGCCATGGTGAACAAGCCGCTCGATCTCGAACGCCTGCTGGCCGAAGCCCCGGCGCGGGGCTGATCGCTCTGGACCCTCTGGCAAGACCGGCCTAGGGTCTGACCCGGACGAGGCAGGGAGGACCGACATGCCAACCGGGACAAACATCCGCACCTATTTCGACGGCCGATGGCATGACGGCGATATCGCCGTGATGAAGGCCGCCGACCACGGTATGTGGCTGGGCAGCAACGTGTTCGACGGCGCGCGCTATGCCCACGGCCTGACCCCCGATCTCGACAAGCATTGCGCGCGGGTCAACGCCTCGGCGGCGGCGCTGATGGTGACACCGACGGTGAGCACTGAGGACATGGTCGAGATCGTGCGCGAGGGGCTGCGCGCCTACCCCGAGGATGCCGCCGTCTATATCCGCCCGATGTATTGGGCAATCGACGGCGGCATGTCAGCGATCGTGCCCAAGGAGGGCGGGGATACCGGCTTTGCCATCAGCCTCGAGGAAATTCCGATGGCACCTCCCGGCTTTACCACCACGCTGAGCCGCACCCGGTTTCGCCGCCCGGTGATGGAGGATGCCGTGGTCAATGCCAAGGCGGCCTGCCTCTACCCCAACAACGCCCGCATGCTCGCCGAGGCGCGGTCGCGCGGCTTTGGCAATGCGCTGGTGGCCGATGCCCTGGGCAATGTCGCAGAGGCGGCGACGGCGAATGTCTTTGCCGTCAAGGATGGCGAGGTGTTCACGCCGGTGCCGAATGGCACATTCCTGGCCGGGATCACCCGGGCACGGCATATCGCCAACATGCGCGCCGAGGGGATGCAAGTGCATGAATGCGTGATGAGCTTTGCCGACTTCGAGGCGGCGGACGAGGTGTTTCTCTCGGGCAACATGATGAAGGTCACGCCGGTCTCGGCCTTTGAAGAGCGGCGATATCAGCCCGGCCCGGTGACCGAACGGGTGCGCGAAATGTATTGGGACTGGGCGCAGTCGGATGGCTCACGGATCACCTGAGAGGCGCTTTCAAAGTGACGCGAGAAGCGCGTCCACCTTTTCCTTGTAAATCTTGACCTCCGGCGGGATAGCCGCAACGCGGGGGGCTGCGCCTGCCGTGCTGCCGCGGCCACGCATCTTGCGATCCGACCAGTTCCGCAGATCGGCGATGGTCTTGCCGCGCAGGAACGGATTGGCGTTGACCACAGCACCGCCCATGACCGCGAGCACGGTCTGGCCCGGCTCTGAACTGAGCGCTATATGCGCGCCCTCGGGCCCAAGGAAATGCGCGAGATAGAGCCTGCCGGAAGTTATCTCATGTCCACGGGCACGCAGATAAGCCTCGTTCTCGCGGGCGAGGTTGCGGACCATTTCACGGCTGAGCGCCGGATCGGTGCGCAGGGCAAGCAGTTGCGACCGGGTCATCTCGGCCACCAGATCAGGCCGATAGCTGCGCATCATGCGCAACCATGTGCTCTCGATGAACTGGCCGAGACCGGTGGCAGTCGAGAGCGGGTTCTTGGCATCGGCGCGCCCTGCGCTCTCGACCTGGATGATGCGGTTGACCAGAGCCTCTACCGCCTGTGTGCCACCACCGCCCCCCTGCCCGAGCGGATCGACCGGTTTGCCGTTCACCCAAAGCTCGAAATGCAGATGCGGCCCGGTGGATCGCCCGGTGGTGCCTACATAGCCGATCACCTCCCCCGCCTGCACGCTCTGGCCTTCGCGGGCGTCCGGGGCGAAGCGGCTCATATGGGCGTAGCGGGTCTGGCTGCCATCGGGGTGGTCGATATAGACGGTGTTTCCATAGCCGCCCGCGACCCCGGCAAAGGCAACACGCCCGCTGGCGGCGGCCTGAATCGGGGTGCCGGTGGGCGCCGCCCAATCGACACCGTTGTGATTGCGCAGCTGTTTCAGAATCGGGTGATGGCGCGGCCCAAAGCCCGAAGTGCGCGTGCCGCTGACCGGTACGACAAGCCCGCCGCGCAATGTCCCGCCGCTGCCCCCGCCCGGCGCGTTGAAATCGAAGCAACTGAACCCGTCGCTGGAAGACTTTGCCAACACATAGCAGGGCATGTCGCCCGCCTCACTCTCGATGGCGGCATAGAGGATCCGGCCAAGTCCCTGCCCCATATGACCCGGCTCGGTGGCATAGAGCACGGTGAGTTCGTCACCCTCGGCGGCAAAGCGATCCAGATCGTAACGCTGCGCAAGCATCACGATCAGTTCACCTACCTCGGAGGTCGGTAGCCCATTTCGGATTGCGGCACTGTAGACCGCGTCGAGCAGACGCAGATCGGTCTGCGCAATATCGGCGCTGCGGATCAGATCGCCAGATCGACCGAGCAGGTCAGTGCCGATCCATGGGTCGGCCGCGTTCTCGAAACGGCCGGGGCGGACTTGGGCAAGGCTGCCGATATAGCTGTCAGGCCCGTACAGCGACATTTGCAGCAAGTGCAGCCCGTCGAGATCACGATGGACCCGCAAGGCGACGGTACTGGCCGCTATCATCGGGCCGGACTGGCCCAGCAAACGTTCTGCGGCGGCGGCGATCCGGACAACCGCCTCATCAGAAAACTCGCTGTCTGAAAGGATATCGGCTAGGGGGCGGTCAGATTGCAGAACAACGACAACATCCTCAAACAGCGACAGGCGCTGGCTTTCGCGAAGGGCGAGAACGATGCTGGTGGTGTTCTCGATCCGGGTCTCGACATATTCGACGGAATCCTGCTCTGAGTCGTCATTCTCGGCCACAGCGCTTATCAGACTGCCCCAGCTACCTTCGTCGCCACTGACGCTGACAAGACGACCTTCGCCCGCATCATTCATGGTCAGGGCGGGCGCTCTGGCACTGTCGAGTGCGGCCAGCCCCTGGCTGCGGCGCGCCTGGAAATAGGCGAAATCCTCGCGGCTCGAGGGGAGCGTCGTCACCAGCCTTTTCTGAGTGACGAGGAGCGTGTCTCGCAGCACACCGATCCGCTCTGACCCGGGAGGACCGACGCGACGGATATCGAACCCGTCCGGCCCCGGCACACGACGCACTTCGGCAGACGCGTCGCTGCCGAAGCGCAGGATCATCGGATCACGGCGCAGGTCGATGAAGGACGACGCGGCGGCACTGACGGCCGGTTCGCTGCCGGTGTCGGTCTGGACCATGACGAAATCATCAAGCTCGTCGCCTGCATCCGCGACCGCCGGGATCTCGGTGCCAGCCTCTTGCAGAGGCACATCACCCTCCCCGCCCGGCCAGAGCAGCGCCATCAGGCCAGAGGCGACGAGAACAACAGCGAGACCAGCGAGCAGCCTGCGCAAAAGACGCTTCTGGCGGCGCTTGCGGGCCTTGGCCCCGCTTTGCCGAAAGGATGGATCGACCTCGAAGCCCACGTCCTGTCACCCTGATCAGCGGAAAACACCCATCGTCGTGCCACCGATGGCCGGGCGATTGGTTGCCGGTTGTTGCTGAGCCGGTTGCGGCGCGCGCGGCGCAGGCTGGCTGCGGGCCGCCGGCGCAGAACGCGCGGGACTGGAACGGCGCACGGCAGGGGCGGGGCTGGGGCTCGCGGCGGCGACCACAGGGCAGGTGATGTCATCCTGCCGGATGATCTGGCGAAAGAGTCCCGGCTCAGGATCAAGCGTCTCGGCGGAGGCCCCGTCGACCTCGTCGAAGTAGCGGCGCACGGAATTGCGCGAACCGTTTCCCCAGACCCCGTCGATCCCGGCGGTGTAGCAGCCCATGCGCGCCAGTTCCTCTTGCAACGCGCGAGCCAGCAGCGGACCGGGCGGGTCAAATGCCCCCGATGCGACCAGCGTCTCGAAGAGCGCAGGATCCTCAGCACGCAGCTGCCGCCGCGCGTCGATATCGTCATAGGTGATCTCGTTTGACGTGACCTCGCCCGGAGTTTCATCGGCGGGGCTGAAACTGGCCTCAGT
>MDTG01181826.1_pt1 | contig 13436 bp, 19 predicted proteins | sample 811421 | NCBI WGS metagenome assembly MDTG01 (sample SAMN05326645, study PRJNA326480) | marine metagenome | isolation source: seawater | place: Pacific Ocean: South East | collected 2011 | reverse complement strand
TAGTAATGCAGATGTAGATTCTGCAATAAGAGTTATGGAAGGTGAGGTTGATTTAGATAAAAGAAATGCTGCAATTGCAAAAGCTTGGCAAATTGTAAGAGATGATATTTCATATCTTCCTCTTCATCACCAAGTAATTTCTTGGGCATCTAAATCAAACGTAGATGTTCCAATCAGACCTAATAACGAACCATTATTTAGGTTTTCTAGAGTAAATTAAATTAATAAATTACAAGCCCTTTTAAAAAGGGCTTGTAACTTAAGTTCTCATAAATTGATAAAATATTTTTTTAAGCGCCTGTTTCAATCAGCAATAGTTATGTTGATTGTTGCATTTGTTTCTTTTTCTTTATTTAATTTTGTGGGAGATCCAATAAATAATATGGTTGGAGAAGAGACTTCCGATGAAGAAAGATCTCAATTAAGAGACTCATTAGGTTTAAATGATCCAGTACATATTCAATTTTCAAGATTTGTAGTTAATGCTTCGAAAGGAGAGTTTGGAATATCTTATCAACTCAGAAGACCAGTCTCAGAGTTGATTACTGAAAGATTGCCAGCAACAATCGAGCTGGTTTTAATTTCAGCGTTAATTGCTTTAATTTCAGGAACCCTACTTGGAGTTTATACTGGAATTAATAGAAAAGGTTTTTTAAGTGATGCTATATTAGCAATCTCTTTATTAGGAGTTTCACTGCCTACTTTTGTAATTGGAATCCTATTTATTTACCTTTTTGCTGTCATTCTTGGTGTTTTACCATCTTTTGGCAGAGGTGATGTTGTAGATCTTGGATTTTGGTCTACAGGTTTCCTAACTTTAACAGGGCTAAAGGCAATAATTTTACCATCAGTCACTTTAAGCCTTTTTCAGATGACTTATATCATAAGATTAGTTCGTGCAGAAATGATGGAAATACTTCAGACTGATTATATTAAGTTTGCCAAAGCAAGAGGTTTAAGTGAAAAAAGCATTTATTATAAACATGCCTTAAAAAACGGGCTAATACCAGTAATTACAATTGCAGGAATAAATATTGGTACATTAATTGCATTTTCAATAATTACAGAAACAGTTTTCCAATGGCCAGGTATGGGATTTTTATTTATCCAGGCTGTTCAATTTGTTGATATTCCAATTATGTCAGCTTATCTTTTTTTTATTGCGTTTGTATTCGTAATGATAAATTTTATAGTTGATATTTTATATTATTTTATTGATCCACGTATTAGAGTAAAGGCGGAGGCTGCGAGTGGATAATAAAAAATCAAGTTTACTTTTGAGAATTAAAAATAGCGATGTGTTTTTTAGTTTTAAAAAATCCCCTACAGCCATTGTTTCATCTGTTATTTTAGCTGTCATATTCTTTTGTTCATTCTTTGTAGAACTTGTCGTCCCATATAATCCTTTTGATCCATCTTCGTTGTCTTTAATGGAGGCATTCACTCCGCCTTCTTGGACAGAAGATGGTCTTTCAAAATTTATTCTTGGAACAGATGGACAAGGAAGAGATATGCTTTCAACAATTCTTTACGGATCGAGAATTTCACTAATTGTTGGTTTTTCTGCAATTATATTTAGTTTAATTTTAGGTGTTGGGTTGGGTTTAACTGCTGGATATTTTGGGGGTAAGTACGAAATGTTTGTGATGAGATTAACAGATGTACAATTGACAGTTCCAAGTATTTTGATGGCTTTACTTGTTGACGGAATTGCAAGAGGAATTATTTCAAGAGAAATGCATGATGAAATGGCAATTTATGTTTTAATTTTTGCAATTGGAATTTCAGAGTGGCCACAGTTTGCAAGAGTTTCAAGAGCTGCTACACTTGTTGAAAAAAATAAAGATTATGTTTCTGCATCTACGATCATTGGGGTGTCAAATCTAGTTGTGATGTTTAAACATATTTTACCAAATATAATGAGGCCTATTTTAGTAATAGGAACAATTGGACTTGCATTAGCAATTTTAGCTGAGGCTACATTAAGTTTTTTAGGAGTAGGTGTACCACCAACTACACCATCACTTGGAACATTGATAAGACTAGGTAACGATTTTTTATTTTCAGGAGAATGGTGGATAACTTTTTTCCCAGCAATTTTCTTAGTTTTACTTGCATTTTCAATTAATCTTTTAGGAGATTGGATGAGAGACACTCTTAATCCAAAATTAAATTAATGAGTTTTCTAAAAATAAATAATCTGAGTGTGGATTATAAAATGAGAAGGGAAACAGTTCATGCCGCTAAAAATATTAACATTCAAGTTAGCAAAGGCGAAATTTTAGGCTTAGTAGGTGAGTCTGGATCAGGAAAAAGCACTGTTGGAAACGCAATCATTAATTTAATTGATGAACCTGGAAAAATTTCAAACGGATCAATTCATTTAGGAGAAATTAATATTCAAAAAGATCCTGAAAATATTGTTAATTACAGAGGTAAAAAAATTGGTTTGATATTTCAAGATCCTCAAACATCTTTAAATCCAATTTTTACTATTGGCGAACAATTAATTGAAACAATCCAAACGCATCTAAAATTAAATAATGAGCAAGCTAGAACTAGAGCGATAAATTTACTTAAAGAAGTTGGAATAAAGGATGCTGAAAAAAGATTTGATAATTATCCTCATCAATTCTCGGGTGGAATGAGACAAAGAGTTGTTATTTCTTTAGCTTTATGTTGTGAGCCTGAGCTTCTAATAGCAGATGAGCCAACAACAGCTTTAGATGTTTCTATTCAATCTCAAATTCTTGAATTAATTAAAAAACTTACACGTGAAAGGAATCTGGCAGTTATTCTAATAACACATGATATGGGGGTAATAGCTGAGACAACTGATAGGGTAGCTGTAATGAAAAATGGTTTACTTGTAGAAATAGGCCCGACAAAAGAAATTTTAACACAACCTAAAGAAAATTATACAAAAAGTTTGGTTAGTTCTGTACCACCAACTAATAAAAAAATATCTAGATTCATTATAGTAGAAAAAGAAAGTCAGCTTATAAAAAATAAGAATATTAAAATTTTAAACAGATGGACCAAAAAAAAAATTATTAAACAAGAATTAATAGAAATAAAAAATTTATTTAAATCATTTGACGATAATTTTTTTACCGAAAATTCAAAAAATATGGTTATGGCTGTTGATGATGTCTCATTCGATATAATGGAAGGAGAGTCTTTCGGTCTAGTTGGGGAAAGTGGAAGCGGTAAATCAACTATTGCAAAAATGATAGTTAATTTGTTTAAACCAAGCTCTGGAGATATTTTCTTTGATAAAACTTGTATAACAAAAATTAAAAATAATAGGGAAATGATGACTTTCAGAAAACAAATACAAATGATATTTCAAGATCCATATTCATCTTTAAATGGTAGATTGAAAGTAGAAGATATAATCGCAGAGCCAATTAAACTACATAATCCATCAATAAAAAATGTAGACTTAAAAAATTATATTTTTGATTTATTAGAGTCTGTAGAATTACCCATAAGTTCAGCAACTAGATATCCCCATGAATTTTCTGGTGGCCAGAGACAAAGAATATCAATTGCGCGTGCATTAGCCACTCAACCAAGGCTATTAGTATGTGATGAACCCACGTCTGCACTGGATGTTAGTATTCAGGCACAAATTTTAAATTTGTTAAAAGATCTTCAGGAGCAATTGAATTTAACAATATTATTTATTAGCCATGATTTGCCTGTTGTAAGACAAATGTGTGATAGAATTGGTGTTTTAAAAAACGGTAAATTATGTGAAATTTCGAATTCTGAGGAATTATTTGAAAATCCTAAACATGAATATACAAAAGAATTATTGAGACTAATGCCAAAAATTGAAACAATTTATAATTAAAGGAGGAAACTTATGGCAATTTTTAAAATGATTGAGGAGCATCAAGCCACAGGAAAAGTTAAAGAAATTTTTGAGGATATTAAAAACTCAAGAGGAATAACTGAAATTCCAAATTTTTGGAAAATGTTAGCAAATGATCAAAATGAACTTGAGAGGTCATGGAATACCTTAAAACAAGTAATGAGAAAAGGAGCATTAGATCCAATTACAAAAGAATTAATCTATGTTGCAGTTTCCATAACCAATAGTTGTGAATATTGCACAAAATCTCACTCATATGCTGCAAAAAAAAAGGGTGCCACAGATGAAATGCTTAAAGAGATGATTTCAGTAGTTGGTCTAGCTAATAAAAATAATAAATTAGTAGATGCTTATCAAGTTGAAATAGACGAACTATATAAATAAATAATTACTTTGTTATTTTATTTACGAATTTTTCAATTAAAGGAGCTACAATAGTTGTAACAATCATTGCAACAGGTAAACTAATTGACCAAGCTTTTAAAAACCTGTTAACATAAAATTCATCATACCCCGTATTTATATAGGTTATTATCAGTGTCATTAATAAACTCATCCCAAGTCCCATAAAAAAAATAAATAATATTTTTGAGTATTTTCTTGGAAACATTAATTAACTTTTCCGAGATAGTTAACCATAACAACACCTATTACAATTAATGTTATACCAATTACCCCATAAATATTTGGAACTTGATTATATTTAAATATTCCAAAAAGGGTTACTGCAGTAATAGTTAATCCGCCATACGTGGCATAGGCAAAACCCACAGGTAAATTTATCATTGCTCTAGCAATACAAAAAATACAAAGAACTATTAGTAATGAACACAAAAAAGCAGGGCCAATTTTGGTAAATCCATCGGTTGCTTTTAAATATCCGTTAGCAGTTATTCCAAGAATAATTGCAAAAAAAAGATAAATGTATCCTGTAAATGAGTTCATACTAATTATTTTTTCCTAATAAATTAACAATCAATACTCCAGTGATAATTAATATTAGTCCTATAATTGTAAAAATGTTTGGTACTTGATTAAACTTAAAAATACCTACAAGTGATGTAGCCAAAATACATAATCCAGCAAATGAAGCATAGGTTATACCAACAGGTATTGTTTTCATTACAATTGATAAAGTATACATACAAGCAACTATTGTAACCGCAGTCATTACACTAGGAATAAACAAAGTAAAACCATCAGCACTTTTTGCAAAACTGTTTGAAGCAGTGCCAAATACTACTGCTATAATTAAAATTATATAAGCTGTGAAATTACCCATTTTTTTTTGACCATGTGATAGCATCTTCCATTCTATCATCTCCCCAGAAGATTTCATCATTAACTATAAACGATGGACTTCCAAATACTTTATTTTTACGAGCACTTTCAGTATTTTTTAGATATTGATTTTCTATTTCAATTGAATTTGCATTTGCAATTACTTTTTCCTTTTCAATATTTAACTCTTTGCATATTTCTGAAATATTAGGCTCAGTAGCAGGCTCTTTACCTTCTTGAAACCATCTTTTGTAAGTCAATCTTACGTAATTAATTCCCCAACCTTCTTTTAAACCCAATATTGCAAGTTTATTTGCTAAATCAAATTCTTTTAAAGGATAGGGAACAGGTGTATTTGCAAAAAATCCATATCCCTCTGATCTTCTTTCAATATCTCTCCACATGTAATCTACTTTATTCGTTTTTTCTTTAGGGAATGGGATATTGTTCATTTCCTTCATAATTGCTCTAACAGAAAATGGTTTCCAGTTAAAGCTTACTTGATGCAGTTTTTCAACATCCAGTATTCTTGTTACAGATAGATAAGTATAAGTACTTCCTATTGAAAAATAAAAATCAATAACACTCACTTACTTTGGCATTGGTGTGGCACCAGTTTCTAAACTAACAATTTTTCCATTGTCATATTTATAAACTGCCATTACGGCCTCAACATTTCCATCATCAAATGTTACGAATGCATGATGTATTCCAACCTCATTGTTTTCGTAAATAATTCTCACTTTATCTTGTTTTATATCTCCACTCATAGCCCATTTGATAACGTCATCTTTGCTTAGAGTGTTTCCTGATTTATGCATTGTGAATTTAAAATCATCATGCAAAAGTTCATTCATAGCTGTTTCATCTTTATTTTTCATTGCAGCACTATATTTTTCTAGTATAGACATATTTGTTTCTCCTTTATATTCCTTTTATTATTATGTTACTTCCTTCAGAATTATCCAAACGTATTTGTTTTATTGGTTTATATTCCTCAGAATTATACCATTCCAAAGCTCTTTCATAGCTTGGAAATTTTATTATTATAATTCTTGGAAATTTATCATTTCCCTCAAAAACCTGATGTTCACCATTTCTAACAAGAAATTCACCACCAAAATTCTTAACAACTTCGGTCACCTTTTCCACATAATGTTTATAGTTTTCTGGGTTTGTTACTTTAAGTTGAGCTATAACGTATCCAGCGGGCATTTTACTTAAATTAATAAAGTGTCTGTATTACTTTTTTAACTCTTTCCTCACCATTTGGCACAAGCTTATTTACAAAAGCATGACAAGCACTCGTTTTTTCTTCATCATACTTAGAACCGTAATGTTTATCTACTCCTTTATTGACTCCATCATCCCACTCTTTTTCATCAATTCCTATTTCTAAAGCATATGCTTTTAAAACCTTTACAGAGGCCATTGATTTTTCTTTCATACTATATTCAAATGTTTCACCACTAGGTAGAAAATAATTTGCCATATAAATACCACTACAATCAAATGCTTTTTTTTTATTGGTATCACTCATGTTAGCTTGAGCAACTGTTGTAACAAATAATACCGAAAAAATAAAAAATGTAATTTTCTTCATTTAACAACTCCTTAATTTTAATAATTATTTAAATCACCAATTATAATTTTAACTTTTTAATATTTTTAATGCTTTCTTTAAAAAAATTTCAGACATTTCATGACTTCCTTCATCATGAGCCTTCTTACCTTTTTCTCTTAGTTGTTTAATCTCATCTATTTGTGCAGCAGTTTTACCATTGTCTCCTGCTGTTTTTAGTAGCTCATCAACTTCTCCCCATAACATTGGACATGAGTATGAAAAAGCTGATGTAGCAAACAACACAAAAAAAAGTGCTATAATTATTTTTTTCATTTTTTTTCTCCTTTTTTTTTGGTTTATTAACGATTTATATAGAATTCAGCTATGCGTGATTATATCCACTCAGGAAATGGCAATCCTTTTTCCTTTAAAAAAGCTTTATTAAACATCTTAGAGTTGTACTTATCTGATTTATCACAGAGTATTGTCACAATAGTTTTACCAGGTCCAAGCTCTTTTCCTAATTTTATGGCTCCAGCAATATTTACTCCACAACTGGTTCCTAAACTCAATCCTTCATTTTTAATTAAATCATAAAGCAAAGGTAAAGACTCATGATCATTAATAGAAAAAGCTCCATCAATTTTAGCTTCTGCAAAATTAGCAGTAATTCTACTTGAACCTATGCCTTCAGTAATAGAACCACCTTCGGACTTTAATTCACCATTTATTATATAATTATAAAGTGCTGAGCCTGAGGGATCTGATAAATAAATTTTTACATCTTTATTTTTTTCTTTTAAATATCTGCTAACTCCACTAATGGTTCCTCCAGTTCCAGATGCGCATATAAAGCCATCTATTTTTCCATTAGTTTGATCCCAAATTTCAGGACCAGTTGTTTCAAAATGGCCTTTTGAATTAGCTGTATTATCAAATTGATTTGCAAAAACTACACCATGGTTATTTGTGCTACTTAGTTCTGTTGCAAGTCTCTTGGCAACTTTGACGTAATTTCCATCGTCTTTGAAAGGTTTTGCAGGAACTAATTTTAGTTTAGCGCCAATATTTTTTAATGTATCTTTTTTTTCTTGTGTTTGATTATCATTCATTACAATTATAGTTTCATAGCCAAGTGAATTACCAAGAAGACATAAACCAATACCTGTATTACCTGCTGTTCCTTCAACAACTATCCCACCCTTAGAAATTAATTTTTTTTCTTGAGCATCTTTTAACAATGCTAAAGCAGCCCTGTCTTTTACCGATCCTCCTGGATTTAAATACTCTGCTTTACCATATATATTACAACCAGTAATTTCTGATGCAGCTTGAAGTTTAATTAAAGGTGTATTGCCTATACTTTCAATAAAATTATTTTTTAAGTTACTCACTATCTTTTTTCTTTTTTAGCCTCTTCTGTTACCGCGTAAGGTTTAAACTCATCTGTTGAAACACCAATATTTCTTGCAGGTATGCCGACCATAATTGCATTTTCTGGAACATCATTAGTAACAACAGCATTTGAGCCGATTTTGGAATTTTTACCAACAATTATTGGACCAAGTATTTGGGCTCCAGATCCAATGACAACATTATTTTTAATTGTTGGATGTCTTTTAACATTTCTTTGTTGATCAGAATTAATACTTGGCGATATTCCACCTAGAGTAACTCCATGATAAATCGTTACATCATCACCTACATCAGATGTTTCCCCAATAACAACACCCATGCCATGGTCTATGAATAAATTTTTTCCTATTTTAGCACTCGGATGAATTTCTATACCTGTTAGGAATCTTGCAAACTGAGAAATAATTTTTGCAACTAAATTAAATTTAGCTAATGAAAAAAAATTTGCGATTTTATAAAAAAATACTGCCTTAACTCCTGGGTAAGTGAGAATGATTATCAACTTGGACTTTGCCGCGGGATCTCTGTTGATTATTGATTGCAAAAATTTATTCATTTTATTTACTCTGTTGTTTATATGTGCAGTGGTTATATAATGATCTTAAAAAAAATATAAAGGACCATAATGACATTAAAGATAAATAGTTTAGCACCAGATTTTAAGGCAAATACAACAATTGGGGAAATTTCATTTCATGAATGGTTAGGTGATAGTTGGGGTGTTTTATTTTCTCACCCAAAAGATTTTACACCGGTTTGTACAACCGAGCTGGGCTCTTTAGCTAGAATGAAACCAGAATTTGACAAAAGAAACGTAAAAGTTATTGGATTAAGTGTAGATCCAGTTGATGATCATAATAAATGGTTAAAAGATATTAATGATGTAACCGGTTACAAACCTGAATACCCTATTATAGCAGATGAAAAATTAGAAGTCGCCAAACTGTACAATATGCTCGAAGGAGATGCTGGTGTCACTTCCATGGGTAGGACAGCAGTAGATAATCAAACTGTTAGAACAGTTTTTATTATTAGACCTGATAAAAGAGTTGGACTGTTTCTTACTTATCCAATGGCAACAGGTAGAAACTTTTTAGAAATATTAAGAGCTATTGATTCAATGCAATTAACTGCGAAACACAAAGTTGCAACACCTGCAGATTGGAAAAAAGGAGAAGATGTTATTATTGTGCCAGCTGTAAAAGACGAAGAAGCTAAAAAACTTTTTCCAAATGGCTGGGATGCACTTAAACCATATTTAAGAAAAGTTCCTGATCCTTCTAAATAGTTTTGTACTTAATTTTGCAAACCTCAGCTAAAATTAAATTTGGATCAATAAATATTTTTGATTCTTTTGCAAACTTATAAGATTTAAAAGCAAAAACTGCCACTGGTAGCTCAGTACATCCTAATATTATTTTATTACATTTAATTCTTTTAAAATATGTAATTGCTGGCTGAATTGCTTTTGATGCCTCTTTTACTTTTCCTTGTTTTACTAATTTAATAGCTTTATTAACAAATCTTTTTTGAACTATTTTAGAGGGATGTACTAACGAAAAATTGTTATTAAAATATTTATTATATATTTTAGTTTTTATTGTTGCCTCCGTAGATAATAAACCAATTTTAGAATCAGGCTTACAATTTTTTTTTGTATGTTTATAAGCTTCCTCAGGCATACTCAGTATTGGTATATTAATTTTTTTCTTAAGGTCGTCATACCAGTAATGTGCAGTATTACACGGCATAACAATAAATTTACATTTATTCTTTTGTAATAATTTACACCCTTTAGTTAATTCATTCAGAACTTTGTGATATTTTTTAATATTTGCAGGTCTATTAGGTGTATCTGATTTGTTATACAAAATAAATTTAGGATATTCTTGGTCAGATTTTCCTCTATAGAGCATAGAAAGTTTAGAGCACAAATCCAATCCAGCTTGTGTTCCCATACCTCCTAAAATACCAATCATAAAAAAATTTATTGATATATGCCTATATCTATTATTTTGATCTTTCCAGATAATTTTGATCCAGGATACATTTTATGACCAAGTTTTTTAGCGTGAAGCGCCAAAGTAACATCAGCCTTTACAGCTTCACCCATTACTTTACCATTATCTCCATAAATTCCCGATGGAATATCTACAGATATAACTTTTAATTTTGAATTATTAATTTTATCAACACACTCTTTAAAAATACCCTCAATTTTTTTGTTAAGACCAATACCAAATAATGCATCAACAATTACAGCATCTTGATTAACATTTAATTCGTCAAGAGATTTTTTTTTAAGTTTATTTTTTTTAAAAGCTTTAAGGCTATCCCCTTTGTAGTTGCTTTTACCTAAACAATATAAGTCAACTTCCTTCCCATGTTCGCTTAGACAATTTGACAATATCAATCCGTCACCACCATTGTTTCCTGGCCCACAAATAACAATAAATCTATTTTTTTTATAAATTTTTATTATTTGTTTTGCACATGCCTCTCCGGCTTGTTCCATTAACTTAAATGAGTCTCCTAATCTTAAAAACTCCCTTTTTTCGATGTCTTTAATTTCCGAAATTGAAAGAGCTATTTTTCTCATTATTTCACCATAATTTGATCTCAAAAAAATATCAATAAGACAACTTATGAGGTTAATTAAAAGGTTGATTTTATGATGAAAAAGACTAATTAGGCCCCTGTAAAATTATAAGAATTCAAAATTTATATAATTTTCTCATTTTCCCTTTAGAGTAAGCAAACATTAGCGTTTGCTTACTCAATTTTTCATCTAACAAACTGACACATGGTGCATTAATGAAAATTAATTATAAGTACTTTATGATCAAAAATTTTTTAATTGTAACGGTTTTATTATTTAGCTTTAACGCTTACGCGGATAAAAACATGAAAATCGGAAAAGAGGGAAAGTTAAATGAGGTAGATCGTACAATAAAAGTCATAATGTACGACAATTACTATGAACCTAAAAGCCTGAATATTAAAGCCGGCGAAACAATTAATTTTGAGGTAGTAAACGCAGGAGTATTGGTTCATGAATTTAATATAGCAAATTCAATGATGCATAAAAAACATCAGCCAGAGATGAAAAAAATGTTTGACCTAGGGATACTTAAAGTTACATCGATAGATAAAGAAAAAATGAAGAAAATGGCCAAGATAGATAAGGCGATGGCACATTCTCATAGTAATAGTGTATTGCTTCAACCAGGAGAAAAAGCAAACTTAATTTGGAAGTTTGATAATGCAATTAATATAGAGATTGCATGCAATATACCAGGGCATTATCAAGCTGGTATGATTGCGACAGTTGATATAAATTAATATTAATGGAAAATATAGCTAAATCCAGTTTTCACTGGACTTGTAAACACACATGGAGCCGAAGTGCAAAAAATACAGCATGGTGTTTATTAGGTTGTGCAATCGGAGATTTTGGTACAATTTTGTTTTTTCAAATAACAAAAATCCCATTTCCAGTAATATGGATAATGATATTAGCTATTATTAATGGATTGGTAACAAGCATAATTCTTGAGACATTAATTTTAATAAAACAAAAATTTGATTTTTCATCAGCTTTAAAAACCGCTTTAGGAATGAGTTTTATTTCTATGATTAGTATGGAGATAGCAATGAATGTAACTGATTATATTCTAACTGGTGGAGCCATACTAACTTGGTGGGTGGTTCCAATTATGTTAATTGTAGGTTTTTTAACACCTTGGCCGTACAATTATTGGAGATTAAAAAAATTTAATGTTGCTTGTCACTAAATCTATAATTTTTGTAATTTAAAAATCCAAATAAAAAAAGAGCAATTAATGAAAAAATATAAACAATATCTTTATTGGGTCTTTCAAAATTCTCAATTTTAATTTCATTAATTATGTCATCCATTTCTAAACCACTCTTTTTAGCAATGCCTTTCCAATCAAGTGTATCAACTATTATGTTATTTTCTAATTTAGTAATATTTAAACCATAATTTTCTAAATTATAATTTTCATCAAAGGTATTCTTATTTATTACGAATAGCTTGTATTTGTCACCATACTCAGTTTGTCTTGTAATTTTAATATGTACATCTTTATTTGGCTCAAAAAAATGATTTTGTGCCTGCTCGAGATTTAAATATTTAAATTTTGGATAAAATTTATTTAATACATACTCAGGAGAAAGAAAAGATAATGAAATTATCAAAAATATTATTATTTCAAACCATCTTAATTTATTTATAAACCATGCTTGTGTTGCAGCAGAAAATACTAAAATACCAATTAAAGATGTAATAATAACCAAAACTGCGTGCCAAAAATTTTCTACTCCAATTAATAGCAGCTCATGATTAAATAAAAATACAATAGGCAATACCCCTGTTCGCAAACTATACCAAATTGCCTGCATACCAGTCCTTAAAGGATCTCCACCTGATATACCGGCGGCAGCATATGAAGCTAAACCAACAGGAGGGGTAACATCAGCCATCAATCCAAAGTAAAAAACAAATAAATGAACTGCAATTATTGGGAAAATGTATCCAGATGCATTACCAACATCCACCAGTACCATCGACATTAAAGATGCGACTACCACATAGTTTGCTGTGGTTGGCAAACCCATCCCAAGAAGTAAACATAGTAAAATTGTTAAAGCAATTAGAATTACAACATTATCTCCAGCAATAGACTCTATAACTAATATTAAATTTGTGCTTAATCCTGTAGACCCTACGGCACCAACAATTACTCCTGCGGTTGCAATTGCTACTCCTACAGCAATCATATTAATAGCACCTTTTTCTAGACCAATTATTGTTTCTTTAGCCCAATTTTTTAAAATAGATCTTAGAGAGATGTCTTTGGGTGACTTAATTAACTTATTTATAAAGTTAACAAGGATTAAAGCTATCGTTGCATAAAATATTGAATATGAAGCAGTAAGCCTCATGTAAACCAGCAGATATATAAGTATAAAAATTGGAATTAGGAAGTGTAACCCAGAAATAAAAGTTTTTTTTAGTTTTGGTAAATCTTTTTCATCTATTCCTTTTAAACCTAATTTTAAAGCTTCTAAATGAGATATATAAAAAAGTGCTATGTAGGAAATTATAGCTGGTAAAAAAGCATGCTTTACAATTTCAAAGTATGTTACGCCAATGAAACTTGCCATTACAAAAGCTGCAGCTCCCATAACAGGTGGCATTATTTGCCCATTCACAGATGATGAAACTTCTATTGCTCCAGCTTTTTCTTTTGAAAAACCAGTTTGTTTCAT
>MDTG01438046.1_pt1 | contig 13437 bp, 15 predicted proteins | sample 811421 | NCBI WGS metagenome assembly MDTG01 (sample SAMN05326645, study PRJNA326480) | marine metagenome | isolation source: seawater | place: Pacific Ocean: South East | collected 2011 | reverse complement strand
CTGGAGGGATTATATTCTCACCTTTACTACTACACCTACTCTGGTTCGCCTTCGGTATCCTAGATCAGAAAAGGAATATCAGGCAACAAAGGGTTATGGTTTTGCCTACCAGACGGGGTATGGTTGGAAGGAGAGGTGTGAAGGGCATGCGAGTGTATATTCTGTTCTCGGACCCTACAACCCTAGTGATGCTAATCGTGAATTGTCGTGGTTGGAGAAGATTCGTGTATGTAGTCGACTTGATTGGGGCGGAAGCACAAACTTTCTAAAGGCAATTGATTGTGTTACAACCTTTGCTCTATCCGCTGGTGTACAACTTCCAGATCGCATTCTAACTGTAACAGATATGCAGTGGGATTCTGCCAACAGTTCTTCAGATGTCGCTTGGTCAAATGATACTCTTGTTGGAAAGGCTCTAAATGACGGCAGTGAACGAGCACGATGGATGTTTAACAAGGGTTGGGACACTGGCGTTGAATTGATTGAGAGGATGCTAGCAGCAACAAGGTTACCCGATGGTTCAGCAATGAAGATGCCACAGATGCTCTTTTGGAATGCTCGTGGTGGACATGAAGGCTATTGTGTACAAGCAGATCAAAAGAATACGGCAATGGTCTCTGGCTTTAGCACCTCTATGCTAAAGGTATTCCTTCTTGATGGTAATCTAGTCGGATCCAGTGGGGCACCACTATCTTCATGGACTCTTCTTGATAAGGTACTGTCAAGTGAAGACTATACAAAGATTCGTGAAATCGTTGTAGCAGTAGGTGAAGGAAATATCAAGCCTCTACAAGAATTCTTTTCTGGTAGTATCACTATGCCTAGGACATATGGAAACAGCAATCCTACCCTTTCTCATGCGCAACCTGAACAAGTACGTCCTGCGTCTCCTCCTCTAACATGCGAGAGTGACTATGAAAGTGATGATAGTATGCCTACGCCTATTGAATCAAATGATCCTCTACTACGTGAAGATTCACATTCTACTATTTTCTCTGACGATAGTGATGATGATATGCCTCCATTGGAGCCTGGTGCTGCCTTATCTGATAAGGAATCAGAAGAGCGTCTCAATAAGGTAGAAGAAAAGGTAGATGGGCTAGCAACAGCACTTACTGGAATTCAATCGATGCTAGCTCAACTTCTTAACCAAGGTAAGTAAAGGTAAGCTTAGTACAGAATAATAGTTATAAAAACAAGAAAAATAAAGATTAGATAATATTTTTTTAAATTTGATTTTTTTTTTATATTTTTAAGACAAGAAAAGACAATGACTGTCCCACTTACAAGTCTCTACGAAAACTGGACTCTACACAAGAGGCTTCCAGGTGCCCATCCTATATTTTCAAGAGAAGACAATACAATATTATGTAACCAACTGTATCTTATCCATACAAAAGACAAAACCTCACAGTCATTGGGAAAGACTGTAAAAGTATGTTGTTGTCAGTGTTCGTATAATGAATCATCACTGGTGTCAACATGGTATGCTTATTCAAAATGGGAATGTTATAAGTGTGGAGAAAAAATTAGAGACATATACAAGAAGGCCCTTTAAACATAAAATTTGATTAATATTATTATTCTAACCAAATTTTACAAAAAAAATGGATATTAAGGTTGTCTCCACGAGTGAACAGATCACTTTAGAAATACCCGAAAACCAGGATGAAGTAACAAAAATTGTTGAACAAGTTCAGCTATACATGAATCGCTTTGCTAAAGAAGTATCAGAAAAGTTTAACATCTCACTTAAGGACATTAATGATAGTATTCCTGACTCTATATTCATAAGTCTCGATGAAAAGAAAAAATCAAAACCTAAAATTGCTAAAATTACTCTAGATAATTGGAAATCAGCAGAGAATATTGAAAGTCTTAAATCCCTAACTACTACCAGTCTTAAAAATATCCTATCATGTGAAGGTATGGGTATTACTGGTAGTAAACAGGTTTTGCTTGAAAGAGTCTGGAATATTATAGCTAAACCAGGTGATGAAATTAAAGCACCCAAAAAAAAGAAATCAGCTAAAAGAAAAAAGAGTCCTACTGTGTATAGTAGTGATACATCATCAATGGTTGAAGATTCAGATAAGGAAGAAGATAATGAGGAACAAGATGAAAATATTAAAAATATTATCAAAACAGGAAGTAAACCTATCTATATTAATAAAAAAAGCAAAAAGCTTGTAAAGAAAAAATCCTCTAACACTATTGAGTGTATTCTAGTACCCTCATACAAATGGGTGTTTATAAACTCCGAGGATCAACTCGAATTTTTGGGCGTACTAGATAGTGATAATAATCTTAATGAGGTTGATCCTCCGCAAAAACTTTTGGATTTGTATTCCCAGCTTTAGAGGTAACAAAAATTTGATTATTTTTTTTTATTCCGGCAAAAAATAAAGACCATGAGGTTAGGTCGTGTATCTAAAATTCAAAAAGCCCTTGGAGTATTGTCTAAAACCAGGTTCAATCTTAAACCGCATCAAATAGATGGTTCAAAATGGATGTTGTCAAGAGAACTAGACATGCCATTAAAAGGCGGTATTCTGGCAGATGATCCGGGACTGGGTAAAACAATTCAAACTATAGCTATCATGTTACTTAACCGTGTTTTAAGAACCCTTATTATAGTACCTAACGCTGTTTTATCGCAATGGAAAGAAGCTATTGAGCATGTCTTTGGAGAGAACAGCGTATATGTTCATCATGGTAATCATCGTGTTAAAACAAACATACAACTTTATACTATTCTGGCACATACCAAAATTGTATTGACTACATATAGCATGACCTACAATGTCCGTGATAAGTTCAACAGATTGACAGTCCTCCACACTGTAAATTGGAATAGGATAGTGCTTGATGAAGGACACCTTATAAGAAATCACAAAACCATTGGTCATCGTGCTATTATGAGTTTTAATAGTACTCATCGCTGGATACTCAGTGGAACACCTATCCAAAACAAACAATCTGACATCATTAACTTGTTTAAATTCATAGGTATAGTTCTTCCCAAAAGAGGTAACCAACTTAAAGAATACATTGATAATTACTTACTGCGCCGTAATAAAACCCTAATATACGACAATGTTTTTACTGAGTACAAAACAATCGAACATGACGTTGTAATAGACACTCAAGAAGAACAGACAATGTATAAAAAGATTCAAAAAGGAGTAGTCAACGACTTCATTGAGGCTAATGATAATAAGGTAAATGTTTTGGTTATGCTAGAAATCATCCTTAGGCTACGTCAGGCTGTAATTCATCCTAATATTGCCCTAGAATCGTTAAGGAAAAAGTTTAGAGAAAATGCTTGGAAGTATAACTACAGTCTCAAGGGTAACTCATCTAAAATAAACTCTCTGTTGTCTGTTATCAAAAAGGTAAATGGTCTATCACTTGTGTTTTGTCATTTTAAAGACGAAATGGATATGATCCAGGATAATTTATCCAAAAATGGTATAATATCCCACCGATTTGATGGTGGAATGAATTCCTCTCAAAAGGACGCAGTTATCTCTATGTATAAAAAAGAGAATGCGATCCGAAGATTTAAAAATGTTAATGGTTGTATACAGAAACAACCTTTTGATAAGCCGACTGTATTAATTATCCAGATAAAGGCTGGAGGTGTGGGTCTTAATCTACAACAATTCACGAATGTGTTTATTGTTTCTCCTGACTGGAATCCTACTAATGAGATTCAAGCAATCGCAAGAGCACACCGTATGGGACAAGTAGATGAAGTACAGGTTCATCGTTTTAATCTTCAACCTAATAAATTATTCAATGAGGATTCTGATGAAGATTGGTCAACAATCGATCAGAGGATTAATTCCAGACAACAAGAAAAAAGGTATTTAATGGCAAGTCTCCTTAAGGATGATTCGCTACTTCCTTCCTCATTCACACCAGAGGATAAGCTAGACTTCCTCAAAAAAATTGCTGGAGTTTAGATAACAAACATAAAATTTTGATATAAATTTCTTTTTTTTTTAAATTTTAAAATGAAAGCCGAAGAGCCTGTGGATGTGGAGATTGTCCTTGATAAGGAGAAACTAAATGATTTTACATATATAAACAGCAAGCTTCTACAGAGCAAATTAGATATTCTCAATCAAATCTGCGAAAACTCAGACAAAACCCTTTCTAATCTTATTAAGGAAATGCTTCCTGAAATAAAAGCGTTCAGCGACGCAGACAGCTATTTGGAAAGATACAATCTCAAAATAGAAAGTATCTTTCCTCCTGAAGACAAACTCCCTAATGTAAAAAAAATAAATATTACATCTCAAAAGACTGAAAATAATCCCAAGCGTTTGAAAATAAAGGTTAGGAAGGCAGAATAAATTTGATAAAATTTAAAATTTTTTTTATTAGGCAAAAATGTCAAAGGACGGATTTATCAAAGAGTTGCTAATCCTGGCCAAGGCCGCTAGCGTATCTAGTGCCCAGTCAAGTGTGTTTAAGGCGCGGCAGTATAATGATGCCATTAGAATTCTTGAGAATGAACCATCAGACACCATTGATAATATAGAGACATTGATCTCTTGGTTTACAAAGGCAGGTAAGAAGAATCCGGCAAGTATAGTTAAAAAGGCAACAGAATATCTTGAAAAAGGTTACCTAGAGCAGGCAAAAGAGGCTCTCACAAATCCCATGGTTATGGCACTTATTGAACTAACTAAGGTTGCCAATATTGGTCCTGCTAAAGCAAAAACTCTCTACAGTGACCATGGTATAGTTACGGTAAAAGACCTAGAAAAGCATTACAGTACTAATCCAAAGATTTTAAATGACAAACAGGCAATCGGTTTGAAATACCATTGGGATCTAAATAAGCGGATCCCAAGAGATGAGATCATTCAATATGAGAAAAAAATCATAGGCATATGTAGTGCTATTTCAAAAAGCATGGTAGTTTCTATCAATGGAAGTTTTCGAAGAGAAATGCCAGATTCTGGAGACATTGATATTCTGGTAACCGGACCTAAAAACCAAAACAAGATTATGCGCCAAAAGCTAATCAAAATCATGACCAATATGGGACTTATCGTTGAGGTTTTAGCAAGTGGAAATAAGAAGTTTATGGGTATCTCTAGACTTAATAGCGAAACACCGCATAGGCATATTGATATAATTGATACAGACATAGATGAGTATCCATTTGCTCAGCTGTATTTTACTGGTTCGGGAGGATTCAATGCTTATATGAGGGCATTGGCTCTTAAAGAAGGATACTCTATGAATGAGTATTGTATAAGCATTAAAAAGACTAAGGAACCGGTAAAAGAAGCAGTTATCCAGAGTCGTATTGGAAAGAGCAGATTTGAGTCTGAAAAAGACATATTCGCATTCTTGAATATGGATTATGTTGAACCAAAAAACAGAAACAGGTCGACGCTTTCTAAGCTTATGTAAATAAAATTTGATAAATAAAATTTTTAAAGTTTTTTTTTAAAATGGAGTATTTCCAGATCGTAAATGACTGCCTTAAAACTACTATGAATGGGGCTGTTATAAGCATACCCATTCCGCCTCAAACAGACAAATCAAAACTTATTCCAAAAATTAAACACATAATACAGGCAAAGTACTCTTCAATAGATAAATCATCAGCAGTGTATACATTTTTGGACATATACAAAAAGGCATGCCAACATATACATAATCACCCAGTCCATGTTAGACGCCATGATACCAGAATGCTATCGTCTCTTTCAAAAGAGACAAGCATATCATTTAATATAGACAATGAAGAAGAGTTTAATATAGTACAGTGTATATTTGAATTTATCACCACCGTTATGTATAATAATATTGACAAATACGTAGGAATGGTGTATGATTATGGTATACCATTATTATCAATGTCTATTGATAGAAATCGTATTTTAGCGACAGGCACTATCATAGGAATGTTTAAATTGTTTGCCAGTGGATCTCTTAGGAGCATAGTTAGTCAGATAAAACAAAGTCCATATTCACTTAATGAATATTTATCAAATATAGAAAACTTCAAAGCAAAAAAGCCAATGGGAGATTGTGTAATATGCCTTTGCGAGATTGAAAAAAATCAGATTGTCAGTAAAACAGACTGTGGGCATTGTTTTCATTTCCATTGTTTACAAAATTGGCTACAAAAATCAGGTAATGCTCCTACTTGTCCTCATTGTAGAAAATTACAAATGCGGTGGGATAAGCACTCAAAAGTACAGCTAAACATATTATAAAAGTTCCCAAACATATTCACATGGCTCAGAATGTCTAAGACTATAATATCCATAAAAACATATTTCATTATTTTTTTTAAACAGATTGAGATAGTTATCTATCTCATTTTTTTTAATAAATCTGTTCATTGTAATACTGTTAGAATACCCCTCTAATTTGTTATCTAACCATTTTTCTAAATACGATATCATTTCATTATGGTATTTAAATCTAATTATGGTTGAGTCTTTCGAAATAGAAAATGGATCAATTCCCCTGAGAATGTATAACATTCGTGATGTATTTACTATTATATAATAACAAAATATCTTTAGACTTAAGGATTTTACTTATTAAAGATATAAGTGTTAAAATCAAAATGGAATTTTATAAAAAAGAGCTTTGTGTAATAGAAAAATGGACAGAAAAAACACACTGTTCAACAGGAGATATACTATTTGATGAATACCTTGAAAATAAATACATAAATTATACATCATTTAATGATGAATATGATATGTTTAGTAATAGTAATGTGATCGATTTTATAGAACACTGGCAATATCTTATAAATGGGTATTTTCCAGGAAATAAAAGGCCTAAACTTGCTATTGCTGATGTATATCTGTACAATGGATATGTGCTCTGTATAGATAAAACATACCTGATAGTAAAAATACAAAAAAGATGGAAAAAATACTTTAGAAAAAAGATAAAGGATAATATAAATCCATTAAGGATTATACACCGTGAGATACATGGTAGATTTCCAACATAGCTTATGTTAGTATTTAAAGGCAAGAGACTAAAATAATACATGTCAGACAATACACTACTAGATAGCGAGGATAGTATTTTCAATTTTATATTAAGCAGGGATATACATGATTGTGAACAAACATACATGAAATCTATAAATACATTAGAAAATTCAATATCAAACTATGTTTCAGAAATCAAGTTTGAAAATCTTATTGAAACACCCCGGAACTTTAATGAAAATCACACGTGGATTAATAATAAATATGTTGAATTAGTAAAATTAAAGATATCATTAGATTTGATTACGGAGAATATTATTTCTTTTTATGAAAAAAAATAAAATTAAAATCTCATCTATTAAATATAGAAGGAATGAATAAAGATAATATTTCTCTAAAATTAGTTCCTGGAAACCTTAATATCGCAATTTTGGCTTCCCCGACATCTCCAATAGAGATAAGTTCATCTTCCAAAAACTCCCCTATACATAATACTGATAATAGTTACGATGCTTTCGACCATTCTATACCCAAATATGGTTCTCTTGAAGAAAACTCCCACGACGCCCCTATTTATACATACACAAGCAAATGTTCAGAATCATCTAATTTTCCTAAATTCCCAACTGATAAAACACCCCCTAACGAAAACATGAGAAATTTATATTTGAACTATATTGCTAACAATCAATTAAAAAACACTAATGAATAGGCTATTTTTTATCAAGCAAAGTTATTACAAAACTTCTTTTAATAATTTTACTACCTGTGCTTTTGTTATATCCTAAACATACTATCTTGGGTTTTAGCCATAAATCATGGCATTTGAGTAATTGTCTTAACATGTTGATAGCAGGAAACTGTTGTTTAAGCATACTATTTTTGTGAAGGGATGTTAATTTCCCAGATTTAAATCCTTGTTCCTTTAATTTTATTTGATAGTTTTTAAAATCTTCCACAACACTTTCCTTTAAAAGTATTTTTCTGTCTACTTCCATTCCAACAAGATTTTCTATGCTCTTAAATTCTATATTAACAAAATTTAAAACATCTGACAGTATTTTCTCTTTTTCGGTTATGGTTTTTATAGTTGGATCTTCTGTTGTTACATTTTCAGTCATATACGAAAATATCAATATGTATTTTTATATGATTATAAAAATTGATTTATATAAAAATTTGTTTATGTTTATTTACTTTTTGTTTTAGTAAATGGATCTAGGAGAGTATCTTAAAATCAGCTTAACATCATTTCTTGTAAGATTAGACGCAACCAATATCACATTTAGAGTAAAGTATGGTTATAATAGATGTATGGCCAGAGTGTGGGATGCTCAAAAATGGGATATCAATAAAAGATGTCAAAGACAGTCAATAAGTAATGGTTTGTGTAAACTACACATGGGCAATATTTCTAGCGGAAGGATTGATGAATACCCTGATGAGAGAATTGTGTTACGAGCATATCGTAAACATAGACAAAGTGTAGATAAAGAGATATGTATAGATCATAAAAATTACTATAATCATACACTATGTCAAATAAAACAGAAAAAAAGTATTAATTTAAAAATAAAAAAATGTATTAATAAAAATAGGATGTCTTTGGAATCGATTGATAACTTGCCTGACATCATTTCACTACTATACAAAGATGATAATAAAGCAGAATCAAAAAAGAGAGTGGTAAAAGATCTAAAAGAAAAGTATGATTGCTATTTGACTATAGCAGAGGATAAAAAACTAATAACCATTATAGATGATTATTTAGAAAAAACAAACACTAGTAATAAAATTTCCAGTAAAAAAAATACACGCAAAATATCAGATGAAAAACCTGATATAAACTTAGATGAATATGAAATTGTAAAAATAATTGACGCTGAATTTAATGAATGTGAAGCATATTATAGACAATGTGAAAAGGATTCCACTGAACTATACAACACAAATAAAAAGCATATAGGTTTTTATAGAAACTGGATAGATGAAGAAGAAGAAGTTCCTGATGTAATGAAAACAAAAAGTGGACATGTATTACATCCAGATACAAGATTACCTATATGTGAAATAGAAATAACAGATAACGGTGGTATATACACAGGATTGAATATGGGAATATACCGAGAATATGAATATGACGAGGATTTTGAAAGATTTAGAAAAACTAATCAGATTTATCGATAGAATTCTTTTTCCTGAGGTGAATTTTACATCTTTCATGGGTTTTAAATCTTTTATTTTGACATGGGGTGTTTTTACTAGTATTATATCCACATATGTAATTATAGCTTCCAGACCCTATTGATTTTTTGTTTTTTTTCCAAGCGATTGAAGCATCATCGAAGCTGTATTCCTTTAAAAAGGCTTTTAATTTATCCATATATATATTCCTGTTGTTTTAAAAATCATGGCGTTTCAAATTTTTTGATATATAGTATATACACTATGGATAATAATGTAAATAATGAAGACATGTGTAATGTATGTATATATCAGGAGATGTTTCCTAAGGTTGATCGAGAAGTAGTAAAAATTGTTGTAAGTGAAAACAGTGATTCACAAATAATTGATATTCTTTTGAATCTATCCGTAGACCCCTGTCTTCAAGATTTAGAAAGACACAAAAACCTCTACACAGAAGAAATATACAAAAACAATGATCAGGAGGAATGGGTAACATGTTACACTGCCAGAACCTCCGATCATGAAATACTAGATTATTTAGAAAAATCCAGAAATAATGAAACTGAGGAAACAAATGAATTTACTAACCTTTGTAAAGATACTGAATACAAAAATAGTAATAAAAGTAGAGGTTTGTTTAAACGTATATTTAGTAAAAAAGAAAAAGAGTCTGGATATTACAGCCCAGATGACCAATTATAGATATAAATTTGATGAAATCTTTTCTTTTTTAAAAAAAGAAAATGAGTTCTAAACAAGACTTTATAGTAGGTCTTGAATTGTTTTTGGTAGCACTATCTAACTCTAAAGTGCTATTATGTGATAATATATATAAATCACATATTAGGATTTGTGTGGAAACACTATCCTATAGTAATGATAACCAGTGTGTTTGTATAGTTACAGATATTAATACCGGAGAGACTAGAAGGTGTTCTAGAACAAAAAAACATGGTAATGTTTGTGGTCTCCATCACAAACGAAAAAATGTTTTTAAAACAATTAATAATGAATTATCTACTCAGGTAAAGAAATTCTATAGTCTAGATTTAGTATCCAAACCTAAGGTTAATAAGGAAAAGACTGATAAATTTGTCACTATATCATGGAATAGTATAGATTATTTAGTCAATGTGTTTGATGGAAGTGTGTATTATGATGATAATGAAAATTGGAATTATATTGATAATATATCAAATCTCAATATTCCAATTCTGGTTTCATAGGTTTGGGTGATTAGACTAAACAAAAAAAAATTTGAATTTTTTTTTTTTATTTAGAGCTATGTAGTCAACCATCCCTATGGGGTCTGTAAAAATAAACACATTTATAGCCGCGCTAACGGAAAATGAACCCAGTCTGGTAAAAAAAATGTTTCTCATTATCAAGTCTGGTGAAAAGAAAACGATAAACAATAATATAGTATCTAAGCATCTCACCCGCTACTTAGACAGTCTTGACAAGGCCAAAGTCAAAAATCTAATCACTCTGGCTGATGAAGCATACTATAATGGTGAGTCAATTATATCAGACGATCTGTATGATAGCATTGTTGATTACTACACAAATAAATACAAAGTGAGCAATCCAGGCGGTCACACCCAAACCAGCGTAGAGTGTACTGGTAATAAGATTCAGCTTCCAGTACATCTTGGATCAATGACTAAAGTAAAACCTGGATCAACAGATCTGGTTAGGTTTTTAAAAGAATACACAAACGCCAAGATCATTATGGAAAAATTAGATGGTATCTCATTACTTATCGATGGAAGAGGCGATACACTCAAAGCCTACACACGTGGTAATGGTACAGTCGGTCAAAATGTTACACATCTAATACCTTATATTAAGAGTTTGGCAAGTTTGGAAGCATCTCTAATAGATGGTATGGTAAGAGGTGAACTCATTGTGTCAAGAAAGGATTGGACCAACATCTCATCAACCTACGCCAACGCAAGAAACTTTGTCTCAGGAAAGGTAAATAGAAAACATCCAGAACAAGTAGATTTCCAGTACATTCAGTTTGTAGCATACGAGTACATTAAGGAAGAACCTATTCCGATGTCTAGTCAACTCAAAACACTCAATACTATCGGATTCACAGTAGTGAGACACAAGCTGTTCTTTCCCAAGGCAATTAATACTGAACGCCTGTCTACTCTTCTAGATGACTTTAGATCTACCTCATCATTTGAAATTGATGGAATAATTGTTCAAGATAATGGTGTACACCCGAGAAATACTAGCGGTAATCCAAAATATGCTAGAGCGTTTAAAATGGATTCTGCCTGTGAAAGTGCCCTGACTACAGTTATTGATGTAGAGTGGACCCCTTCAAAAGGTGGACTAATTAAGCCTGTTGTTATAGTTAAGCCATGTAAACTTGCTGGTGTAACTATTCAGAGAGTCACCGGAAATAACGCATCTTTTATGCGGGAAAGAGGAATAGGCAAGGGTGCTCAAGTCAAGATCATTAGAAGCGGCGACGTCATACCCAAAATAATTGAGGTTGTCGAAAAGGCTAAAGTAAACTGGCCTACTGGCTTAGTTTACACATGGGACAAAAATGAGACAGACATTATCCTGGTAAACAAGTCGGACAACAGTGAGGTTAAAATCAAACAATTGGTACACTTTGTAAAAACCCTAGGAATTAATTTCTTTGGACCAGGTCAAATATCTAAAGCATATGAAAAAGGGATTGATTCATGTCTCAAGGTTTGTGTGCTTAACAAAGCCAAGCTTCTTGAAGTAGAGGGTATCAAAGACAAGACGGCAAGTAAGATCATAGGCTCAATTGTACAGGGTTGTGAGGGTGTTAAAATACACATTCTCGCAGCAGCCACACCCTATTTTGAGGGTCTGGGAACAAGAAGACTAGAACTCATCTTCAAGAGTATTCCAAATGTACTATCCTTATCAACAAGTGATGCCCACAGTCAGATCATTGCTATCAAAGGATTTCAATCTAGAATGGTTAACCTATTCATAAATGGTATGGGTCAGTTTAGCCAATTTTTAGAAGAATACAAACTTACCTATACTGTTGATACAACCTACAATAATGAAACAGATGTTGTGGTAGGTGGAAAGCTAAGTGGAAAGGCCTTTGTCTTCACAGGATTTAGAGACAAGGATCTAGAAGAAAAGATAGTCGAAAATGGAGGCAGAGTAGAAGGCAAAATCAGTCAAAAGAATAATGTTACACATCTTGTAGTAAAGTCCCTAGAAAATACTAGTCAAAAGATACTCAAAGCTAAGGAAATGGGTATTGAAATCACTACAAAGGAAGGTTTGTTAGAAATGTTTTAAAACTGTATGTATTGTGTAGACTAATTTACTAATATTTTTTATTTAATTATTATATAATGCCTAAGAATGTAAATAACAAAAAATACTACACAAAAGATATAAAGGGGGGTGTTTCATCAGATACTGAAGAATCAATATATAAAGGTTTTGCTGGTAAATCCTGTACAAATAATACAGTCAGCTCTTCAATAGACATAGATGATTTAATATCATTTTTGGAAGACGATATTGATAATATACTCATTAATGATACACGTAGTCTATATTGCTACAGTAAGGATCAGGTAAAACAAATAGATAAAAAAAATATTATATTTAAATGTGTAGGCAATACTGTCGATTTATCTAAATCCTTTATAAAAGCAGAGGCAGGTAGAGGATTGTTTGGCATAAAAACTATCCCTGATAATGCTATAGTAAGCATAAACAATGTTCTAAAGGTCATATTAGAATCTCCCGATAAAGTATTTTATATTGCCAGAACTGTTAAAAATAAGGAATTACAAACTGTATCATATGATACTTTACATAATCAAACCGGCGGTAAACTAGTATATGGTGAGGATGATTTAGGTTATTTAGTTCATAATGACCCAAAACGAGGTCCGATATGGAGAACTGAACATCCAGGCTATTTTAGAGCATTCCTTTTATTGATCAGATTATTACATTTGATCGGTAGAAATGCTCAAACTAATCCTGATGGTTCTAGTATAGTGTTAGCAGATTCAAGATGTACTAGAGAGGTTGACATTACAACAGATAATTATCTAGATACTGAAAAGTATAGATTTACGAATGCCGGTACTTTTGGAATAGGTATGGAATATAAATGCTCAGTTGATGATAATACCTATATAGCAAAGGCTATATTTCCTGTAAATAGAGTGAGGGATATAGTTGATGAAATCCAGATATCAAAACGGTTAGCTACTTCTGGTTCTCCTTGTAT
>MDTG01442202.1_pt1 | contig 13438 bp, 10 predicted proteins | sample 811421 | NCBI WGS metagenome assembly MDTG01 (sample SAMN05326645, study PRJNA326480) | marine metagenome | isolation source: seawater | place: Pacific Ocean: South East | collected 2011 | reverse complement strand
GTGGGAAAATGGCGAGTTCTACTTCATCGAAATGAACACCCGTCTTCAGGTGGAACATCCAGTGACAGAGGCGATCACCGGGGTCGACCTGGTGCGTGAACAAATCCGTATTGCCGACGGCAAGGATCTGTCCGTAAAACAAGAAGATATCGCCTTTACCGGCCACGCGATCGAGTGTCGCATCAACGCCGAAGACCCGTTCAATTTCACCCCCAGCCCCGGCAAGATCGATTATTATCACCAGGCAGGCGGTATGCATGTGCGCGTGGATAGCGGCCTTTATGCCGGCTACACGATCCCGCCTTACTACGATTCCATGATCGCCAAGCTGATCGTCTATGGCCGCACGCGCGAGGGATGCCTGATGCGCCTTCGCCGTGCGCTGGAAGAGATGGTGATTTCGGGCGTAAAGACGTCTATTCCCCTGCATCAGGAACTGCTCAAACAGCCCGATGTCATCAGCGGCGATTACACCATCAAATGGCTTGAGGAATGGCTGGCCGAACGTGGTAGCGAAGCCTGACGGCGGCCTCAGGGAACGTCATGCCCTCCATCACTGACATTGGCATACTGCTCGCGGGGCTCGCGCTGCTGATGGTCGGCGGCGATGTTATGGTGCGCGGTGCGGTGGGCATCGCGGAACGGCTGCGCCTGTCGCCAATGCTGATCGGGCTTGTTGTAGTCGGCCTCGGCACGTCCAGCCCCGAGCTCGCGGCCAGCGTGCAGGCTGCACTGGCTGGATCGCCGGGCCTGGCGATCGGAAATATCGTCGGCTCCAACCTCGCCAACCTGCTGCTGGTGCTTGGCGCAGCTGCGCTGATCGCCCCCATGGCGGTGGATCGCACGGCGCTCTGGCGCGATGGCGGGGTAGGCCTCGCGGCGGCGCTGGCGATGATGGTGGCCAGTTTCACGCTTGGACTGGACCGCATCGTAGCGACGATCTTGCTGATCGGCCTGATTGCTTACATCTGGTACGCCTACAAGCAGGAACGGCTCGCTCCGGTGGATCAGCCCTTTGACCATACCGCCGCTTTCGACAGGGCTGCGGCATCGGAAGGCGTCGATCCGGCGCTTGTTCCACACGAAACCCCAGAGCACAGCCTGGGCTATTCGCTGGCGTTTTTTGTGGTCGGCCTCGGTCTTATTGTCGGTGGCGGAACGTTGCTTGTTAATGGCGCGGTCGCCATCGCCTCCGGCATGGGGGTGAGCGAGGAAATCATTGGCTTGACCATCGTCGCCATCGGCACATCTGCGCCAGAGCTTGTGACTTCGGTCATTGCCGCCTGGCGCGGACAAAGCGATATCGCGCTCGGCAATGTGCTCGGCTCCAACATCTATAACCTGCTGTTTATTGGCGGGGTAACAGGGATGGTCGCGCCCGGCCCCATTCCCGAGAAAATCATCGAGTTTGACCTGCCACTGGCAACGCTTGCGGCATTCGCGGTGATGGTCTTCGCATTTACCGGGGGCCGCCTGTCCCGGCGGGAGGGAGGCGTGTTGCTTGTTGGCTATGTCGCTTACACGGCAGTCACGTCAGGTCTTGTCTAGTCGAACGTGAAACCTGCAGCTTCCGCCGCAGCGATTTCCTCTGCGCCGGTCAGCCGTGGATGTTCCCCGGAAAGATCGCACCACAAGGCTTGCTCATCGACGAAAATTTCCTTTTCAACCGGGAAATTATCCGCAGCGGCGAACAATCCTGCAAGAAAGCTGCGACTGCCTGTGGGCAAGAACTTGTACCACAAGTTGCTGCCACAGTTTCCGCAGAAGGCCCGTTCGCCCCACGCGCTGGCGTTGTACGTGCGCACGGCCTGCTCGCCGTCTATCGTAAAGGCCTCTCCATCCAGCCCGACGAAGAAAGCCCCGCTCCAGCGACGACACATGTCGCAATGACAAATCTCGACATGGCGCTTCGGTGCAGAAAGCGTGATCCGCACAGTGCCGCAAAGGCAATTGCCTTCAATGACCTCCTGCGTCATTCGCTATTCCAGCGGAACGCCCGGCTGGTGCTTGCTTGTGCGAATTGTGAGCGAGGTCTTTACACTCGCCACATTAGGTGCAGGCGTAAGCTTGCTGGTGAGAAATTCCTGGAAACTTTGCAGATCCCTGCTCACGATCTTGAGAATGAAGTCGATCTCGCCATTGAGCATGTGGCATTCGCGCACGGCATCCAGTTTGGCGATGTGATCCTCAAACGCCTTGAGGTCTTCTTCTGCCTGGCTGCGCAAGGAAACCATGGCGAAGACAGTGATCGCAAACCCCAGCTTGGACGCATCAAGATCGGCGTGATACCCGCGGATCACCCCTTCTTCTTCCAGCGTGCGCACACGGCGAAGGCACGGCGGCGCAGTCAGGCCGACGCGGCGGGCAAGATCGACATTCGTGACGCGCCCTTCTGCCTGTAACTCAGCCAGCAAACGGCGATCGATCTTGTCGAGTGTGGACATGGGCAAGTCCCCTTAGGCGCGTTTCGCAATCCCCCAAGCGAATTGCGCAACATCTAATACGCCGAAACGCATTTTCGCATAACAAAGTTCCTTATGAATGTAATTGTCCCCTTTTGCAACGCATCGGTCCTTAACCATGCTTGCTCCGCCGGACCCGGCTATTGCGAAACTTGGTGATTTTTTAACCTCGTTTCCAGTCGGAGCCTGAGCATTGTTCGATGACCGCCTAGCCACCGTGCTGCGCATGCGCGCCGGCAGCGAGGCGTCATTGCGCACACAATTCAGGCAGTTGCTGGACTTGCTGGGGACGCGCGATCCGCAAATGTCAGGCAAGGACATGGCCAGGCTTGCGGGTGCGGCCAGCGAAATGACTTTGGAACAAATTGCCGAAACATACTTGCGCCCGGCGATGGAAAATGACGAATTTCACCTCGTCACCATCGCAGGTTTCGTCAGGCTCCACCAATTGCAGACGGCGATTCCACAAGAAGAGCAATCCAGGATTCTGCGACAGCCGGGCCTTCGCCTGCGCAATCCGGAGTTCGTGGCTTTCCTGTCCGAGGGCGATCCGAAGCCCGCCGCAGCCGCCGTGGCCACCGCGCGCCTGAGCGAGGACGAATGGCTGGACCTGATCCCCAGATTGCCGGTTACAGCGCGAGGCTTCCTGCGCCATCGCCGGGATTTGCCGACATCGGTCATCGGTCTGCTGAAGAGACTGGGTGTGCATGATCTGGTTCTGCCCATGGGCCCGGTTACCGCCGCAGAGCCCCCGTCGGAGGGGGAAATTGTCAGCAAGCGAGTGCTCCCCACCGCCGAACCGGCCGTGCAGGAAGATGGAATTGCTGCCCTGCGCCGTCGCATCGAGGCATTTCAGGAAGGGCGTCAGCAGGCGCGCAGTGCCCCGCGCCTGCCGCTGGGCGATATTGCACCCCAAACTGACCCGACAATCCGCAGTATGCTCGATTGCGTGACCGATGCCAGCGGCACAGTGCTGCGCGCAGAAGGCGTTGCAGCACCCATGCTGATTGGATTGCGGCTTACGGCACCCAATGCAGAAGATCTCGTGCAATTCGGCCAGGACGTTGCGCTTAAGCTGCGTCGTCGACTGCCGCTGCACGGGGAGCAGGTGTCAATAGATGCCGCGCCCGACGTAAGCGGTGAATGGCGCATGGACGCAGCGCCACTGTTTGCGAGCGAAACTGGTGATTTCTCCGGTTATGCCGTGCGCCTTTATCGTCCCAACCGCCCCGCTGAACCTGAAACGAGCGATACACAGGGCGACGCCATGCGGCAGGTGCTGCATGAACTCAGAACGCCGGTAAACGCAATCCAGGGGTTTGCGGAGATCATCCAGCAGCAGATATTCGGCCCGGTTCCGCACGAATACCGTGCCCATGCCGCAACTATCGCGGGTGATGCCGCCACGTTGCTGGCAGGCTTTGACGAGGTGGATCGGCTGGTAAAGCTGGAAAGCGGCGCAATGGAACTGGACGAAGGGACCAGCGACTTTCGCGAAGCAATCGTAAGCACGGCGGAGAGACTGGAACGTGCATTGCGTGCCCGCAGCGCGGGCTTCAAGCTGAACGTCTCGGGGTCGCCCTTCCACGTTGCCCTCGACCGCTCGGAAGCGATGGCGATCTGCTGGCGGCTGCTGGCGACAGCGGCAAGCGCACTCGGCCCCGGTGAGGAGGCACAGCTCGATCTCGCCAGCGATGGGCACACAATCCATCTGCAACTCGATGTGCCGGAAAGCCTGCGCGATGCCGCGTCCGATGCTGCCCGCGACACCCAGCGCCGCCGGGCGATCAGCGCCGGTATGTACGGCCCGCGGTTCACCTTCCGGCTGGCAGAAGCGGAGGCCCGTGCAGCAGGCGGATCGCTGGTCTGCGATCAAGACCGGGTATCCCTGCGCCTGCCAGCCTTGACCTTGCCCTACGCGGACCATAGCAGCGAAGAAGGGACCGGGGGCAACTGACGCCCAGAACAGGAGATCGATTTTGGCGATGGGCAACCTGCTCGACCCGCCATCTGCGAATGCCAGAGCGCACTTCGCGGACGATGCTCCGCGCTTCATTCTGACGGTCGATACTGAAGAAGATTTCGACTGGGACAAGCCGCTGGCACGCGACAGTCATGATACACGCCATGTCCCACGGCTGGCGAACTTCCAGCAATTTTGTGAGAACGAAGGCGTTATACCGATCTACCTGGTCGACTGGCCTATCGCGACGTCGCGCACTGCCGGGGAAATCCTGCGCGAAGCCGCGCGTGTTGGCCGTGCGGAAATCGGTGTGCAGTTGCACCCCTGGGTCAACCCGCCGTTTCAGGAAGAGGTGACGCAACACAATTCGTTTGCAGGCAACCTGCCGATGGAACTGGAGGAAGAGAAGCTGGTCGCCTTGAAAGAGGCGATCGAAAAGAACTTCGGCGTCGCACCCCGCATTTATCGCGCAGGGCGTTACGGCCTTGGCCCGAACACTGCCGAGCTGCTTGCCCGGCACGGTATTGCGATAGACACGTCGGTAAGGCCCTTGTTCGACTATTCCAGTGCGGGCGGACCCGACTATCGCCAGCATCCCCTGCACCCCTATTGGGTGGATGCCGAAAAAACGCTTCTTGAATTGCCGCTTACCAGCACATTTTGGGGGGTTTTGCGGCGGCAAGGCGGGAGGATCTATCCGCGGCTGTGGAGGATGCCTTCGATGCGCGGCGTGCTGGCGCGCCTGGGGCTGCTGGAGCGGGTGCCCCTGACGCCAGAGGGCGTCAGCGTGGAAGAGGCCATCCGCGGCATCGACATGGCTCTGGACGATGGCGTGGCCATGCTTGTGCTGTCATTCCACAGTCCCTCCCTAAGGCCTGGCTCCACCCCTTACGTGCGGGACGAGAATGACCTGGACGCGCTATACGACTGGTGGCGGAGGATCTTCGCCTATCTTCAGCAGCGCGGCGTGAAGCCAAGCAGCGTGCGCGATGTGATGGCAAGCGTGACTCGCTGACCGCAGAGTTCACCAGCAGCCCGGCAAAGTACCGGCGATTCGCCCCGATCAATTCTGCCTGCAATCACTGCGCACTTGCAGGGCGACTCCGCATTGCCAAATTTTGTGGGGTTGAAATGGTTTCGCGGGCAACTGTGTTGCATCGCAGCAACAGCGACGGAAGAAATGCTGCGTCGCATCAATATATGTTCGATTTGCGTCCGCGTTCCGGCCCACTGTCACACCAGTGCAAACAAACTGTTTCGTTCTGCCTCTAGTCGCCCAGCAGCCTTCCTGACGGGCTCCTAACCTCTCTCCTGCAAGGATTTCACGAGACATGAAACTCCGGTACCTTTTCGCGGCCAGCGCACTCAGCGTTGCAGCCGCCGCCATCGCCCCGCAAGCTGCGCATGCGCAACAAACCACTTCAGGCGTCCAGGGCAACGTGACCGATGCCGATGGAAACCCGCTGCCGGGTGCCACGGTCACCGTTACCGATACCCGCACTTCTTCCATCCGTACGCAGATCACCGATTCGACTGGCGGCTTCCAGTTCGGCTCGCTCGTCACGGGCGGTCCTTACACCGTAACGGTTACTGCCTCGGGCTTCGAGGGCCAGCAGGTTGAAGATCAGTACATTACTCTGTCGGGCAACACTGCCTACACATTCGAGCTGTCGGCCAATGCGACCGCCGGTGCCGATAACTTCATCGTCGTCACTGCCGCGCGTGCCAACGTGCAGCAGCTGGCGGTCGGCCCGGGTGTCGCTTTCGGCCAGTCCACGCTTGAAGGCTTCCCGTCTATCACACGCGATATTCGCGACATTATCCGTATCGATCCGCGCGTCAGCCTCAGCCGCGCCGATGAAGTCGATCGCATTTCCTGCCTTGGCGGCAACGACCGCTCCAACACCTTTACTGTCGACGGTGTGGTGCAGGCCGACGTGTTCGGCCTGAACGGCACGCCTTTCGCAGCGCGTAACGCACTGCCGCTCCCTTTCGACGCCATTGGTGCAACCTCGGTGGAATTCGCACCGTTCGACGTCGAATACTCCGAATTTACGGGATGTCTGGTGAACGTTGTCACCAAGTCGGGCCAGAATCAGTTCCACGGCAGCGCGTTCTACGCCTTCCGCAATTCCGACCTGCGCGGCGACTCAATCGACGGCACCCCGAACAACGTCGACGACTTCGAGGAAAAGCGCTGGGGTGCTACACTCTCAGGCCCGATCGTTCCCGATCGCCTGTTCTTCTCGGCCGCTTACGAAGAAACCGACCTTGGCTCGGCCAATGACTTCGGTCCTTATGGTTCCAGCTTCGCGAACGAAGCCAACTTCGTCACGCAGGACCAGTTCGATCGTTTCGCGCAGATTGCCTCCAGCCAGTACGGCCAGGACATTGGTGGCTATCCCACCACCCTTGCGGAAGCTTCGGTTCGTTATTTCGGACGTATCGACGCCATCATCACCGACGATCACCGTCTGGAAGCGACCTATCAGCGGCTTGAAGAGACAAATATCGAAAGTGACACCGGCGACGAAGAACTGACCGGTTTCAACAGCTTCGAGGACGAAGGCACAGTTTCTGATTACTACGCCGTTCGTCTGTTCTCGCAATGGACCGACGACCTCTCCACCGAGATCCGCCTGAGCCGTGCAGACGTGTCCGACGTGCAGGGCCCGGTCGGCTTTGGCGAAGCACAGTCAGACAATCCGACCGTGCGCCTCGTCGTGGGTGTTCCGAATGCGACCAGCGGTCTTATCCCGGACAGCGAGAACCCGCAGAATGGTTTCCTCGCAACCGGTCCGGGCATCTTCCGTTCGGCCAACGCCCTGAACACCAACATCGATCAGGCAAAATTCCAGGTGAACTGGACGCCGGGCGATCATGATTTCAAATTCGGGGCGGAAATCAACGATCTGGAAGTGTATAACCTGTTCGCTATCAACGCGACCGGCACAATCTTCTTCCGCAACCTTGACGATTTCGAAAACGGCATCGTCGCCAGCGGCGATTTCGCTAGCGCCTTCGGCACGCCCGATGAACTGGCCGATGGTGAACTTGGCGGTGCTATCATCGCCCAGACGCCCAGCGGAGACATCAACGAGACTGCGGCAACCTTCAATCGCCGCATCGTATCGTTGTATGCCCAGGACACCTGGCAGGCGAGCGATAACCTGTCGCTTACCGCAGGGCTGCGCGTGCAGTGGTACAGCGGTGACGCCCCGCGTGAGAACCCGAACTTCGTGCAACGCTATGGCTTCAGCAATGCCAACGCTTTCAGCGATCTTGGCACCATGTGGCTGCCGCGTTTCGCAGTCGACTACGAATTCGGCAATGACGGCTTCTTCTACAACACCCGCGTCACCGCTGGCGTTGGCCGCTTCACCGGCGGCGACCCGGTCGTGTACTTCTCGAACGCATTTTCCAACAACGGCTTCAGCTATGGTGACGGCGACACCTTCTCCAGCAATTGCGCTGGGCTGCTGGACGCCAATGGCAATTTCAACGTGCTGTCTGGCGGTTCCTTCACCGGCATCCCGGATTGCGCTCTGGCCGCAGGCCAGGCCCGCGCCGGCGCTGGTCTTGCCGATACCCAGTCGACCGATCCGAACTTCACGCTCCCGAGTGTGTGGCGCGGCAACCTGGGCCTTTCGACCCAGTTCGGCACTCAGACCGGGTTCTTCAGCAATTGGTCGCTGAATCTCGACTACATCTACAGCCGCTTTGTTGACACGCTGAACTTTGTGGACCTGTCGCAGACGCCCGACGTGACCTCGGGCATCAATGGCTACACGGTGGACGGTCGTCCGATCTATGCGGCGATCGACCCGACGCAGGCCGGCTGTGGCGCTACGCTGCAGGGTACCGGCGGCACGCCCCCGGTGTGGACCGGCGTTACCGCAGATTGTTTCGGCACGCGCCGCGACGACGAGATCCAGCTGACCAACGGCCCCAGCTACGACAGCCACGTTGTGTCGCTGTTGCTGTCGAAGAGCTTCAACGGCGGCCTGTTCACCTCAGGTGGCCGCGTCGACATGAACTTCGGCTACGCCTGGACCAAGGCCGAGAATAACCGCAATAATGGCAGCTCGACTGCAACGTCCAGCTACGATGTGACGGCTGCGTTTGACCGTCAGGATCCGGCCATCAGCCGTTCAAACAATGAAACCCGCCACAACATCACCTTCGCGGTGAATCTGCGCGAACAGTTCATCCAGGACTACGACACGCAGCTGGGCTTCATCTTCATCGCGCGTTCGGGCCGTCCCTACTCGCTCACCTTCGATGGTGGCGGCGTGTTCAACGACAGTTCCTCGGGCTCGGACAACGCCCTGCTCTATATCCCGACCGGCGTGACCGATCCGTTTCTTTCGCCCGATTCGGACCCGGCAGCAGTGCAGAGCCTGATCGAATATGTCGAAGCCAGCGGCTGCGACTATGATGCCGGCCAGACGATTGCCCGCAACACTTGCGACAACGACTGGTTCTTCGACCTTGATCTGCGCTTCAGCCAGGAAATCCCGGGCCCGGCTCACTGGATCGGCCTGACGGATGACCGCATCGAGTTGTTCATGGACTTTGATAATTTCCTGAACTTCTTCGACGACAGCTGGAACGTGTCCCGCGCTCGTGGCGACTTCGTTGATGTGGTCGATGGCGACGTGGACGCTCAGGGCCGCTATGTCATTACCGGCTTCAATCCGGACGACCAGAACTTCGTGGGAACGACTTCGTCGATCTGGCGCATCCAGCTGGGCGCTCGCTACGAGTTCTAGGCTCTAGCGAATTCGTCACAATGAAGGGCGGCGGCGTTCCGGGGTGGAGCGCCGCCGCTTCTTTTTGTGTGTGAGGAGAATGCTGCCCAAAGGCGAGAGGTCAGGCCGGAACCAGCTATGTCAGCGCAGCGGTGGTTCGTCGAAACTGCGCAGTTTGCGGCTGTGGAAGCTGCCCGCATCCTTGCTTAACAAGTCCAGCGTTTCGATACCGATGCGCAAGTGCTGGCTGACAGACCTTTCGTAAAAGCTGTTGGCCTGTCCCGGCAGCTTGATCTCACCATGCAGCGGCTTGTCTGACACGCAAAGCAGCGTGCCATAGGGCACGCGAAAGCGATAACCTTGCGCAGCGACCGTGGCTGACTCCATGTCGATGGCCACTGCCCGGCTCTGGTTGAATCGCAGTGCGGAACGGGTGAAATGCAATTCCCAGTTCCGATCGTCTGTCGTCACCACCGTTCCGGTGCGCAGCCGTCGCTTCAGCTGTTCGTCACTATCGCCGGTAATCCGGCGAGCCGCCTCGAACATGGCGGTTTGCACTTCAGCTATAGGCGGAATGGGAATTTCCGGCGGCACCGCACTGTCCAGCACGTTGTCGTCGCGCAGGTAGGCGTGTGCCAGCACATAGTCGCCGATGGTCTGGCTGGGGCGAAGACCGCCACAGTGGCCGATCATCAGCCACACTTCCGGGCGCAGCACCGCAATATGATCGCAGATTGTCTTGGCGTTGGAAGGGCCGACACCGATATTCACCAGCGTGATGCCCGAATTGTCCTCTCCCACCAGGTGATAGGCGGGCATCTGGTGCTTGCGCCAGGTGCCTTCTGTCACCCGTTCACGCGCGCCCGTCAAATCGCCACGCTCGATCACAACGCCGGGCGCAGAGAAACTGGTGTAACGGCTTTTGGGATCGGCCAATTCCGCCAACGCCATGTCGATGAATTCTTCAACGTAGCGGATATAGTTCGTGAACAGCACATAGCGCTGCACATGCCCTGCAGGCGTACCGGTGTAGTGCCGCAAACGCGCCAGGCTGAAATCCGTACGCAAGGCATCGAACAGCGATAAAGGACGAACCCCGTCAGGCCCCGGTAACCAGGTTCCGTCCACCACCTCGTCACCGATCTTGACGAGATCGGATGCCGGGAAATGCCGCGTCAGTTCGGCGCTGCTCGCCTGTTGCAGATCCACCGCACCGCTATCGAGCACGTACTGGTAAGGAATCTCATCGTGCGATAGGCTGACTTCCAGTTCCACCTCGTAGTCGCTGACAAGATGGTGCAGCTGGTCTTTCAGGTATGCTCGGAAAAGGCGGGGTTCTGCAATCGAGCTGGAATAGGTGCCCGCCTGATTGAGCCGTGCATAGGACCGTGCCGGATGTACCAGCCCCTCGTCACTGGGGAAACGTAGCGTCAACTGCGGGTAAGCGAAGATACCCTTCGCCCTTTGTTCCGGATCGGGCGGGCGGCGGGTCTTGCCGTAGGCCTGCAAGGCAGCCACCAGATTCGCACGCGATGTATCGGATATCGCTTCGAGCTGGTCCAGAAACCCCTCGATCTGGGCGCCAGTGGTTACCACGTGTTCTCCTTTGCGACCTGAGAAGTCTTCGAACTGCAGACGGTAATTTGGGACAAGCCTAGTCGATTATTCAGCGAACACCCAGCCGAGATAAGCCGCAAAGTCCAAACCCGATCGCGCCAGCCGTTCTTTGACGGCGGAGATTGTGGGCATCGCGTGTGGCATGTTGATGAAAGTGCGGTGAGGCGCCGGTTATCCGGCCACGCTTTGCATTCGCAAATTGCTCCACCGGCGAAACAACCTGCAAACGGCGATCGCTCCCTTGCCTGGTACCTCTGGCCGGACTCGAACCGGCACTTCCGAAGAAACTCGATTTTGAGTCGAGCGCGTCTACCAATTCCGCCACAGAGGCGAACCAGACAGGAAGGGCCGCTTAGCGTTACTTGAGCGGGGCCGCAATTATTTATCTGCGCTATCGTTTCGCCACTTGAGCGCGGCGACCTATGTCAATCCGCGCTATCGCTTCGCTACTTGAGCGCGGCGGCCTATGTCTATCCGCGCTATCGCTCCGCTACTTGAGCGCGGCGGCAATCTGCTTGTGCAGACGTGAATGCATCTGGTCGTTACCGGCGATCACCTGCTTATCGCAAATCTGCAGCGAGCGACCGCGATAGTCGGATACGAAACCGCCCGCCTCTCTCACCAGCAGACAGCCTGCGGCAGTGTCCCACGGTGACAGGTCGCTTTCCCAGAACCCGTCGTAACGGCCCGCGGCCACCCATGCCAGATCAAGCGCAGCGGAACCGAAACGGCGAATGCCTGCCACTTTCGGACCTACGGCACCGAAGATACGCGCCCATTCGGCAAAGTCGCCGTGGCCCTGATACGGCGTTCCCGTGGCAATCAGCGCCTCGTCCAGATGGCGCCTGCCCGATACCCGCAATCGTCCGTCATGCAGCCAGGCGCCGCGCGTTTTCTCCGCCCAGAATGTTTCGTCCGTGATCGGCTGATAGACAACCCCCGCCACGACATCGCCCCAATCGTCGCTGCCCAGCTTACGCTCCTGCACTGCGATGCTGACTGCGAAATGGGGAATGCCGTGCAGAAAATTGCTGGTGCCGTCGAGCGGATCAATAATGAAGCGCGGCTGGCCTTCGTCGCCTTCGATCTCGCCTGCTTCCTCCAGCAGGAATCCCCAGCCGGGGCGCGCAACCTTGAGTTCGTCCCAAAGAATTCGTTCCGCCGCCTGGTCTGCCTTGGAAACGAAGTCCGAAGGCCCCTTCCGGCTGACCTGCAAGTGCTCGACTTCACCGAAATCACGGCGCAAACGGCCACCCGCCTTGCGGGCAGCCTTTTCCATCACACGGATAAGACCTGAAATTGCAGCCATTTCCGCTTAGCCAGCCTTCCCGACGTAGGACTGTTCGTACACGTCGACCACAATACGCGTGCCACTTTCGATATGCGGCGGCACCATGATACGCACGCCATTGTCGAGCACGGCGGGCTTGTAGCTGGAGCTTGCGGTCTGCCCTTTCACCACAGCATCGGCTTCAACAATTTCGGCTTCGATCTGCGACGGCAGCTGCACGCTGATCGGGCGTTCTTCCCACAGTTCCAGCGAAACCTGCATCCCGTCCTGCAGGAATGGGCGGGCATCGCCCAGCAAGTCGCTCGGCAGGTTGATCTGCTCGTAAGTGTCGGTGTCCATGAACACCAGCATATCGCCATCTTCGTACAGGAACTGGTAGTCCTTCGTATCGAGGCGCACCTTCTCCACGGTGTCGGCGCTGCGGAAGCGCACGTTTGTCTTGCGGCCATCGATCAGGTTCTTCATCTCGACCTGCATGTAAGCGCCGCCCTTGCCCGGCTGGGTATGCTGGATCTTGGCGACTTTCCAGATGCCGCCCTCATACTCGATGATGTTGCCGGGACGAATGTCCACGCCGCTGATTTTCATGATCGCTTGCCTTGCGTTTGTCAGGAGTTGCGGCGCCCACTACCCGAGGGCGGGCGTGGCGGCAAGCCAAGACAGTGGTGCAGACGGTGCCATGGACAGATGTTCATGACGTGCTCAGCCTTCAGTGCTATGCGCGCACGTCATGAACCGGCTACCTTTCTTCATCGCTTTCGCCTCGCTTGCAATCGCTGCGCCTGCAATTGCGCAGGGCCAGATTGGCACGCTGGAAAGAGGCACCTACGTCTGCGAACTGCCGGGCGATGCTGCGGGCGCAGTGGGTGTGGAACAGCCGCAGGAAAGCTTCGCCATCCTGAGTGCGTCACGCTATTCTGCCAATGAAGGTGACGGCACATACCTGCGCCGCGGAAGCCGGTTGCTGATGACCAGCGGCCCGCGCAATGGCGACGCCTACAAGATTGTCGGACGCGGTTTCCTGCGCAAGATCGTTAACGGTGAGGTCAGTCGCCTGCGCTGTATCCGGCAAGGTGAATAGCTTGGCCTAGCGCTGCTGGCGCACCAACAGCGGGTAGGGATTTACCGAAGTGGCCGGTTCCCACCATTGGGCATCGGGTGTGGTGCGCATCACCTCGAAATGAAGGTGCGGCTCTTCCGGCTCCGCATTCCCTGTCGAACCAACTGTTCCCAAACGCTGGCCACGCCGCACCTGCTGCCCTTCATTCAATCCCGGCGCATAGTCGGCCAGATGGGCGTAGTAGTAGATCGACTTGCCATCCTCGGACCGGATGTAGACTGTATTCCCGCCCGC
>MDTG01351043.1_pt1 | contig 13438 bp, 10 predicted proteins | sample 811421 | NCBI WGS metagenome assembly MDTG01 (sample SAMN05326645, study PRJNA326480) | marine metagenome | isolation source: seawater | place: Pacific Ocean: South East | collected 2011 | reverse complement strand
GTTTCTTTTTTCAGCCGCCTAGAATGGTGATGTGCACAGACTGACGCGAACCATCCACTCCCCCCGCCTCCTCCTCGCGATCGCATGCCTTCTCCTGGGCGGATCGTTCGCGGAAGGGATGCAGTCCGCGGCACGGACGACATCCGTACCGGCCGTCCGCAAGGCCGATCAGGTCGCCATCCTGAGCGTCGAGGGGGCGATCAACAACATCACCGCCTCCTCGCTCAAGCGAAGGCTTGCCGCCGCCGTCGCGGATGGCGCCGACACCATCGTGATCCGCATGGACACTCCAGGTGGCGACCTCATGTCGACACTCGAGATCTGCCGGATGCTCAAGGCCGAAGCACCCGCCAACACTATCGCGTGGGTCGATCCGTACGCCTTCTCGGCCGGGACCGTCATCGCCCTGGCGTGCCGGGAGACGGTCATCGCCCCCGGCGGCATGTTCGGAGACAGCGCCCCGGTGAGCCCGCTGGGCCCCATCCCCCAGACCGAACGAGCCAAGATCGAATCTCCGCTCCTCGCGGAAGTGGTCGACTCCGCGAGGAGAAACCACTACGACGAACGGATCGCCCAGGCGTTCGTCAGTCTCGGAATCGAACTCTGGCTGCTCGAGAACGACGAGACCGGCGAGCGAATCGCCGTCGACCGTGCCGAGTACGAGGCCATCTACGACCAGCCGCCTCCGGAGACCATTCCCGGCATCACGCCGAGCAGCGACGAGACTCCGAAGATCGCACCATGGTTCGAGACGCTGATGAGCGGAGCAGGAGCCCCCACCACCTCTCCTGAGGAGGATCTCTCCGGAATGGTGCAGCGACCTTCGTCCCGTTCACGACTGGGAGCGGACGATCGCGAACGATGGACGCTGCTGGGCCAGATCGTTTCTTCGGATCGGCTGCTCGCGCTCACGCCGAACGAGGCGATGGCGTACGGATTCGTCCCCAGGACCATCGCCGACGAGATCGAGCTCAAGCAGTTCCTCGGCGCCAACTCGATCCGCCGGTACGACCGATCATGGTCCGAAACACTCGTCATGTTCCTCGTGAGCTGGCCGGTTCGGATCGTGCTGATCACGATCTTCCTGGTGTGCCTGTTCGTGGAGTTCACCTTTCCCGGAACCGGCATCTTCGCCGCCGGCTCGGTGGCTTCGCTGCTGATCCTGCTCGGCGCCCCCTGGATCGTCGGCCTCGCCCAGTGGTGGGACATTCTCTTCGTGTTCCTCGGCATCGCCCTCGTGGCCACCGAGATCTTCCTGATTCCCGGTGGTCTGGTGGCCGGAATTTCGGGAGCCCTGCTGATCCTCGCAGGCCTGGTCGGCACCTTCGTGTCCGGCGACATGAACTCCACCGAAATGGTCGACGGCATCTTCCGTGGACTGCTCATCGTGATGACCAGCCTGATCGCTTCGATCGTGATCATGTGGTGGCTGGCACGACGATTCGAGCACAGCTCCTTCGCATCGAGATTCATGCTCCGGACGGAATCGGGACCGGTCACCGGAAACGGCCGGCCCGGCTCGTTCGAGAAGACCGCGGACGTGGGCATCGGCGACGAAGGCGTCGCCATCACCGACCTCAGACCGGCTGGCCGGATCCGCTGTGGAGAGACCGTCGTCGATGCGGTATCGTCCGGACGCTGGATCCAGAAGGGTGATCGAGTCCGGGTCGTACGCAACGAGATGTCAATCGAAGTGGAGGTCGCAGGAGAATGATCAGCCTGCTTGCACAATCACCGACGATCGCCAACGAGGCGCCGCTGATCTGGGGGATCATCCTCGTCGGCGCCGCGATGATCCTGCTGTTCCTGGAACTCTTCGTCCCCTCCGGCGGCATCCTCTCCTTGTGCAGCGGTGTCGCCGTACTGGCTTCGATCGTTGCGTTCTTCACCTACAGCACCCAGGCCGGATTCATCGTGCTCGGGTTGTACATCGTCTTCGGTCCGCTCGTGATCTGGGGCGGGTTCCGCTGGTGGGCGACGTCGTCGTTCGGACGCAAGATGATCCTCGGCGCAGCCGACGACCCGATCGACCGGACGCCGGACGAGGCCTATGCCGCATCGCAGGCGGCGATGCATGAGCGGGCCCAGCATCTCGACACTCTGATCGGACGATCCGCGACGTCCGAAACCCGCCTGTTCCCCATCGGCAGCATTCGAATCGACGGAACGCGCTACGAAGCGCTCGCGGAAAGCGGAATGATCGATGCCGGAGTCGAAGTCGTCGTCATCGACGCCTACGACAACCAATTGAAGGTCCGTCCGGCGTAGACGCGAAATCTGGTAGAATCCCGTTCTGCCCATTTCGAGCAGCGACCCTCCAAGGAGTGACTCCATGACCACCTTTGAAATCATCGCGATCAGCGTCGGCGGATTCATCGTCCTGCTGATCCTCCTGTTCCTCTTCCAGTTCGTGGGTCTCTACCTGCAGGCATGGGTGTCCGGAGCGAAGGTCGGTTTCGTCGATCTGGTGATGATGCGATTCCGGAAGGTCAAGCCTCGGGCCATCGTCGAAAACAGGATCACGGCCAAGAAGGCTGGACTCGACATTCCCACCGACATGCTCGAATCGCACTACCTCGCCGGCGGACGCATCACGAACGTCGTCCGTTCGATCATCGCCGCCGACAAGGCACGCATCGAACTTCCGTGGGAGGTCGCCACGGCGATCGACCTGGCGGGACGCGACATCCTCGATGCGGTCCGAACTTCGGTCAATCCGAAGGTCATCGACTGTCCCGACCAGGCGCACGGACGCTCGACCATCGACGCCGTCGCCAAGGACGGGATCCAGCTGAAGGCCCGGGCCCGCGTCACGGTGCGTACGAACATCGCACGGCTCGTCGGTGGCGCCACCGAGGAGACGATCATCGCCCGGGTGGGCGAGGGAATCGTCTCCACCATCGGCTCGGCCGCCAACCACCTGGCCGTGCTCGAGAATCCCGACGACATCTCGCGGACCGTTCTGGGCAAGGGACTCGATGCGGGAACCGCATACGAGATCCTCTCGATCGACATCGCGGACATGGACGTGGGCGAGAACATCGGCGCAAAGCTCCAGACCCACCAGGCCAGTGCCGATGAGAAGAAGTTCCAGGCGCAGGCCGAGAAGCGGCGTGCCATGGCGGTCGCGCAGGAGGCCGAGATGAAGGCGGAGGCCCAGAAGAACAGGGCCGTCGTCATCCTCGCCGAGGCGGAGATTCCCAAGGCGATGGCCGAAGCGTTCCGCGAAGGCAACTTCGGCATCATGGACTACTACCGGATGAAGAACGTCATGGCCGACACCTCCATGCGTTCCTCGATCGCCGGGGAAGACGACGCGCCCGGCGGCAAGACCGATTGACGGCACCGGGAAGACCCCGCGTCCCCGCTCACGGGCATTCCAGACCGTTCGCCACGGAAATACGGTCGAAACAAAACCCACATGTCGTATGATTGACCGCGTGGAGCATTCACGCCCGGAGACTTTCATCCCATGACGTCCAGCGCACCCGCAACCGACAGACCAGCCATTCTTGGCGGCGATCCGGCGATCGACCTCTCTCACGACGAGGCGATGCGATGGCCGATTCTCACCAACGAGGATGAGGATGCGGTTCTGCGGGTCATGCGCACCGGCGCACTGGGCGTCAGCGACGAGACGGCCGAACTGGAAGCGGACTTCCGCAACTGGACCGGACGCGAATACGCCGTGGCCCACAACAACGGAACCTCCGCGATCTTCGGAGCCATGCACGCCTTCGGCATCGAAGCCGGCGACGAGGTCATCGTCCCGTCGGCCACCTGGTGGTCGAGCGTCATGCCGATCCTGCACTTCGGAGGCGTCCCCGTGTTCGCCGAACTCGAGGGCGAGTGCCTCGGACTCGATCCGGAGGACGTCGAGCGGAAGATCACCGACCGGACGAAGGCGATCGTCGTGGTCCATCTCTTCGGAATGCCGTCGAAGATGGACGAACTGATCGAACTCGCCGACCGGTACGACCTCAAGATCCTCGAGGACGCGAGCCACGCCCACGGAGCCGTGTACAAGGGGCGGCAGATCGGCACCATGACCGATGCGGCCGTCTTCAGCATGCAGGGCAACAAGCTTCTTCCCACTGCCGAAGGCGGCGTCTTCCTCTGCGACGACGAGGAGATGTACGAGGCGGTGATCCGACTCGGCCACTACGAACGGCTCCTCGACCTGACCTCAATGAACAAGTACCTCGCCGCCACCGGACTCGGCTACAAGTCGAGGATGTCCCCGCTCTCGGCCGCCATCGGACGCGTCCAGCTGCGGCACCTCGACGAACGGAACGCGACGCGCAACGAGAACTGCAGCCGCCTGGGTCGTCACCTCGAGACGCTGGGATGCATCCAGCCGTTCCTCGCGCCCGAAGGCATCGAACGCACCTACTTCGAATACCTGATCCGCTACGACGAGGCGGCGACCGGACTGCCGATCGACGACTTCACCCGCGCGCTGCAGGCCGAAGGCGCCCAGCTCTCCGCCCCGCGATACCCGCTGCTGCACCAGATGCCCGTGTTCACCCACGGCATCTGGAAATCGATCACCCGGCTTCCCGACGACGGCGACCTCCGGGAGTACGACGAAGACGATCTTCCCGGCACGACCGAGGGCAACGGATCGCTGATCAAGCTTCCCGCGTTCCCGAACGCGGACGACGGACTCGTCGACCAGTACTGCACCGCGTTCTCCAAGGTGCTGGCTCATGCGGATGAACTGCCGAGGCAACCGGAATGACCGACAACGAGCAGCGAACACTTCCCGATGCCGCAGCCGTCGAGCGACGCATACGCTCGTTCCGGGCCGCCGTCATGCGCACGATCATCCATCTCTACTTCGATTTCCTGAAGCTCATCCTCAGATCGAAGTGGTACAGCGAAGGTCGCGAGCACATCGAGGGGATCAACACCTCCTTCATCCTCGCATCGAATCACACCGGGCATGCGGACACCCACTGCATCCTTCGTGTCCTGCCTCCCGACATCGCCAAGCGGACGGCCGTCGCCGCCGCGTACGACTACTTCGGCACGACCAAGAAGCTGTCCCTGAAGCGATCGCTGATCCAGTTCTGCTCGACCGCCGGATGGAACGCCTTCGGCTTCGATCGCCGGGACCAGTCCATCCGGTCCGTGAAGACATCCGCCAGGCTGCTCCGGAACAACTGGTCGCTGCTGCTGTATCCGGAAGGAACCCGCAGCCGCAACGGACGACTCGCCCACTTCAAGCCCGGGGTCTCCGTGATCTCGAGATTGAGCCGATGCCCGGTCGTACCGACCTGCGTGACCGGCGGCGCGAAGCTGTTCCCTCACGGCAAGTGGTTCCCCCGACCGGCCACCGTCCGGGTCCAGTTCGGCGAACCGATGTTCGCCCGACCTGGCCAGACGCACGAGGAGTTCACGGCCGATGTCGAAGCCGTCGTCCGCGCCATGATGGAAGGCGTCGAAGCACAGGAACGCACTGCCCACGGACAGGGCTCCCTGACGACCTCCGGCAGCACGGATCGTCCCTGACGTCCCGATGGTGACGTCCATCCATGATTCCAGATAGCACACCAATTCTGCTCACGCTCGCCAGCGCAGGTCCCACGACGCTTCAGATCGTCCTGTTGGGACTGCTACCGGTGCTGATCTGCGCAAGTGGATTCTTCAGCGGAAGCGAAACGGCACTGTTCGGCATCTCCATCAGTGAACAGATGGAGATGCGTCGACAGCAGACCGTCAGCGCCCGGGCGACCCTGCAGCTGCTTCGTCAGCCCAGACTGCTGCTCATCATCCTGCTGCTGGGGAACATGACGATGAACGTCCTGTACTTCATCGTCAGCAGCATGCTGATGATGAACGACCTCTTCGGGTGGTACGGCGACATCCTGTTCGGAATCGGCGTGCTCATCATCATGGTCATCTGCGGCGAGCTGCTTCCGAAGTTCATCGCCAGCCTCTTCAGACAGCAGGTCCTTCGAATCGCCGCCCCGGCGCTGCTCACACTCGATCGCGGACTTCGACCCTTCTGGCGCAGTCTCGATTTCCTCGTGGTGACCCCCCTGAGCAGACTGGCGGTGCCGGACCGCGAGGTTCCCGGACTGACCGACGAGGAACTTCAGGCCCTGGTGGAACTGTCCGGTCGCGAAGGCGTCGTGGATGCCGACGAGCAGCAGCGTCTCGGCGAGGTCCTGCGACTCGGATCCACGCTCGTACGAAGAGCCATGACGCCGAGAACCAGGATGGCCAGTCTTCCGATCGACGCGGGCACCGATGAGATCCTCGCGATGATCGACGAGACCAAGCTCACCCGGATTCCGATTCAGGATGGAAGCATCGATTCCATTGCAGGCATTCTCCACGTCAAGACCTGGTTGATGAACATGCGGGGAGGAAACCCCTCCATTTCCGAGGCGATGTCTCCACCGAGCTACGTCCCGGAAGTGACGACACTCGACAAGCTGCTCGATCATTTCAGGGACACGAGCACCCAACTCGCGATCGTCGTGGACGAATACGGCGGAACGGCCGGCATCATCGCGCTGCAGGACATCATCGAACAGCTCGTCGGAAACATCCGGGACACCTCGGCACCCGCGGCCCAACCGGCCAGATCGATCGGCCCCAACCAGTGGATCGTCGACGGCAAGGCGAGTTCATCGGCCTGGATCGACCTCTTCGGCGTCAGTCTCGGGTTCATGCCGGCGAGCACGGTGGGAGGATTGATCACCCAGCTGCTGAACCGCAAGCCGGAGATCGGCGACGTCGCCGTGCTGGCCAATGTCCGGATGGAGATCCAGCACGTCGAGCATGATCAGGTCACGACCGTCCTGCTGACCCTCGACGAACCCGGCGGAAAGGAGCGTCGCTGATGGACATCGCGATCATCCTGTTCCTGCTTCTGATTCTCCTGGGTCTGCTGGGCAGCGCGTTCTACTCCGGCATGGAGACCGGTCTGTACACCATCAACCGCGTTCGACTGACCGTGCAGGCCGGACACGGCAATCCGAACGCCGTCTGGCTGCAGCGTCTGGTGCATCGACCGATCCTGATGCTGACCGTGCTGCTCCTGGGCAACAACATCGCGAACTACGCGAGCAGCTTCGGCATCACCGCGCTGCTCGACCACATCGGCATCTCCCCCATCGGAGCGATCTTCATCAACGCCGCAATTCTGATCCCGCTGCTGTTCATCTTCGGCGAGGTCCTTCCCAAGGAACTCTGGCGAACGCAGACCGACCGATGGTCGTATCGCAGCGCCCCCATCCTCCGGATGACGAGCCGCATCCTGACGGCGGTCGGACTCGTGCCTCTGGTGGCGAGCATCGCCAGGCTGATCGAGAGCGACTCCTCGAAGATGGTCACCTCCTCCAAGACCAGGCTGGCCCAGCTTCTGAAGGAAGGCGTGGGCGCCGGCGTGCTGACCGAATCGCAGACGTCGCTGCTGGATCGGGCCATGGCCATGCAGGATCTCGCGGTCACCGGCGAGATGGTTCCGTGGTCGCGGGTCCGGACGCTCTCGGCGGACCTGGTCGACGAGATGCGGATCGACGTGATGAAGGGACACAACTACACCCGGCTTCCCGTGCTCGAGCACGACGGTTCGGTCATCGGCATCGCATCGGTCCTGGACATCCTCCGAAACCCCGACCGCGCCACTCGCAGCCTGATGACCCCCCCACTGGAAATCCCGGGAACCATGCCCGTTCCGATGGCGCTCGAATCGCTCCGCACCAACGAACAGGCCGTCGCCATCGTCACCGATATCGATGGTTCGCCCCAGGGCATCGTCACCATGAAGGATCTCGTCGAAGTGCTCACCGGCGAACTCGCCGCCTGGTAGTCCCCGACGTTCAGGGCGCTTCGGCCGGAACCAGGGTGACCGTCGACACGGCTTCACCCGGAAGCATGGGAGCCGGCTCACCGTTTCGCCAGGCCTCGTGAAGATCACGGTAGTGCCTCGACAGGTAGTGCCCACTCTGTCCGCCGGGCGTCTGGAGAATCGCCTTCTCCTCGTTGCCGGGACCGACGACCAGACGCGCACTCGCTCCGAAGCGGGGGTGGGCGACCCGGACCGCGGAAGGATGCCCGGACTGGGCGTGCCGCGGAAGATTCAACTCGTCGCCGCCCCATGGCGTCCCGCGCGAGAACGGATGGGTGAACTCGCTTGCGTTCACCACGCCCCAGGGCAGTTCGATTCCTCCCCCATCCTGCTGTTCGGTCTGCAGTTGCCGAACGACGCTCCGGAAGGTCGCCGCGTCGAGGGCATTCCAGTCCTCGAACCGAGACGGAAGGCAGCCCGCGGTTCGCCCCTCGATGATCCGTCGCATCGACGACATGTCCGGCGAGATCGACTGGGCCGCACCCTCGGGCAGCAGCATCAGCAGCACTTCATCGGCAAGCTGGCGATCGACCTGAAGCAGGACGCGGAATCCGATCTGATCCTTGTGCGCGGTTCCGTCCCAGGCCGCGACATGATCGCGAACGCGGCTGACCGCCGGATCGGGATCGTCCGCGGGAATCACCTCGAGCAGTCGCCTGCGAAGGGGTTCCAGATGCGGAACCACGATGTCGAGCTGCATGTCCGCGAGTTCGGCCTCGGTGTACGCATCACCCGACTCGAGCAGCGTCGCGATGCGATCGGCACGCTCGGGACTCGCCCAGTCGCGGCCGAGCTTGCGAGCGACGTCGAGCGAAGCCATTCGATTGTTCGCGCTGTAGATCACGCCCGACGGCGGATCGACGACCATCGGCCGGACGTCTTCGCCCTGCCAGCCGTCCCAGCCGATCCCCTCCGACCAGTAGGTCGGCACCAGACCGTCGAACCCCCTGCGTTCGGGAAACTTCCCCGTGATCGTCCAGCCGATGCGCCCATCGCGATCGCCCACGAGGGCGTTCTGCGGAGGACCGGCCCACGCTGCGAGCGTCCCGAGCGCTTCGGGAGTGGTTCGGGCGCGGGCCACGTCGAACACTCCGAAGTCCAGACCACCCGGCTCGGTCAACGTCCACTTGCGGACATGCGGCACGCTGACACCCTCCACCGAGAACACCGGACCCCAGCGCGTCATCCGGACCGACTCCTCGCGAGGCTCGTCTCCCTTGATGAGGATCGTCTCCTGTTGCCAGATGTACGGCTCGTAGACCCCCTCGCCGTCGGCGTCCGTACCCACCCGGTACTGTCCCGGATTCAATGGATCCTCCTCGATGCTGATGAGATCCTGCGTGTCGGCTTCGGCGTTGGTGAAGCCCCACGACACATGCCCATTGGTTCCGATGGCGACACCCGGCATGCCGGGAAGACTCAAGCCGAACGCCCACCACGCCTGCGACGGTTCGCTGCCGGACGCCGGCCAGGCTGCCGCGGTCCCCTCGGGTGCGTAGAGCCCGACTCGATACCAGGGGCCGGGCGCGGAGATGCCGAGATGCGGATCGTTCGCGAGGATCGCACCGCCATGGGCCGTGCGGTCACCCGAGACCACCCAGGCGTTCGAACCGGGGATCAGCGGGAGTTGGACCGAAGGCCCGCTGCCGACTGCTCCCTGAATCGACGTGTCGTCGCACGCCGGAATCGGCGGAAGCTCGACCGGACCCTCGGGCTGCATCGTGTGGTCGTCTTCATGGACATCCGTGAAGAGGAACTCCATCAGTTCGCGTGAACCGTACCGGAGGACGTATTCGCGATGCTGCTCTCTTCGAATCGAGGAGCCGTTCAGCTGATCGCCCATCGCCAGCATCACCAGAACGCTGTCGGCCGGTGACCAGGGCTGCGGCCGGGTCGCGAGCTGCAGGTATTCGGGGGGAGCGGACCCGAGATCGGCAAGGCCCGCATTCACACCCGAGGCGTAGGATTCGAGCGCGGCGAGCTGATCCTCGGGAAGTTCGGTCAGCACGCGCTCGGCGACGCGACGCAGCAGAAAGGGACGCTGCGCGGCATCGACCGGGCTCATCGGCGGACCGTACAACGCGGCGATCTCCCCCGCCGCGTACCGGCGCATCAGATCCATCTGGAAGAAGCGGTCCTGACCGTGCATGAATCCCTGTCCCTGGTAGATCGCGTCCATCGTGCCGGACGCGATCCAGGGAACACCTTCCTCGTCGATGCGGATGATCACCTCTTCGGCGGACAGTCCGGCGACGGACACCGTCCGATCTCCGATGGGCGGGACCGACTGGCTCGGCGACTGGGCGAGAACGGCGTTCAGTGACAACAGTGCTGCGGAAATCATGGTCGGTCCTTCTGTTCCACCTCGGTTGCGAGGTCGAGAATCTCGAGTTCGGCGGTGACGCGATCGCGCCACGAGTTCAGACTGGCCCGGGCGACCACATCGACCCGCATGCCGTTGGCAAGCGTTTCGGCGCGATCCCCCTGCTTCCACCAGACGGCACGCACCGTCCGGGAATCATGTTCGGACGACAGGCGGAGCGACAGATGCGCGTTCGAACGTCCCATCGGCTTGATCTCGGTGATCCGCAGATCGGTCAGCCGCAGCCTGGGCTTGGCGTTCCCTCGGCCGAACGGCGCCATTCGCTCGAGGTCCTTGACCTGACCGGATTCGATCTCGGACAGTGTCGCATCGGCATCGACCACCAGCCAGGGCACGAGATCCTCACGGGTGATCGCCGCGTTTGCATGCCGCGTCATCGCATCGACGAAGTCGTTCATCTCCGACGCATCCAGCGATAGACCCGCAGCCGCCGCATGGCCTCCGAAGCCGACGAGGTGGTCGCGGCACGAGGTGAGCGCCTCGTGGATCGAGTACCCGTCGATCGAACGAGCCGAACCACGGCAGATCCCATCGATCTCCTGCATCAGGACCGCGGGACGGCCGAAGCGATCGACCAGACGCGAGCAGACGATGCCGAGCACGCCGGCATGCCAATCGGGATGCGACAGCACGATGATTCGGCGATCGGGACGGGTCATCCCCGCGGCCTCGGCCATCTCGACGGCCTGATCGACCATGTCGCGTTCGGTGCGCTGCCGCTCGTCGTTGAGTGAACACAGCTGCCCCGCGATGTCGTTCGCCTCGTCGCCGGTCGCTTCCGTCAGCAGACGGACCGCATCGGATGCATGGCCCATCCGCCCCGCGGCATTGATCCGCGGGGCGAGCCGGAAGCCGACCGCATCGGTGTTGACATCCTCCTTGGCAAGACCACTCGACTCGATCAGGGCCTGAAGTCCGGGCAGATTGGTGCTTCTGATGCGGCGAAGACCGAGACCGGCAAGCGTGCGGTTCTCTCCCGTCAGGGGCATCACATCGGCGATGGTGCCGAGCGAGACCAGCGAGAGTGCGTCGGTCAGAGCGTGCTGCAGCGCGGAACTGACCCGCTCCGATCCGCACCAGTTCCTGGCGAAGCGGCATGCGAGCTTGAATGCGACGCCGGCTCCGCAGAGTTCACGATTCGGATAGTCGCTGCCGGGAACACCCGGGTGGACGATCGAATGGGCCGCCGGCAGCAGCACTTCTCCGTCGTCGTCGGTCGCCGGCGTGTGGTGATCGGTGATGATGAGATCGACACCGAGCTCGCGGGCCAGATCGGCCTCCTCGATCGCGGTGATGCCGCAATCGACCGAGATCACCAGCGTGACGCCGTCGGCGGCGAGTGCCCGCATGGACTCGGGATTCAATCCGTATCCCTCGTCGAGTCGATGCGGCACATAGGAGCGGATGTCGGCATCCGGCGCGACCGTTCGCACCACGTGCCACAGAATCGAGGTCGCGGTGATGCCGTCGACGTCGTAGTCGCCGTAGATCGCGATCGATTCCCCCGCCCGGATCCCCTCGACCAGCCGATCGGCGGCGGTGTCGACCCCCGGAAGCCGGCCCGGGTCGTGGGTGGACGCCATGTTCAGCTGCAGGAAGGACTCGATCTCGCCCGGATCGAGGAGGCCCCGGACCGCCATGATCCTCGTCAACAGCGAATCGCCGGAGGGGTGCCGGTGTCCGTCGGCCAGTTTCCATCGTCGGGTGAGACCTTGCATCCCCACAGCCTAGGCACCCCGCCGCCTACGTGCCAGAGGCCTCCCCCGGGCCCGGGGTTGCCCCACTCACAAAGCAACGCCATACTGGTTGGCTTCCGGACATCAGGTCGTCCGGTTCCGCACTCGACAGGACCCTGGTGAGCATCATGGAAGCAAAACTGAAGTCCATTCTCCTCTTCGGCCAGCCCGGAGTCGGCAAAGGCACCCAGGGCACGATCGTCGGCCGAGTCCCGGGATTCTGCCACCTCGCCACCGGCGACATGTTCCGCGGCCTCGATCGCGATTCCGAACTCGGTCGCGAGTTCCTCAAATACTCGACGCAGGGACTGCTGGTCCCGGACGAGCTGACCTGCCGTCTCTGGCGCCAGTATGTCCAGGGCCTCATCGACACCAACAAGTATCTTCCCGGCAGCGATGCCCTGCTGCTCGACGGCATCCCCCGAAGTCCCGCCCAGGCGAAGACCCTCGACGACCACATCGAGGTCCTGGCCATCGTGCACCTCGTGTGCGCGGACGAGGAGGAACTCATCCAGAGGATGAAGCGCCGGGCCGATATCCAGAACCGCCCCGACGATGCCGACGAGACCGTCATCCGGCGACGCTTCGAGGTCTTCCATTCCGAGACGGCCGCGGTCCTCGATCACTACGACCCGAAGCTGATCCACACCGTGACCGCCACCGGCTCTCCCGGGAAGATCCTCCTGAACATCCTCAATGCGGTCATTCCATCCATGGAAGGCCACTTCGGGAACCCGCTGGGCTGATCACACCCCGAATGCCGCCTTGTCCGTGGACCTTCTTCCAACCGCGGGTACAATGGGTCGGTTCATTGACAACTGGGGCCGAATGGTTTCGACCGGGCAGGGAAGGCCTGTCGTTGCATGTCGTGGAGCATCCAGGCCACGTAAAAAGGATGCACACTTTTATCTGCCAACACGCAGTACGCACTCGCGGCCTGATATAGGTCCGCGACGGGTCGCGCTCGACGCCCGATAGGGCGCGCCCCGCTGACATCGGGCTGGTTCCAAGGCGCTGACACTCCTCCTTGGAATGAGAAAACTGTCTGTCATGGCTTCTTCACGTGGTGGGTCACCGAGCGGTGATGAGGCCGAGATTCAACTGGTGACTATGCATGTAGACGCGGCTTGCTGACTGTTTCGGCACGGGGGTTCGAATCCCCCCGGCTCCACTTTGAATTCCTCCAGCCCCCCGGCACGCTCCGGGGGGCTGTTGCGTTTCCAGCGACAGCACGATGTACCATCGCGAACATGACCGGCATCATCCTCGGCGCTGCAGCCATCAGCATCCCCGTCTCGATCGTCCTCTGGCTCCTGCTGCGACGCAGCGTGCAGCGAGTGCAGGCGAGAACCCAGACCATGCTCGAGCGGAGCTTCGATGCGAATCCCGATGCCAAGACGATGAAGGCCGTGGACTTCATGACCGGCACGCGGTTCGGCCGCGCCGCGGACGCAC
>MDTG01190297.1_pt1 | contig 13438 bp, 6 predicted proteins | sample 811421 | NCBI WGS metagenome assembly MDTG01 (sample SAMN05326645, study PRJNA326480) | marine metagenome | isolation source: seawater | place: Pacific Ocean: South East | collected 2011 | reverse complement strand
CCGATGCCCGTTTGTTTAAATATAAATGTGGCATAAAAATAAATGGCATTGATTCCTGTTACTTGCTGAAGGATCCCCAAGGTGATTCCCACAAGCATGATGAATCGAACTGCGGGGTTTAGAAGTTCTCTAAAAGAAACTGTTTTTGCATTTTCACTCTCTTTAATATTTGTTTCAATTGACTGGATCTCAACTTCTGCTTGGGTTGTGCCGTGAATTTTTTCAAGGATATCTTTGGCGGAATCAGATTGGTTCTGTGTGTAAAGCCAACGGGGACTTTTTGGTACAAAAAATAAAAGGCCAAAATACAGGATTGCAGGAAAAAATTCTACGCCTAACATCCATCGCCAAACATTTTCATCATTAAGGGTTTCACTTCCCGAAATATTAAATTGATTGAAATAATAATTACTCAAAAACGCAGCAAAAAAACCCAATACGATATTGAGCTGCTGAATTGAAACAAGTTTCCCTCGATTTTCAGCAGTTGAAATTTCAGCAATATATGTCGGTGCCAAAATAAGAGCTGCCCCAAAAGCCAAACCACCGACCATACGAGATAGAAATAAGGTCTCATACGAAATGGCATAGGCGGATGTTATCGCAGAAAGTGCATATAGAAATGCAACTGCTAGTAATATTTTTTTTCGTCCGATTCGATCGCTGAGACGACCTGCGACTAGCATTGCAAACATGGCCGCAAATGACGAAGAACTAACAACCCATCCTGTTTGTGCATCGTTAAGGTCAAACTGAGGGCCAACATAAGACATCACACCCGAAATAATGCCTGCATCAAATCCAAAAAGAAACCCCCCTAAAGAAACAACAAAAGCAATAAAGAATGTTTTTTTTGTCATTTGTTGTTTTATTGATAGACTCTGATATAATCAATTTCCATTGCTGAAGATGTAAAGCCCGATGCGATGGATGACTGTATGGCAACATTCAATAATAAGTATTGATCTGAGTTAAACGGCCATGTACTTGCATCTTTTAATGGAGGGTTATAGATATAGTGTACATAATCATCTACTGAAAAAGTCATTTTATTTGCTGTCCATTCAAGCTTATAGACATGGAACTGTGAGGAAACTGTTGATATCGTTCTACCTCCTTTATTTACCGTTCCACCATGAGATGAGGGGGTATGCATCGCGCTTTGGATAAAGTTTTGATTGCTGCCCCAATGTTCCATAATGTCAATCTCTCCACAAGCTGGCCATGAAACAGAGCCGTGCCCTTGTTGTTGCCAGTAGGCCCCATTTTCGTTGATGTTTTTTCCCAAAGTCCAAATGGCAGGCCAAGTGCCTACACCTGTAGGCAGCTTTGCTCTTATTTCTACAACTCCATAAGTAAAGGCAAACTTTGAGTTCAGCCTTGCCGAAGTGTAGTCCTTTGTATGACCTTGGTCTGAAAAAACTTCTTTTTTTGCAACAATCTTCAATGTACCATCTGAAACATAGGAATTCTCAATACGATTCGTGTAATGTTGAAGCTCATCATTATACCAACTCCAGCCATTTGGCAACTTGGTTTGATGAAACCATTTTGAATCATCAATTGTGTTGTCAACTCCAGAAATATAAGTCGTACCATCATCATCAAATTCATCTGACCAAACCAAGGTCAACCCATCTAGAAGGTCATCTTGAGGGTTGTAAACTCCTTCTTTCTTGCAGCCAATAAACAATACAACTAGTGCCAGCTGACAAAAGATCAACTTAAAGTAATACATAAATAAAACCTTATTTACAGTTTCAATAATTCAAAATCATTCCTTGTAGAAGTAGATATTGTCCAAGTAAACAGAACTTATTTTGGATGAACCATTACTGTTTTCATAGATTAATTGTCCTATGCCTGTTCCAGTGGTAAACGTCAAAGGAACGCTAACACTCGTCCACCCATTAGAGGTTAATTGAGATCTATTGATCAGTACCACTTGTGTCGCATCATCTCCACGACCCCCATTATCAGCTTTGTTGGGACCATAATCTTTAATCGTGATTTTTAACTCATCATTTGGTTGAACATCGTTTGGAATAAACACATCAAGATGAAAATGAGTCATTTCAGAAGCATCTAAGAGTGGATCTGTGAATTGTTGTCCTACAAAATTAAAGTTTTCATAAGCTAAAACATTATCTCCATTATAGACAAAATCTGCAGATGTTGTTGTTTGATATGGCTTCCAATACCCATTGTAAAAATCAATGTTGACATTGTCATAGGCATCACTAAAAATAGAAATTACATTTCCAGCAGCATGAGTTGGAACAGGGGCTGATTCAAAAAATCCTTTGGATTCAACGATCAGTGAGCCTGTGGCATCAATGCCATTCAAACTTGCTGTGATTGTAGATATCCCTATGTCTAGAACAGTCACTACACCATCTTCATCAACAGTTGCAACTGCTGTGTCTGAAGAAGTGTAATCAAAATAGGCTGCTGCCGCTGAGACAGTAACATCTAAGCCATTCCCCAAACTAAGTGTTAGTTCCGTTTCTTTTATGTCAATCTCTGAACCATTATAACCTGTAACTTCTTTTTCCATACCACCATATATTGTTGGTCTTGGTTGGGTAAAATATCCAAGTTTTTCAAATCGAATTTCATCTAGCCAAAATGTGTAGCCTAGTCCGTCTGTTGAAGAAGTGCCAGCCGAAAAAGAAAACATTCCTTTTTCTTGGACCAATCTGGTGGGGTCTGGAATCGGGACAATATATTGCTTCCAGGTTGTTGTGAGATTGATTTCTTCTAGACCAACACTGAATTTGTCTCCTTCAAAATCAGTTCCAAACCCAAATAAGCCAATGCTAGCAGTTGTTGTCCCTTTTGCCCAGAAGGTCAGTGCATCGTAATCCGTTAGATCTCTCCCAATAAATCGATCTTTAAAAATTCCGCCGATAAATCCACCCTCGGGATCATTAGACCCTGGTACATCAATACGAATCGCATTTGTTCCTTTGTAGGCGTTATTGTCGACATCAAAACCATTGACATTGGCGCCTTCAGCAGGATCAAAGGATATAAAAAACTGATCTGTTAGACTTACTGGAAAGTCTGTAAAAACTTCTGGTGTATTTGGATACTTTGCTGAAGAAATATCATCTGAGAGTTCTCGTTCACATCCTAATGTAAGTACTGTGAGTACAGAGGCGAAAACTATGATAATTTGTGATGTATATTTAAATTTTTTCATCTTAGTTTATTTATTATTTACCAATATTGATATGAACATAGGTTCGAATTTCCCATTCAGACCCCTCAGGATATCCCGACAAATCGATTGCTGCAGGGTTTGTGATCCCGGCAGTTGTAGCAGCAGGTGAGTATCTTGGTGAATACTGATCCAAAGATCTCCAAGTTCCTCTTATCCCAATTTGCGTGTTCGTTAATCCAAACCAATCTTGTTTTCCAAGGGAAGTGGAAAAATCAACCATCAATTGTATTGGGAAGGTGAGGTTAAAGTCACGATGATAATCATATGGCCCCCAATCATTGACTTTTACATGTGATATCATTTTCATGTTTTTGTAAATCATTCTGAGGTCACCACCAAATCGTGTAATGGTACGATCTGAATCACCATTTGCTTGACCGTTGCCATAGTAGAAGTTTCCGATCATTCCGAGTTCAGGGCTGAGCTTTGAAACAACTCGGGTATGCGCTTCCCAAAGATCTTCGGCAGGTGAACTTTGCCCAAAAGCAAAAAACTGTCGATTTGCCAGAAATCCGATATGAGCATCTTGCGTAGTCGGTAGATATTTATATACAAATCCAGCACTCATCGCAAACTTAGCGTCTTCAACAACATCATTGTTCCACTCATACATCCAAGTCCCAGGCGTTGGGTCAAATGTTAGTAATATTTCTCCAGATGACATTTCTCTGTTTCCGCCACGCACTGCAAAAGGATCGTCAATTACATTGCGTAATCTTCCTGGCCCAGTGAATGCATTTGGGATTGGATCAATCAGTGGCTTTTGATATAAAAAGTTTGGTGCGATTTGTAGGTTTCCGATTAGGTATGTAAACCCAGAAAGCACATTGGTCATGTTTCCACTACCAGAATCTTTTAATTTCCAGCCGGTAAAGGTTTTGGTTTGATCCGCACCACCATTGGCAACTAAGCCCATATATGAACCTTGTGCATACCAATTTAATCTACCTTTTTGATAGGTGATTTTGGCTTTGGCTCCCCAATTGTCATCAGAAATAATCTTATCGACAAATACCTGATCAAGCTCTTCATCAAAAACTTGGAATGAGCTACCGTTTAGTGGGCTACCGCCCCAAATTCCTCCAAAAGTAAAACCGAAATTCCCAATTTTTCGCTCAAAAGCAAGTGTAGCTCTCTCGGTTGGCCATGCTGGGATAACCCCACTGGTAAGCTGGTTTTCGTTTAATACACGTCTGCCACTTTCGTCATACTCTAGATTGGTGACAAGGTCACTGTGGTAAACCCCTGTTACTTTCCATTTAAGTAAATCCTTAGAATACTTTAACAACACAGCAGGATTGGCACCCCACCACAACTGAGGGCCAAATGCAGCTTTAAGGCCACTAAGTGATCCTTTAGCATCTAATTCTGCACCTAAAATTTCTCCATTGTATATATCCAAGTTCGGGCCATAATTAGACTCAGGATATAGATTAAAGACGTCTCCTTCATATGCCCAGTGGTAGTGTCCCGTTCTATAAAACCCTCTTAAATCAAAGTTTTTTGCATTCCACTCAAACTCGGCATTATAGACTTGAATCCTGTTTGGATCATCTATTGTGATAATGTCTCCAGACTTAGAAACAACTTTTTGTGGTCTTCCACGATTTTCGTAGAAAATTTCATCAATCGCATTGTCTACAACATTACCCAATACGCTTACATTTACTTCAGCACGCATTCCTGGAGCAGGTTTCCCTTCAACACCGACAAAGTAGGATTGCATATGATCAAAACCCAACTGGTCGGGATAAGCTGTTTCTTCCGAATTCGCAGTTTCTGGAGTGGTCGTTAAATCTCCCCCTGTATTAAAGCTTGTGAATTCTGCCCTGAGATTACTAATTCGAAGTTTTTCATCACCACCCATAGCCGCTTTGTCACCACGTGCACGAAGCATCGCATCCATAATTTGGATGTTATCGAAATGGTTGTTGAGAAAAGCAGCGTCTATCCCATCTGCATACGGGTTGACGGTGTGCGCTTCTTTCAATGCATAATATGCAGCCCTTGGATACAAGTCATACAGCCCTCGTGCGTCGTTGGGTCCTTTTGCACAAATCCCAAACCACTCTTCATTCATATTGTTTTGACCTGGTTTATAATCAAATGGATAGCCCCCGTTTGACCAAGAGGCATTGTTATCGTGAATATCTAGATTATCGGTTTGTCCGAATTTCCACCAACCATCACTAAACTGGAATGTACATCCTCCTATGGAGTTTCCTGTCTTACCAAGTCCAGCAGCGTTCGCATAAATTTCTTCCCACTGACCAACCATAATAGTTGCTTGAGCTTGTTGATCTTCTTTGTTTGATAGTGCATTGAATGCATCTGAGCCAAACTCTGTAAACAAGACAGGCTTTCCATATTCATTTTTTACACGCTCGAAAGTGTCTCCAAACGAAATACCACGGTACATATTGGTACCATAAATATCAACGTCTTTACATTCTTCAGCAATGATATCCAAGAATAACAAATCGCCATTACATATCGCAACAGGGCGTGAACCATCAATTTCTTTGATCGCAATTGCGGCATCGTTCATAAGCTTGTACATGGGTCTTCCGCGGTTTTCACCAACAGCTCTGAGCTGATCCTCTTCATCTGGAAAGTCTTCTGTGTCAGCTCCTGCCCAAAACAAACCATAATTGTTTTCATTACCCAACAATATCATCAAAAGTCCAGGTGTGTTTTTAAACTCCTCCGCTAGAGCAGTAATCTCTGACATCAAAAGCTCTTTGACAGCTTGATTACTATAGTCTGTCACTGCTACCCAAGTTCCGTCAAGGGTTAATCCATAACGTCCAAAAGAATGATTGAGAATGGTGTGTATGCCATAGTTTTGATAGATATACTGAACCCAACGTGGCTGAATGCCTGTGTAGGTTCTAATGGTGTTTACACCCATATTTTTGAGCAATCCCATCTCGGCATCTAAGGCAGATTTAATAAAATCATCGGATTGATTCCATATACTAAAGGAGTAGTTTGTACCTCTAGGAAAGTAATCCCAATTCATACCGTTGACCATGAAATCTTCTCCATTGACAACAAGCTTAACTTGGTCGTTGTCACTTTCAATAGAAACTTTTCCATATTGTGAAAAACTGGAAAAAGAAAAAAGAGATAAAAGGACAATTAAAAAACTGTTTTTCATAAGTCTGAATTTTATTTCAAATCATTTACTAAAATGAATGAAGTTTTGTCGAGTTTGATTATTTAGATTTTAAATTTAAAAAAGATAGATTATCAAATCCATAAAATTGGACTCTACAATTTATATACTCCTTAAATGAAATGATAGTTTTTTTTTAAATTGTCATTTTCATCTTGTAATACAGATATCATCATTACTGAAATTGATCATTGTATAGGAATCGTATAGGTAGAAATGGTAGGGTTCAACTCCTATACAGAAAGTATATAACTAATCAAGTTTGTTCCGTGTTCTAAATTCATTCGTTTTCGCAAACGATATCGTTTAATTTCAACACTTTTTGAAGATATATTTAAAAGGGATGCAATCTCTTTTGAGGAAAGGTTTAAACGCAAATAGGCACACAGCCGTAAATCATTTGGAGTTAGGCTTGGGTGTATATCCTTAATTTTCTTCAAAAAGTCTTGATCAGCATTATTAAAGGCCTCTTCAAAAAATTTCCAATCATCATCATTGTTGATATTTTTATCAATATGTCGTACAACTTTTTTAACCTCAGAAGGGTCTTTCAAATTCAACAATTCATCTTTAATAGATCCAAGCAAGGTATTTTTCTTAATCATGCTCATGGTTGAAATAGCAAGTTCTCGATTCTTGTTTTCAATTCGCTGGTTTAATTGTTCGTTCTTCGCTTCAACTAGCGCCTTGGTATTTGACAACTCTTTTAAAGCAAGTTCTTTTTTGGTTTCTTCAACATATTTCATTTGTTGCCTTCTATAATAACGTGTATATAAATTATTGATTATAAATGAAATAAATACAAGTGCGCAGACATAGAAAGCAATTGCCAAATAGGATAGATACCATGGGTAATCAATTGAAAATGGATAAGTTACTGTATTTCCAATGGACTGCTGTCCACTTTGGGCTCTTAAATTAAAAGTATAATTTCCAAAATCTAAATTTTTAAACTCTACAAATGAATCATCATTGTTGAGAATCCAATTTTTATGATACCCATCAAGAAACCACTCATAATGGATACTGTTGAAATCACTAAAGTTTGGTACACTAAACTCAAAATTAATGTTGTTCATCTCGGGTGGTAAATCAATATTTCCAGAAATTGAAAGATTGATTTCTTTTAGGTTTAAATCGGAAGATTTTACACTTGTCAGCAAAATTTTCGAATCTGGAACTTGATAATTGCTCAGATTGATGGTTAAAAAACCATTCATCGTTCCTAATAAATAAGAATTACTGCCCAAATCAGATATATTTTCAAACCCTAGATTTGTTTTTCTAAAATCATTGTGAATTGGTATTTTTTGGATTGAAAAAGAGTTGTCAAAGATATTTTTTTCAAGCAGTACAATATTTTTTTCAAAAAATGTCCAAATCCGATTTCGTTGATCTAGAATCATTTTACCACTTACATAAAAATCATTTTCAAACATCCTAGAAGAAATGGGGAGCGGCAAAAATTCTTCATTTTCCTCAACATATCTAAACAATCCATTTGGACTTAAATAATAAACGTTATCATTGAATTTAGTTAAAGTAGAATGTCTCCCGCTTTTAACATTAAGCGTCTTTACATTTTGAGCCAAACTTAAATCTTCATTAAGTTTGACATGATAAACCCCTTTATACTCATGGCTAATTAATATCTCATTATTACTTATTGTTTCCATGTGTCTGGAGGAGATATCGAATCCCGAAATTTTATACCCATACAGCCAAACCCCATTTTGTCGTTTAAGCACATGTATTCCATCGTAAGACCCTACAAAAATTGTATTACGATCGATACTTTTGTGTGTCCATGCGCCAATATAGGAACCGATACGTATCGCCGTTTGTCCTTGTACAACGAAGGTGCCTCGGTCATGCCCAACAAACAAAACCCCATTGACAAGTTCCAAATTCCAGTTTTGACCTGATAAACCTTTAATTGATTTAAACTCAAAGTTTGGCTTATCATACGGCCGATAAAATAAACCTCGATTTGTAGCCAAATAAAGGTTGTTTTGAAACCGTTTAGATGCATATACAGTGCCTAGCTTTCCTTTGGCGTCATTATAAAATCGAAATGGAGAATCCATCAAAATACAATTGATTCCACTGTCTAACCCCAACCAAAGGTTATTGCTTTTATCTTGGAAGATTGATAAAATCGTGTTGTTGAGTAATCCCTTTTCAAAATTGTAGTGTTTTGCACGTCTACCATCTTCTGAAATGATAAACAATCCATTTGTTACAGTCCCAATTACATAATCCCCATTGGAAGACTGCAAACCACTATAGACAAGTTCATTTTTTAATATAGAACTTTGAATATTCCAAGGACGTAGAGATTGATTCAAATAAGTAAAGAAACCTTTTGAAGAAGTCAGAACTCGAAATCCATCAGAAAGCGGGAACAGCTCAATAACTTCAGTGTCATTAAATTTTACTTTTCCAAAAAGATATCGAATCCCTTCTGAATCGTATTTATAAATCCCATCATTTTCCAAATGAAAAAACAATTGCTGGTTCACAACAAAGGATTTAATTATTGGTCCGTCGGGTTGGATTTGTTTAAACTGATTAGTGGATTGATTCCATAAAAAAAGACGATTGAGCGATTGAAAAATCAAAGTGTCCTCAACCTGATAAATATGCCAAAACTGCTCGTCTTCAATTAATTTGATTTTGTACTGTTCGACCAAAGATTTATAAACCAATTCTCCAGAGTCTTGTTCTTCCCAGTACCCAAAATCCATATAACTTCCTGAATACAATACCCCGTCAAAGACAGCAACCGAGCGAACAATAGATTTGGTAGGGTAAAGTGTCCAGCGTTCTGCATCATACTTTAAAATCCCTTCATTGTTTGCAATGTAGATTTCGTCGTTTTTTCCTTGCGTTAATGACCAATTTTGGTTTCCAGCTGCATAGTCCTCCATGGGAAAGCTTTGTATAGGAGGTAATGCCTGGGTGTAAAGGGTCGTATATATGAATAATACCCATATAATCAATAACTTATGATTAAAATTGTTCATCTGTTGGAAACTAAAAGTTTCCAAATGTAGTGAATTTAAAAAACTATAAACCCGGAGAAATTGGTTTAGTTTACGATCAAATGCCGTGTGGACTGAAAATCTAAGCCTTTTATTTCAACGAGATATACCCCTTTTGATAGATCTTCAACTATGCTGATATCTTTTTGCATAGGTCGTCGCTGTACGACTAGTCGGCCATGTAAGTCGTAGATATTTACCTCATTTATATCTTTTGTAGAGTCAATAATAAATCGTTTTGAGGTGGGGTTTGGGTAGAGTTGAATTTGAGAAGGGTTGTTTTGATCAATTGATAAGGGCTGATCTTGGTAGACCCTTATATAGTCAATTTCCATTGCTGAGGATGTAAAACTTGGCTCTATGGATTCCTGTATTGCAACATTCAGCAATAAATACTGATCAGAATTGAATGGCCATGTGTCATCATTTTTGACTGTTGGATTGTAGGTGTAATGCTCAATATCGTCTACCGAAAAGATCATTTTCTCTGCTGTCCACTCGAGCTTATAGACATGAAACTGTGAAGAAACCGTTGATATGGTTCTACCCCCATGGTTGACAGTAGCGCCATGGGATGAGGGGGTATGCATCGCACTTTGGACAAAGTTTTGATTGCTGCCCCAATGTTCCATAATATCAATCTCCCCACAAGCTGGCCACGAAACAGAGCCGTGCCCTTGTTGTTGCCAGTAGGCCCCGGGTTCATTAATATTTTTCCCTAGGGTCCAGATGGCAGGCCAAGTGCCAACCCCTATAGGCATCTTTGCTCTAATCTCTACAACCCCATAGCTAAAGGCAAATATTGAATTTAACCTTGCCGAGGTATATTGCTTTGTGTGTCCTTGGTCATTGAAAGTCTCTTTTTTTGCAACAATTTTCAATGTACCATCTGAAACATAAGAATTCTCAATACGATTCGTATAATGTTGGAGTTCATTATTATACCAACCCCAGCCATTTGGCAACTTGGTTTGATGAAACCATTTTGAATCATCAATTGGATTATCAACTCCAGAAATATAAGTCGTGCCATTATCATCAAACTCATCTGACCATACCAGTGCATAGCTGCTTTGTTGGAATGCAATTGAATATGTTTTTGTTTGGGTGGTGTCTTCTGAAACAACGTTTATGGTTGTTGTTCCTGGAATTGAAGAGGCATCATTTATGGAGTAGGTAGCATTCACATTTGAAGTTGATACAGTAACTGTTGGCACATTGGTTTCTCCAATTGGCAAGTTGTATGTATATGACGTTGTTTGTGTAGAGAATCCAGACAGAGGAGTGTTATTTACAGAAATTGAAGATAGGGTGGCATCATCAGTTGCATCCGAACTTGCACATTCCCCCACAGTAAAGCTATATGGGTTGTTTGAATTGTTTCGTTCTCCTCCATCATATGAATACGTAAAATAAAAATTGATTTGGGAACCTTGCGAGACATTAATTTGGAAAGGTATGTTAGGGTTGATGTTATTCCCTGGGTGTGGTCCAGTTCCAACTCCGTAATAGAGTAAACATAGTGTGGAACCTGCATCCCCGTTCAATGGAATAAACGTAATGGTTGGATTATTGAGGTCGCTTGAAATCTCATATCGGTAATCCCCACTATCAGCGTCTTGAGCACAATTTTGTGATGACTCATTAGCAGTGTTACCACCAAAAACCTCATCAACAATATGATTTAAAAAGAAAATACTTTGAGAAAGTAAAGCCGAAAGAAAAAAAACCGATCTTATCATTTCAATTAAATTTGGTGCAAAAATAATAAACCCACCATTACTGGTGGGTTTATTTAGGTTTGTTTGTTAGATATAATTATTACTTAATGATCTTTGTAGTAACTTCTTTATTACCAGCATTAAGTTTTACAAGGTAAACTCCATTTGAAAGATCAGCAACATCCAAATCGAAGTTTGCTTTATTAGGAGTTGCTTGTTTTACTACTCTACCAGTAAGATCAAAGATTCTAACTGCATCAATTGACTCAGCAGAGATGACATTTAAAATATCTTTAACAGGGTTGGGATAAACATTTACATTGATTTCTATATCATTAATTGAAGCAGTAGCTTCTTTGTAGAAATAAACGTTATCAATATAAATTGTAGAAGGATAAGTTCCACCCGCGGCGGCGAGAGATATAATAAGCTGAGCCAATTCATCTCGCGAAGTGTTACCAGTTAATGCGGTGATATCAATATCCCTAGATTTCCATGACCCAACTTCTGGCGCAGCGTTATAATCTTGAAAACTTGACGTTTCGGCATTCCCACCAGCATGGTTTGACCATTTTGTGTTCATTGTTTGCCCCGTCAAAAGGTCCCCGGCTAACCAATAATCAATATGGAAATGAGTCATATTAGCAGCGTCAATTTTTGAGTCTAAATCTGCACCCATAAAATCTCCACCAGAAAGTTCAACTTTCAAAACAACGTTACCAGCTATGGTTTCGTCTGCAAAAGTGGATTTATCCCAAGTTGTATTGCTTAAACCAATAGCTGTTCCATATGCCTCTCCATAAACAGAAATCACATCCACTGAATTTCTTGCTGGAGGCGTAGGTGGTGCATCAGTGGGGACAGGATCTTCTTGAGCACATGCTGGTGCTGAAGCACCGCCACAATCTACACCTGTCTCATCTCCGTCTTGAAGCCCATTTTGGTGTTGTGGTGCTGCTTCTGTTGATTTGATGTTATCAATGTAAATAGTTTGATCTACAACAGGGGCGTTCCAGCCAGTATCATCTGCTTTTCTATTTGGAAATATTGCTACTTTAGTATATGTCCCATTTGCAGTTGTAGTATTATCTGATCCTGAAGTAAATGTGAATATTAATGTTTCCCAACCTGATCCAGTATGGGTTTGTGTATTAGCAGCAGCAGGAGAGCTAAAGGATTCATCTTCAACCTTAGCCATAATACTAATAGCTGACGTGGCATGAACATCTACTGCAATCGTTTTATTCGTTGAAATATTTGCATAGCTTCCAGCTGCAAATTTAATTGTAGCTCCTTGCCAGCCATTACCACCTGTATTGGTGATTAATTTTAATGTACTACCATTTGTTCCTCCACTGACCGGATCAGCCTCTATTGTAGCACTAGTTAGTCCTTCAAAAGCCTCTGTATTTGGGCTTCCAGAAAAGTCCTCTAAAAGTAAATTATTAGGTGCACCTGTACCACTAGTGTCTTTTTCTACCAACGAAACATTGTCAATAACTACAATTCCCGCGTCAGCACCCATGTCGAATAACACACGGTGAGGACCTGCAAAAGATGCAACAAAATCATGCGTATAAGTATCATTGGTATCCGTTAAAGTAATTGTTTCAGTTGCACTTAGATATTCACCTGAACTTTGTCCGATACCAGCTATAATTGATCTAGTATTTCCAGTTGAAGTAGAAGCTTCAAACGAAAGGGTGTATGTATCTCCCTGAGTCAGAGTAACAGCCTGAGAAAGATTTACGTCCCATGCATTACCAGCTGTAGCTACTTCTGCAAAGAAGAATTTGTTATTATTTTCATCGCGGATCTCAACATTTCCAGTCCAAACTGCATCAGCGTTATTAGCTTCAAAGTCTCCATCCGTTAATAAATTAACTGGCATTTGCGCTGTCACGCTAAATGAAATTAATAATAAGAGAGTATATAATTTGTTCATATTTATAATTTTGATTAGTCAATATTACTTAATTGATAAACAGTTAAACAAAATAATACCTATACAAATTACTTTAGCTTATACTACAAAACCTCTACACAGTTAGGTTAGTGATCTGATAACAAGTGGATATGAATCAAGGCGATTATGCACAATACTTAATTCAGTTTAATAAAACAGGAAGTTATAGGATAAAAGTAAGAGTCTCAAGTAGCTATGCAGGGCGCTTTTTAACCTAGTACTTTCCGATAACACTTCCAATGATGTCACTTTAAATAATTTTCAAGTTCCAAATACAAATGGCTGGCAAAATTGGCAAACAAT
>MDTG01088193.1_pt1 | contig 13438 bp, 11 predicted proteins | sample 811421 | NCBI WGS metagenome assembly MDTG01 (sample SAMN05326645, study PRJNA326480) | marine metagenome | isolation source: seawater | place: Pacific Ocean: South East | collected 2011 | reverse complement strand
TTTTATAAACTTTAATATATTTTTGAACAGATCTTCAAAATATTATAAAAAAAATTCATGGAGAGGAACCTTAAAACTTGATGGAGGAGTATTATTTAATCAATTAAGCCATTATTTTGATATAATAAATTATATTTTTAATCCAAAAAAAATTAAAGAGATTAAATTTATTTCAAACAAAGGTAAAAATATAGAGTTCGAAGATTCAGGTGCAATAATATTTAAATTTAACAACAAAACTTTAGTAAATTTGAATTTTTCAATAAAATCTTATAAAAAAAATTATATGGCGATGTTCAACTCAATGTTTGATAAAGCAAATATTTCAATTGAATTTAGCAACTTAAACACAGTTTCATACTGTGAAATTGACAACAAAAAGCAAAAAAATATTTTAATAAAAAAATCTAAATCACAAGATCTGTATAAAGAATTATATGACGATATATATTTTAATTTAATGTTTAAAAAAAAATCAAAAAAGCTGTGTAATATAACTGAGTCAGAAAAAACGATATGTTTAATTGAAAAAATATATAAAACTAATAAAAAAAATGAGATTTACTGATTTATCGGATCAACATATCAAAATTAAAAATAGTTTATATAAAGGAATAAAAAAACTATTTAACCATCACAAATATATTTTGGGCCCAGAAATTTACGAATTGGAAAAAAAATTATCTAAATACACAGGATCGAAGTATGTTGTTTCATGCTCTTCTGGAACAGATGCTATATTAATGTCTCTTATGGCGCTAGATGTAAAAAAAGGAGACGAAATTATAACATCACCTTTTACTTGGATGTCTAATGTTGAGATGATCAAATTATTAGGAGCAAAGCCGATTTATGCAGATATATGTTTAGAGACCTTCAATATTTTGCCTCAAGAAGTAGAAAAAAAAATAACTAAGAAAACAAAAGCTATATTACCTATAAGTCTTTTCGGACAAACAGCTGATTTTAAGAAAATAAATTCAATTGCAAAAAAATTCAAAATAAAAGTTATTGAGGATGCTGCCCAAAGTTTTGGTGCTATGCATCATGGGAAATACTCATGTAATTTAAGTGACATAGGAACCACTAGTTTTTTTCCAACAAAACCTCTAGGTTGTTATGGTGATGGGGGAGCTTGCTTTACAAATAATAGAGAATTATATGATAAACTCAAATTAATTAGGAACCATGGTCAAAAAAAAAAGGGTGAGAATATTTGTATAGGTTTGAACGCAAGATTAGATACTCTCCAAGCTGTGGTACTTAATTCTAAAATTAAAATTCTAAAAAGGGAATTAAATCTAAGAAATAAAGTAGCTTTAAGATATACAAATGAGTTAAGAAAACTAAACTATATTTCTGTTCCTAAAATACTAAGCTTTAACAAAAGCGTTTATGCACAGTATAGTATTCTTTGCAAAAATAGATCTTTAGTAATTAAGAAATTTAAAAAAGATAAAATTCCATTTTCAATTTTCTACAAAAAACCTATTTATAGGCAGAAGGCGTATTTTATTAAAAATATGTATTTAAAAAATACTGAATTTGTATGTGGTAAAATATTGAGTTTACCATTCTATCCATATTTAAAAACTAATATTCAAAAAAAAATAATAGATTCTATTTCAAATATAAATTATGATTAATTTTATTACTGCCGAAAAAGTATTTGTATATTTGATTGCTTTATTGCCAGTGCTACTTGTTACTGGACCATTCTTGCCAGATTTAATAGTTGTTTTGTCTAGTTTTTTTTTTTTATATATTGTTTTCAAAGACAAAAAATTTTATTTATTAAAAAATAAATACTTCATATTTTTCACATTTTTCTGGATATATTTAATTTTAAATTCAATCTTATCTGTAAATTATCTGCACTCATTAAAATCAAGCGTACCATTCATTAGATTTGGTATATTTTTTTTATTTATTAATTATCTTTTAAACAAAAATTATAATTTAATTAAAAAATTATTTATTGTTTTTTCTTTTACTTTGTTATGTCTTCATATTGATATAATTATTCAATTTATATTTGGTAAAAATATTATTGGTTTAGAGCCAATTTTAAAAGGAAGATATTCGAGTTTTTTCGGAGACGAAAGTATTGTTGGAAGTTATATCTCAAGAACATTACCATTTTATTTAGCCTTAATGGCTTTAATTTTAAAAAAAGATAATAAAAAATTATTTTTAACTTTAGCAGTTTTGATACTGAGTCTTAATTCTGTAATATTATCAGGAGAGAGAATGAGTTTAGCAATTTTGATATTTTTTTTTGCAATTTACTTTTTTAGTAAATTCAAATTTAAACTCTATTTTTTTTTAGGGATACTAATATTATTTTCAATAAATTTAAAATATAACAAAACTTTTGTTGAAAGATTTATTCAAGCTCCCATTGATTATCAAAATAAATCAGTAAATAAATTGTTATCATATGAAAATGTTTTACCGCAGAATAAAGAGATTTTTATAAATAGAAAATTTACCGCATACAATGTTTTTTATCATTCACATTTTTTATCTGCTTATTTAATGTTCAAAGATAAATATATTTTTGGTCAAGGCGTTAATAATTTTAGATTGGTATGTGATGATCAAAAATTTCTTATTCATGATAAATCATGTTCTACTCATCCACATAATATTTTATTACAAATTTTGTCTGAAACAGGACTTTTAGGCTTTATTTTTTTAGTATTTTTTTTAGTCTACTTTTATAAAAAACTTTTTAGAGAAATATTTTTATTTAAAATGGAAGAATACGAGTTTTATCTTGTAGCTTTTTTCTGCGTAAATTTTTTCCCCCTTTTTTCATCTGGTAGTATTTTTAATAACTGGTTTTGTTTATTACTATTTCTTCCTCTTGGTTTTTATGTAAATTATCAATATAAAAATACTAATGATTGATTATTTCTTTATATTAGTAATTTCACTGTCTTTTATTTTTGTTTTTTTTCATAATAAAGTAAAAAATTTAATTAATATTTATAATTATCCCAAAATCGAAGATAAAACAGAAATCAATAAAATTCCAATAACAGGTGGAATTTTGTTTTTTGTTAATATTTTACTTTATTCAATCTTTATCTTTTTTTTATATAGTAAAAATATAAATATTGTTGACAATAGCATTATATTCAGAAACTTTAAAGATTTTATAATTTTCAATTTTGCAGTTATATCTTTTTTTTGTGTAGGATTTTTTGATGATAAATATAATTTATCTCCAAACTACAGGTTATTTTTATTTTCTCTGATTAGTTATATCTTAATCTCTATTGATAATTCTTTGGTAATTAAAAGTATCAATTTTGATAATTTTTCTTTAGAAATTTTTTTTGGAAATTTTTCACTCGCATTTACTATTTTATGTGTTTTAATTTTTGTTAATGCATACAATATGCTTGATGGCATCAATGGATTTTCGTCAATATATTTAATAATATTTTGTGCTTTTCTAATATTTAAAAATAATGAAATTTTAATGCCTAAAGTAATTATGCTTGTATGTTTTTTTAATCTTTATTTAAATTTAATTGGAAAATCGTTTATGGGAAATAATGGAAGTTATTTGCTAGCGCTATTATGCAGTTACTTATCAATTAAATATCACTTATTGGGATATCTCGACGAGGAAAGTATTATTGTCTTAATGGCGCTACCAGTAACAGACTTGATTAGAGTTTCTTTTTTCAGAGTAATTAACGGAAAACATCCTTTTAAAGGAGATAAAAATCATATTCACCATTTGTTATTTAATAAATTTAATTTATTTATTACTCTTCTAATTCTAACAATATTGATACTATTACCAATTTTCATTAATGTATTTTACTCGAGTTTTATCTTTTCTATTATTATTTTTTTTATTTTTTATTTTTTTATAATATTCAAATATAGATAAACCAAGTGATAAACCAGATCATCAATAGCAGCTACTACCTTCTAGCTTATAGATATTTGACAAGAATTTTAGGTTTCTTAGTGATCTTGTATGTAGCAAGAATTATTCCACCAGAAGAATTTGGTAAATTTGCAGTAGTAATTTCATTTATTGCGATAGCAGACTCATTTGTTTCATTACCATTTGAGAATTCTATTGTTCAGTCATCTAAATTAGGAAAAAAAGATATTGATTCAATATGGACTTATTCCAGATTTTTAAAATCATTAATTTTTTTTTTTTTATTTAATCTTTTTATATTTAAATTTGAATTCCCATTTTTGATTGAAGAAAAAGAATTATACTACATTGCATCTTTATCAATACTTGGAAATGGAATTTATAATACCTATATCAGTCAAAGAATAAGACATATCGATTACAAAAGTGACATGATATCATCCTTTGTAGGAAGAATTTCAAGATTATTCTTTTTATTATTTCTATGTTCTTATTTTAAAAATTCATATGCGTTGATAATAAGCTGGTTAATTGAAATTTATTTAAAATCATTTTCCTCTTATATTGTGGCTAATAAAAAGATATCTATTTGTTTTGATATAAAACCACTGAAAAAACATTTAAATTATTCTATTTCAGCTTATTTTGTAAATCTTGTTGATCAACTTCTATTAAATTTAGAAAATTTGCTTGCTGTAACATTTATTGGTGTGAAATTTGCGGGATTATTCCAGGCATCAAAAAGAATTAATTCTGAATTCACTTCTGATTTTAAAATGATATTAGATAAAATTTTATTTCCGTTTTATTCAAGAATAAAAAAAAAAAATAACAGACTTTTAAATAATATTTATACTTATTACCCTCTAATTATATATCTTGCTGGAATTATATCTTTAATTGCATTTTTATTTATTGATGAATTAATTAAATTGATTCTAGGAAAAAATTGGTTGGACGCAATTATTTTGTGTAAAATATATTTAATATACAATTTTTTTAATATTATAAATGTACAAACTAAAAGTATTTTTAGAGCTCTAAACATTCAAAAATATATCATTTATTCTTCAGTTGTTTACTTGGTTTTAATCACTACAAATAGTTTAATTTTTTATAATAATGATCAACTTAATGGAGTTATATTTGTACTTATCGTTTCCATTTCTTTAACTGTTACATGTTTTATAAATGTATATTTTGTAAAGTTTAATATAAAATTAAGTTTAATCAAATTTACAAAAAATAATATTGTTTCTATTTTATCATTATTAATTAGCACAGCAATAACTGTTTGCACTTATTATTATTATTTAAGATATTTGGATAGTGTATTGTTAATTTTATCAATTAAAATTTTATTATTTGCATTTATGCTTTTACAATTTTATTTATTATATATTTATAATTTTTCAGAATTTAAAAATAATTTGAATTATATTGTAAAAAAAATCTTTAAAAGATAACTTATGTTTACCCAAGCAGTTTTTATTTTATCAAACATTATTCTTCTATTTTTTTTTATAAAGAAAATAAAATTTTTCGGTATAAAGGAAAGTTTTATTTTGGGTCTCTTATTTTATTTAATATTACCTTATAGTGTCGCAATTTTTTTTGAAAACTTTTTAATATCTAATTTCCCAAAGTTTAATGGTTATAACTCTGAATATTTAATAAAATTTCAATTAGTTTATGTTTTAATGATAATATCATTTATATTTGGTTACTCAATAAATAAAGTTAATATTAAGAATCTTAAAATTTTTAAATATAATTTTTCTAAAAAAGAACTTATTATCGTTCTCTTAATTTTATTAGTACCACTAAAATTTCATATTCCCAACCTAAACCCAATGATGCTAATGTTTATAATGGCAATTATTTTAATTTCTAAATTTGATATTGGAGTATATAAAAAAATTTTAATTATATTATTTTTAACCTTATTATTTCAGTTCATAAGTTCATATTTTAGTGGAGCAAGAAGAGATATTATAAAAATTTTACTTATTTCAATGTTTTTTCTAAGCATAAATTTTAAAGGAGGCAAAAAACAAGCAATATATTTCAGTGTTTTATTGATATTTTCAATCGTTTTTATTTTTTATACGACATATTTAAGAACTGATTGGACGTTTTACATCACGTTTCAAAAATTCATTTTTAGCTCAACAAGAGCGCTTGTTCAAAATTATGACTTTATGCCTGCTTTTGATAATTTAATCTTTATATTAGAAAATGAGGATTTTTTGTATGGTCAAACAGTATTTAAAGTTCTATTTTCTTGGATACCAAGAAGCATATGGTTTTTTAAGCCTGAAGATACTCATACACTTATAACACAAATAAGAGAAAACTCATTTGTAGGTGGACATGCTGCAGCAGTTACCTTACTAGGGGAATTTTTTTGGAATTTTAGTTATCCAGGTATATTAATTGGTTTTTTTTTAATTGGTTTTTTATCAAAATATTTCGATACAATTATAAAAAATAATAACTCTGATTTAGAATTAATAATTGCATCAAGTTTGACTTATATTTTCTTTTTAATTTGGCGGGGTTCAATATCAACTACTTTAATTATTTATTTAATTAATATTATATCAATTATTGTTTTATTATTTATTACTAAGCTTATTTTAAATTTGCTAAATGAAAAAAAAAATTAATATAGTATTTGAAGAATCAAGATTTGGTGGTCCACAAAATCATTTTTGTAAAATAAACAAAGAATTAAAAAAGAAATATGTATTAACTTACTTTATTAATAAAGATAATTCATCGATATTTTTGAAAAAATTAAAACAAACAAAAGTTAAAATAAAGAAATTTAGTATAAATTTTCTTGAAAAAGGTTTACTTAAAATTTTACTTTATATATTTTTTTTTATACCAGATATTTTTAAAATTAAAAATTTAATTAATGAAGATAATCCAGATTTAATCCATATTGTTGGCGGTGTTTTTTCATTAAAAACATTTATTGCTGCGACTCTAACGAAAAAAAAAATAATATGGCATATCACAGACTCACAAAGTCCTTTAATTTTAAAATTTTTTTTTTATATCTTTTACAAAAAATGTTTTGGTCTAATTTTTGCATCAAAAAAATCAAAAGACTATTATCTCGGCAATTCTTTGTTTAAATATTCTATCATACCTTCGCCAATAAATATAAAAAGCAAGAAAAAAAAATACCAATTTCAAAGTAAAATTACTATAGGAACGAGCTGTAATATAAGCAAGATAAAAGGTTTAGAATTATTTCTAATGATTTCTAAAAAATTACAAAAATTTGGAAATAAAAAAATTTATTATGAAATCCATGGAAATATTTTTTCTAGTCAAAAAAAATATTATGAGAAATTAAAATATTTAATTAAACTTAAAAAAATCAATAATTTATCATTTAAAAAAAAATATGATAAAGCAGAAAGTATATTAAAGAAATTTGATATATATATATCTACATCTAAAAGTGAGTCATCACCAACTGCTTTATGGGAAGCAATGGGTTATGGTTTGCCTATTTTAACAACCGATGTTGGTGACATCAAAAATATTTTTAAAGACTATAATAATATTTTAGACCCAAATAATTTTGAAAAATCTCTACTTTTAATTGTTAATTTGCTTCAAAAAAAAAATCTTCGAAAAAAATTGGGAGTTTTTTCCAGAAATTATGCTAAAAGAAATTTCAATTTTAAAAACGTAGCTAATAAACAAATTTTATATTACTCAACTATTATTAAGTAATTAATGAATGTTATAGGACTAAATTTTAATCATTCTGACACATCTGCTTGTTTAATTATTGATAATAATTTAATTGCTGCCGCAGAAGAGGAACGATTTAATAGAATTAAACACACCAATGCTTTTCCAAAACAATCAATTGAATATTGTTTAAAAGAAGGAAATTTAAAATTAAAAGATATTGATATAGTTGCAATAAATACCCAGCCGACATCTAATATTTTAAAAAAGTTTATCTTTTCGATTAAAAAGCTTATCTCACCTAAATTAGCAATTAGGAGTTTAAAAAATATAAAAAAAAAGAAACAAATTAAAAAGGAAATTAAAAAAATTTTTAGTGGTCAAAATTTTAAAGGAAAAATTGAATATATTGATCATCACCTTTCCCATTTAGCATCAGCTTATTATTGCTCTGATTTCAAAAACTCGATTTGTTTATCAATTGATGGGTTTGGAGATTTTGCAAGCTTAGCTTATGGCTTTGCATCAGAAAATAATATTAAGATTGATAAAAAAATTTATTTTCCTCATTCCCTTGGGATTTTATATCAAGCAGTAACGCAATATTTGGGATTTGATAAATATGGAGATGAGTACAAAGTTATGGGACTATCTTCATATGGAAAAGCAACTTATAAAAATCAACTCTCAAAATTATTTAAAATTAAAAAAAATTTTGAATTTGAATTAGATACTAAATATTTTAATCACCATGTAAAAGATATAACAATTAACTCAAACCAACAGTTTGATTATATAGATTTATTTAACTCAGAATTTGAAAAAATAATTGGTTTTAAAAAAAGAAATAAAAATATAAGAATTGAAAGTTACCATATTAATTTGGCAAAATCTGTTCAGGAAATCTATGAAAATTATTTAATAAATATTATCAATTTTTTAAATAAAAAATATAATTGTGAGAATTTGTGTTTATCAGGAGGTTGTGCTGCAAATTCTGTAGCAAATGGAAAAATATTAAAAGAAACAAAAATAAAAAAATTATATATACCGTCAGCACCTGGTGATGCTGGAGGTGCTATCGGAGCAGCCTATCAAAGCTTTAAACATAGAAAAGCAAAATATTTAAATACTGCGTCATTAGGACCTTCGTATGACAGTCAATATATCAAAGATCAAATTAATAAATTAATTGATAAAAAAAAATATAAAGTTTCACTGTGTGAAGATAATGAAAAACTAGCTAATATAATTTCTGAGCTAATAATCAAAAAAAAAATAATTGGCTTATTTTGTGGGAAAATGGAATTTGGATCTAGAGCTCTTGGAAATAGATCAATTCTAGCTGATCCCAGAGAAAGCGATATAAGAGATATCATTAATTTAAAAACCAAAAAAAGAGAAAGCTTTAGACCTTTTGCGCCTGCTATATTAAAAGAAAAAGTAAACGAATGGTTTCATATTAACCACGAAGTAAGTTTTATGTCAGAAGTATACAAATTTAGAGAAAATAAAAAGAAATTTGTCCCAGCAGTTTGTCATGTTGACGGTACTGGAAGATTACAAACTGTAAGTAAAGATAATAATGAATTGTATTATCTAATAATAAAAAATTTTTTTCAATTAACAAATATACCAATTCTATTAAATACATCTTTTAACGAAAATGAGCCTATAGTTTGCCATCCATCTGATGCTATCCAAACATTTATGAGCACAAAAATAGATGCACTTGTGCTAGAAAATTGGATAATTGAGAGATAGAAAACAATGATTTCTATTATTACACCAACATTAAACTCTCAAAAAACAATTTATGAGACCATAAAATCTATAAATAAACAAAATGGAGTTTTAATTGAACATATTATTGTCGATGGATTTTCCAACGACTCAACAATAAAAATAATATTGAGAGAAAAAAAGAAAAAAACAAAAATTATATATAGAAAACCCAATGGAATTTATGATGCAATGAATGCAGGGATAAAGAAATCAAAGGGAAAAATTGTAGGCATACTTAATTCAGATGATCACTATGCATCAAAACTTGTATTGAAGAAGATTTGTAAAATATTTGATCAAAATAAGGATATTGATATTTGTTATGGGAACTTAAGGTATTTCAACAAAAATAAAACATTTTATAGGATATGGAAACCTGGAAAATTCAAGTTTAACAGCTTTTTAAAAGGTTGGAATCCACCACACCCTACATTTTTTGTAAGAAAAAAAATCTATAAAAAGTATGGTAAGTTCAATTTAAAATATGGAAATGCAGCAGATATCGAATTGATGTTTAGACTTCTTAATATTAAAAAATTAAAATCATATTATTTAAATAGTTTTTTAGTAAATATGAGATCTGGGGGTGCTTCAGGAAAGAACATTAAGTCGATTATATATCAAAATTTACAAATTTTAAAAATTTTTAGAAATCATAAAGTCAATTTTTCGATATTTTTATTTATAATATCAAAAATTAAAAATAGGTCTTTACAATTTTTTGATAATTAAAATTATCTTTTTTATATTAATAAGAATATATGTTATAATAAAGGTAAGTATAAATATGCTAATAAAAAAAAAATATCTCAAATTGTAATTAATTTTAGATGGATCCTCTTCAAACTTATTTTCACTTAATTCAAATTTTTTAAATGTTTTATTTATAATTACATTATCTATTCGTAAATATTGTTTTTTATTAATTATATTTTCTAGAGATAACAATTGAGAGTTTTGGTCGACTGTTCTGTAGGTATCACTAGATCTTCCATTCAATTCAATTAGAAAATTATCAATTAAAATATTTATTTCATTAATATCACTTTTTAGTAAATTTGTATATTTCCTGTTATTATCAGAGTTACTGGCAAAACTTTTAAAGATAATTATTTTTCCTCTTCTTACATTTCTAGAGATCACATTATCTACGTAATGTTTTTTTTCAATCTCAGGAACTATCGAGTCCTTTATATTTATAAATGCAATTAATTCATTAGGGTAAGTAATTTTATATACGTATGTGAAATAACTTTTTTTAAATAATCCTACAAACAATGTAATAATTATAGAAACAGATAACATTATTAAAATTTTATGGAATTTATTCATAATATTAAAATATTGTATTAGATTTTTTTTACCATAATATCAACTCCTTTATGAAAATATTAGTAACAGGAGCTGCAGGTTATATCGGGAGCATAACAATTAATAAATTAAACGAAAAAAAAGGTTTAACAACATTCGGCATAGATAATTTAGGAAAAAAAAAGCGTATTTTTAAAAAAAAATTAAATAAAATACTCAGATATGATTATAGTGATGAAAAAAAAATATCAAATTTTATAAATAAAAAAAAAATAGATGTCGTAATTCATTTTGCTGCAAATACTAATGTTCTTGAATCTTTAGTATATCCTGAGAAATTTTATAAAGATTTTATTAAAACAAAAAAACTAATCAATATTTGTATTAAAAATGGTATCAAAAACTTTTTTTTTTCCTCTTCTGCAGCAGTTTATACAGATAGTAAAAAAAAAATTAGTGAAAATTCTAAAACACAACCTAAAAGTCCTTATGGAATAGTAAAAAAAAGAATTGAAAAATATCTTAAATTGAAAGCTAATAAAAATTTTAAGGTAAATATTTTACGTTTTTTTAATGTAATAGGTGCAAATGAAAAACTTTTAGCTGGGCAAGTTAAAGATAATAGTAGTTTAATATTAAATTTGTACAACTCAGCTTTTAATAAAAAAAAATTTTTTTTGTACTCAAATAATAGTAAAAGAAGTGATTTATCTCCTATAAGAGATTACTTTGATGTGAATTTAATACCAGAAGTTATACATAAATTATTAAATTTAAAAAAGCAGAGTAATTTTGAAATATACAATATTGGGAGTGGTAAAGGGATTAGTGTTGTTGAATTTATAGAAAAGTTTACCTTAATATCAAAAAAAAAAATAAACATTCATTATAAAAAAAAAAATAATAAAGAAATCAACGAGTCAGTTGCAGATATAAAAAAAATATCCAAAAAAGTTGGAAATATAAAATTTAATAATTTAAATACTTCAATAAGACTTCATATAAATTGGTTGAAAAAAATTAATGCTTAAAAAAAAAATTTTAATAGTCGTGGGAAATCGGCCACAATATATTAAAGCAGGAATAATCTATTTTAATTTGCAAAAAATTAAGAGGTACCAAGTCGATATTTTAGATACAAATCAGCATTACGATAAAAATCTTTCCTCTTATTTTTTTAAAAATTTTAATTACAAACCAAAATTTAATTTAAAAATTGGCTCACATAAAAATGAAATTGCAATTTCAAAAATTATTATCTCTTTATCGAAGTTTCTTGACAACAAATATTATGATTTACTAATAGTTCTTGGTGACACAAACTCAACTGCTGCTGCAGCAATTTGTGCAAAATTAAAAAACTTAAAATTGATTCATATCGAAGCCGGAGAAAGAATTTTTCATCAAAATGACGCGCCAGAAGAAATTAATAGATTAATAGCAGATCAATGTTCTGATCTACTTTTCACCTGCTCAAAAGAGGCAAAATTAAATTTGATTAAAGAAGGTTATAAAAAAAAATATATAAAATTTATTGGTGATCCTATGCTAGATCTTTATAAATATTTTTCTAAAAAACTAATTGGTAAAAAAAAAATTTATAATTTTAATTATGTTTTTGCAACAATTCATAGAAAAGAAAATACAAAAAAGGAATTTTTGTTTAAATTGTTAAGTTTACTAGATAACCATAAAGATAAAATTATTTTATCCCTTCATCCTAGAACAAAAAAAATTATTCATAAATATAAATGGAAAGCAAAAAAAAATTTAATTTTCATTAAACCAGTTGATTATTTAACTTCACTAAGATTAATAAATCACTCAAATTTAGTTTTTACAGATTCTGGTGGAATTAAAAGAGAAGCGTATTATGCAAAAAAATTTTGTATATCACCTCAATCTGGTAAACCTTTGTGGCCTCAAACAGTTAAATCTGGTTGGAATAAAACTTTAAAACCTCATGATCTCAATAAGATGAAAAAATTTTTAAAAGAATTTCCAAAACCAGGAAAACATTCCTTATCCACTTTTGGGAATGGAAAGGCTTGTAAAAGGTTAATAAGAGAAATTAATAAATGGATTTAATTTAATATTTAATAATTTTTATTTATTAATTGTATGCTGGTTTTAGAAATAATATATAAATAATGCTATTCGAAAAATTATGAAAATTGGTCTAATAACTTACAATGTTCAACATAAAAAATCTTATGATATATTAACAAATTTATTAAATATAGGATATGAGGTTACTTTATTAATAAATGAATTTAAGAATTATAAGAAACAAAAAACAGTTCCAATGTTTTCTCATCGTCCCTATCAATTTGTGGGACCGTCTCCTTATGAGATTGCAAAAAAATTTGATTTAAGGATCAGTACTCTTAAAGAATTTAACAATTTTGAAAACCTCGATTATGTACTGATAGGTGGTTCAGGTATTATTAAAGATAAATATATCAAAAAAAAACAGATAATAAATTGTCACTCAGGATTAATTCCATATTCAAGGGGACTTGACTCTTTTAAGTGGGCTATTAGAAATAAGTTAATTGTCGGCAATACTTTACACTTTATTGACTCAAATATTGATTACGGAAGAATTATTTATCAAAAAAAAACTCCATTATACACAAATGATAGTTTGTTAAGTTTTTCGGAAAGACATTATCAGGAGGAAATATCGATTATAAGTAACTTTATAAAGTATAT
>MDTG01076773.1_pt1 | contig 13439 bp, 10 predicted proteins | sample 811421 | NCBI WGS metagenome assembly MDTG01 (sample SAMN05326645, study PRJNA326480) | marine metagenome | isolation source: seawater | place: Pacific Ocean: South East | collected 2011 | reverse complement strand
CGAGATAGCTGGGGAATTCCGATTGTTCAGATTGAACATGAGTATTCTCGGTCGGATATGGTACGACGCAATTATTTAATCAAAAATGCTCGAAAAATTCTCCGTAAGGCTGGAGGATTATTTTCTTACACATATCCCATTGATTCATTCTCGCATGCAATCGGTACTTTACGCATTGCAACGACATCGGAAGATGGGGCGTTAGATCCACAGTGTAGAGTCTGGTCCGTCGACAATTTGTTTGTTGTAGATGGGTCTTTTATGCCAAGTTCAGGAGGAGTAAATCCCAGTCTAACTATCGCTGCAAACGCTTTGCGGGTTGTTAAGCATATTGTTGCGAACTGATTTTATTTGGAATTGATGTCGTGAAAACTAAGATGCAGTTGAAAAAAATATGTATTGTAGGTTGTGGAGCGATTGCTCGCGTTCATGCTGGACAGTTGAAGGGTAAGGTAGATCTTCGGTTTGTTAGTCGTAATATCGAAAATGCTTCTGCGTTGTCTAAAGCGTCTGGTGGAGGTTTAGTATATGACCAGTTCGCAGAAGCTCTGGATGATGATATTGATGCGGTAGTTTTGTGCACGCCACCGGCTTTACACGCAGAAGGCATTAAAGCAGCATTGTCTGCCGGAAAAAATATTTTAGTCGAAAAGCCATTATGTGTTTCTAAACAGGAGCTATCATCTTTGGTATCGGCTGTTGAAAAGTATCGGGACCTGTCGGTAGTCGTTGCTGAAAATTACTACTACAAGCCATCGCTGCAGTTAATGAAGCGGTTAATAAGACAAGGTTTAATAGGTGATTTAAAGCAAATCGATGTTCGTAAATGCTTCAGTCAAAAATCACAGGGGTGGAAAAGTAACTACGGTGCTTTACTTGAAGGTGGAATTCATTTTGTAGCTCTTATATCCGGTTTAACTGATAGAAGTCCAGAAAAGGTGATCGCGAAATTTCCCAGTTTACTATCTGGAGAATGCGAACGACGTTCCCATCTTGAGCTACATTATTCTCAGAGTTTGAAGGTTTGTTTGGACTATGCATGGGATTTACCCGATAGATTGCGTGGTCTGTTTCAACATTCTACAATCCATGGGACACGAGGTAAAATAATTTTTGAAAGTAATGGGCTTTATGTTCTTACTCGAAACTCCGAAAATAATTTTTTTTTAAAATTCCCAGGTTTTCTTGATTTAATGGGATATAAGGCACAAACACAAGATTTTTTGACATGTATTTGCGAACCTGGTAGACTTCCAAAGTCGGGTATGTTACAGGCAGAGCGCGATTTAAATATTGTTTTTACAGCTTATGAACAACTTGAGGAGTTGAGAGATGAGTGAAGCGGAGAAGATTATATATTCGATGCAGCGTGTAAGTAAACACTATAATCGAAAAAAGATTATAGAAGACATCTCACTATCTTATTTTTACGGTGCAAAAATAGGTGTACTCGGCTTAAATGGATCAGGAAAAAGTACATTATTAAGGATAATGGCAGGAATCGATGATGAGTTTGAGGGTAAAATAGATCTTTCCTCTGGGTTTACCATTGGTTATATGGAACAGGAACCCTTGCTTCAAGATGGTAGGACTGTGCGTGAAATTGTGGAAGAGGGTGTTCAGGATATAGTAAATTTGGTTCGTGAATACGAAAAAATCAATGCGCAGTTTTCCGAGCCTATGGATGATGAAGCTATGAACGAACTAATCGAACGGCAGTCTAAGGTAGCGGGGCAATTAGATGCAACGGGAGCCTGGGATTTGGATAGTCGGCTTCAAATGGCCATGAGTGCTTTACGTTGTCCACCTGAAGATAGTTTAGTTGATCACCTGTCAGGGGGAGAAAAACGGCGTGTGGCTTTGTGTCGTCTTTTGCTTGGTAAACCTGATATCTTATTACTAGATGAACCTACAAATCACTTAGATGCTGAAACAGTTGCTTGGTTAGAAGGGCATCTGCAGCAATACGAAGGGACAGTTATTGCGGTTACTCATGATAGATATTTTTTGGATAATGTAGCCGGTTGGATTTTGGAATTAGATCAAGGTAAAGGGATTCCGTGGAAAGGTAATTACTCGTCTTGGTTGGAGCAAAAGCAGGAACGTTTGCGTATAGAAGAAAAAAGTGAGAGTGAACGTCAGAAAACATTGCAACGTGAATTGGAGTGGACTCGATTGAATCCTAAGGCCAAACAACAAAAAAGCAGGGCGCGTTTGCAAGCTTATGAGGAAATGTTGAATCAGGATCTAGTACAGAGAAATGAAGAGTTGCAAATTTATATTCCACCGGGATCTCGTTTGGGAAATGTTGTAATCGAAGCTGAGGACGTGAAAAAAACTTATGGGGATCGGATCTTGTTTGAAAATATGTCGTTCCGTATGCCACCAGGAGGTATTGTCGGTATTGTTGGACCGAATGGGGCAGGTAAAACGACATTATTTCGATTGATTACTGGTCAAGAGCAGGTAGATGGCGGGTCTTTGCAAACAGGTGAGACGGTTCAATTAGCATATGTTGACCAGACTCGCGAAACTTTGGATCCCGACAAAACCGTTTGGGAAGAAATTTCAGGAGGTCAAGATGAAATTGAGTTGGGAGAGCGCGCAATAAATTCTCGGGCATATGTTGGTAGGTTCAATTTCGGAGGTGCTGACCAGCAACAAAAAGTGGGTGAACTTTCGGGCGGCCAGCGCAATAGAGTAAATATTGCTAAAATGCTTAAAGAAGGTGCCAATGTGATTTTACTTGATGAACCAACAAATGACTTGGACGTCAATACGCTTCGCGCTCTGGAAGAAGGTTTGGAGAACTTTGCCGGATGTGCTTTGGTTATCAGTCATGATAGATGGTTTTTAGACAGGTTGGCAACTCATATTCTGGCTTTTGAAGGCGACAGCCAAATTCACTGGTTTGAGGGCAATTATTCCGAATACGAAGAAAATCGAAGAATGCGTTTAGGTAAAGAGGCTGAAATACCTCAGCGAGTGCGTTATCGTCAGTTGACTCGTGATTAATTAAGAGTTGAGCATCGATCGTGAATCGGTCCTTGATTTAGACTTAAGGACTCCCCGGTAGCTTTATAGATCACTTTGTTTATTTCTGCGCAAATAGACAAAGCAATAGTATTAGGAGAGTCGCCTCCTAAATCGAGTCCCGCTGGCGAATATATATTTTCTACATCTGAAGGAACAATTCCTTTTTTCTCTAAATCTTTGAACAACTTTTTGTTTCTTAAATGAGATCCAATAACTCCTATGTAAGCTAATTGAAGTGTAAGTAGTTTTTCTAATATTACTTGGTCTTGAAGATAGTTGTGACTCATCACGACAGCTGCACTATTTTGGGGTAGCCTCAATTTTTGAGGCCAATTACCAGTAGTAGCATAATGAATGTTAGTGATGTTGGGGAACCTTGAGGTATTTGCCAGGGCGGGACGGTGGTCTACAAGTTGAATTTCCCAACCTAATTCTATTCCACTTGAAATCAAGGGTTTCGAATCGTCACCTGCTCCAAAAATCGTTAAAGTCAGAGGGGGGCAAAATATTTCAACTAATATGTCTAAGCCACAAAATTTCTTCCTAAAACAGGACGTTGATGTATTGTTTTTAATATATTTTTTTTGTAGAAAATCATTGATTAAAGATTCTATTTGTTTCGGAAAATTGTTCGTATGGTTAGAAGAAAAATCTAAGGTATCCCCAATAGAAAAATCCGAATGTTTGTCTTGATCAATAATAGTTACGAGAACAGTTTGTTTTCTTTTTTCAATAACGTTTTCAAGGGTCTTAATAAATTGTTGGCCATTTTTACTTGGCATTGGCGTGATCACGACCTGTAATTTTCCACTGCAGCCCATTCCAGTTCCAAACAAATAATCGTTATCGTCCGTATAATCATATTCAATCAACTGTGGTTTACCGATTTCTATTGCTTTTTCGGCAAAACGATGAAAATCTTCTTCTAAGCAACCTCCCGTTATGGTTCCTGTATTATCTTCTTTTTTAATTAACATACGAGCGCCGAGACCACGGTATGAAGATCCGCATGTGCCAACAACTGTCGCTATTGCATAACTGCTTTTTTTACGATTTAACTGCTGTGCGTGTGTAAGAATGTCTCGCAAATCTTTCATTAATTCAGTCCCTTAGTGTTTTCCCAAATATGAGTAAATCCGTACATCTTGGGCAACTATTGTGATATTCACAAATGTGCTTTATTTAGATTGCTACAGATAGTTTCTTACATATATTTTAATTTCAAGTTTTTTCCTTAAAAAAATAGCTAGAATTGTATGTCTGTGGCTGAAGATTTAAATCAAACAAGATCTGCTGTAAAGGATCGCCTACTCAGAGGTTTGCGAAGTTTACGAGTTTCTGTTGTAGATAGGTGTAATCTACGGTGTCGGTATTGTATGCCTGAGGAGGATTATACGTGGTTGCCTAAAGACGATCTATTAACAAAAAGAGAAATTGTGCATGCTGTTGAGTCATTTTCTTCTTTAGGAGTAGATCGGATCCGAATTACAGGCGGGGAACCTTTATTACGCGGAGATCTAAGCGAATTAGTTGCGAGTTTGTCAGAAATTAAATCCATTCGCGATATCGCTTTGACAACAAATGCAACTAGATTGGGCCAATACGCCGAGGACTTGTACGCATCTGGGTTAAAGCGAATTACGGTAAGTCTTGATACCCTCGACCCAAAAAGAATGAAATTTATGACGGGTCGACAAGTTTTGTCCAAGGTGCGTGAAGGATTGGAAATAGCTGCAGCAATGCCGTTTGAAAGTATCAAGATCAACACGGTAGTTATTCGTGGGTTTAACGACGATGAATTATGCGATCTGATGCTTTTTGCCAAAAGCATCAGCGCTGAAATACGCTTCATCGAGTATATGGATGTGGGGGGGGCAACCCATTGGTCATTGGATCAGGTTGTCGGACGCGATGAGATTCTCAAAACATTGGCAAATCATTTTGGGGCAATCAGCTCTGGAATTACTATAGGTGCAGCTCCTGCCGAGCGTTTTACTTTAGGAGATGGCACGTATTTTGGCATTATTTCCTCAGTAAGTAAACCGTTTTGTTCTACATGTGATAGAAGTCGAATTACTGCAGATGGTTTGTGGTATTTATGTCTTTATGCTTCCAAGGGTTTTGATATCAGAAGTATAATGCGACGCGATGAGAGCCTATCAGATTTTATAAAGAGTATATGGGAAAATAGAGATGATCGCGGTGCAGAAAAGCGTTTAATGGAGCCACAACGTGAGATATTATACAGCTTGAATGATTTAAAAACAGATCCTCATCGGGAAATGCATAAGCGTGGCGGTTAACATTAATTACAGATACTTGCTGTGATATTTATGGACTATTTTCGTGCTAAGCGCTATTTGGATACGTTTCCTGATTGGGAAACGGGGAAACCTTTTCTGGGTTCGTTAGAAAATTATTTACCTAGAATGCGTGCATTATTAGAGCGTTTAGATAATCCACAGAGACGATTTCGTACTATTATTGTCGGAGGGACCAATGGCAAAGGGACGGTTGCGAATTTGATCGCAGATTTTTTAATGGCTGCTGAAGTGTCAGTTGGACTCTACACATCTCCCCACCTCCATACAGAACGTGAACGCATTTGCATCAACGGAGATTTAATCTCCAAAGATGCATGGACACAATCTATAATAAAATTACAAAATGCTGTTCAAAATTTTGATCAGGAAGAATTAGGATCATTGAGTAGATTTGAAGTCCTAACGGCATTAGGAACATTTGCTATGGCTGAGTCAGGGGTTGAATGGGGAGTTTTTGAGGTGGGTTTAGGGGGTAGATTTGACGCAACAAATGCTTGGGATTCAGATGTATCTGTTCTTACAAAAATAGGTCTCGATCATGTTGGTGTTTTGGGAAATACTTTGTCAGATATTGCTGCTGAAAAAATATGTATAGGTCGTTCAGGTAAGTTAATGTTTACTCCTTCCTCACAGACTACAGAAGTAGCTGATTTTTTGGGGAAGAAAAGTCTTGATCTCGGTATCGAATTGAAGTTTGTTGATACAATTGAAATTGATGGAAAACCTTCTTTTTTTTGCGAGAATGCAGCATTGGCTATTCGAACCGTTCAGTCGTTAGGGATAAATCTTTCAAAAAAAGATCAGACCAGAGTAATTGACTGTAATATATGGCCAGGACGTTTTGAGTGGGCGCTTAGGATTCCTCCGGTTTTACTTGATGGTGCGCATAATCCTCAAGCAGCGAAAGCTTTGGTGGAAAGTCTGAAAATGGAGCGGCTAAAATGGAATATTGTGATAGGCACTGGATCTGGACATGATGCAAAGGCTATTTTATCAGAGTTGGCACAATTTTCGACGCAATTTCTTATTACGGCATCCGATCATCCTAAGGCAGAAAATCCAGAAAAATTAGCTCGTGCTGTTCCAGATACTGCATCTTTTGAGGTTATAAAAGATTGGAAAGATGCCTTTTCAAGGGGAGTGGAATTGTCAAATAAAGAGAATACGGCTTTGTGTGTAACGGGATCTCTTCATTTGATCGCGAGGGCACGAGAATATTTTGATCTTCCGTATGAAAGTGATAGTATCACGGAAGATGTGGCCTTAGAGAATCTACAATGCCTCAAAGTGGCATGTTCTGACATAGGAGTAAACTTGGAGCCATGTAGTAAAGATCATACGATGTTTAGGATTAGCTCTAAAGATAAGTTCAGTTATTTTTGGCGAAATAAACATCCCTTTAATGACTATATGTCGGCTCGTATTGCTGAAGACAAATCTTTTCAAAATGATCTTTTAAATAATGCAAGCTTGCCGGTTCCACTCGGTAAAAAAGTTTTTAATCCGCTTGCAGATTCTCGTTTTAATCGCTATAAGAATTTTGCTAATACGGAAGAGATCGTAATAGATTTATCTCTATCAATGTCTTTTCCTTTAGTGATCAAGAAATCTCGAAGCTCACTAGCCCAGGGCGTCTATATTGTCAAAGATGTTACGGAACTTGGGTCTCAACTTAGAAAAATATTTGAACAGAGTGCCTATGCTGATAATGTCTTAATGGTGCAGGAATATGTGTCGGGTCAAGAATACCGTGCTGTTGCCACCCAAGCTGATATTCTCTTGGCTTATTATAAGCAAGGTACAGTGAAGGAAAGTCAGGATCTTAACCCACTTCACCAACAAGATGGCAAGGCAGTGCCAGTTAAGAGTGGTCCGCTATTTAATGAATTATCAGATTTAGCAAAACGGATTTCTGATGTAATTGATTTAGGGTTTTATGCCTTTGATGTGATTTTTAATGAGCACGGACCAAAAATATTAGAGCTGAATCCAAATCCTTTTTGTCATTATTACAATAAATCCAATGGGCGCGCTGATTTCATCAGTGTCTATAAGCAACTGGTAACAAAACATATCGTAAACATTTAATTTTGACTTCTACCATATATCATAAAATACCATATTCATCAAAAACCTCTCGCGGTGATCGACCCTTAGCCAATTCATCTCGAACAGTGTTTTCACCTTCTAATTTTTCCATAGATAATTTAAAAACCTCTTCTTTTATTGTAGCAGGAATAACAGCGACTCCATCAATGTCAGCGAGAATGAAATCACCTGAATGAACTTGAACTCCTCCACAAATTATAGGCTCATTGACAGACTCAGGAACTATACGACCAGCTGAATCCAAGGGAGAATATCCTTTTGAAAAACAGTCAAATTTCATTTCATTCATTTGACGGATATCCCGCACGAGTCCGTCTGTTACTACAGCATTTACATCCCGTGCCTGAGCGGCTGTTGATAACAACTCTCCCCACAAACCTGATTTACATTCGCCGTTAGTAGCTATCACGAAAACGTCACCTTTGGTTACTAAGTCGTAGGCAGAGAATATTTGACCGTACGGATCTGGATGAGGTTGATGGCTGGCATATGCGTTCAGTGTGACGGCGGTTCCCGCTATGAAACTTTTCGGATGACTAGGCCGAACATCATAAGTCATCGCTTGGTCTCTATGGTCGAGTTGGTCCATGATGTCACAAGCCAAAGCGCTATAGATAGGTTTCCATTCTTCGTGCATATTTTCCCTCTTTCTTATTTTAGAGAGGTTGATGTGTTTGTACTCGCGGTAATAGTAAGTGTTTGTTACGTGTTAAGGGTAGGCCAGCAAACGCACAACGATTATTCCAAGCGTCAATAGTCTCGGCTGTTTTATACTCGTTTATGACGGCATGACGCCCTTGTTTTGTGTAGTTATGTCCCGCGCGGTGCACTGCCAGAACATGAATTATTAATACATCACCTCTATTTGCCTCAACAACTACACGATCTTTCTCTGGTATATCGCTTGTTGCAATCGTGTAACTTTCTTCTTGTGTTTTCCATTCACCTAAAAGGTGACTGCCTCTAATTGCTTCGGTGGCACCTGCTTCAAATTTAGTAGGATCTAAGTAGGTTATTGCAGCAGCCAGATCTGGGTGTGTATGGCGTTCATAGGGCCAATCCTGATGCCAGCCTTGTGAGCAAAAAAAACCAGGTGGTTTGTTTCTAATTTTTCCGTTATGAAAATCTATATTTGGTCCCAATAAATCCGACATAACTGAAACTATTCGGGGTTCGGTGAACTGATCAAACCAGTAATCACTGGCCAGAGATTGATCCATAATGCCAACAACGTTTTTGGGGTTAAATGGATCAATACCGAAGTTCTGCTCTTCGTCCATAAAAGAATAACTTATGTTTTTTGGGCGTATTTCAGTCTCGGTGACTATATCATGAAATTGTTCCCGCATTTGCTCCATCTCTTTGAAGTCATAAAAATGAGGCAAATGAAGGAACCCATCTCGATCAAAAGCCTCTTTTTGTTTGCTATTTAGGTAAGTTAGGGTAGGCATTGTCTCTATCCTTTTTCCGGATTAGTTGGCAATAGTAATGCTAAGATACCGGTCAGTAATGGAAGTAATGATAGACAACTCAATGTTGTAGTCACTCCATATAAGTCTGCCAATCGTCCGATAATTGGTAAACTTAGGCTTGCTAAACCCCAGCTAAAACCCAATGGGAGGCTTGAGGCAAGTGCAGAGTTTTCAGGTGCTAATTCTTGAGCAAGAGCGACTAAAATCGAATTAGAGGAGATCAATAGGCCTCCACCAATAGTCAGAAAAATGTAGCCCAAACTACTGTTTTCTGTACTTACAAACCAATAAAGGAAAGGGGTAGATAAAAAAAGCGACAGATAAACTAATTTTTTAGTTTCTATATGTTCCGCCAGATAACCAGCAATAAGAGCTCCAACTACTCCCCCAGTATTATATATACCTAAGGCTATTCCTCCAGAAATCAGATCTAAACCCCGTTCTTCACAGAGCAATGTTATAAAGGTTCCAAAGCCCAATCCAGTAATTGTACGAAGTACGACAACACCAGTGATTATAGACAAAGGGAAAGTATGCTTTTTGAGTGATTGCCAATTTGACTGGTTACTGCTTGTAGAGACATGAGTGTTATTTAGCGGTACGAATTTTTGTAAGAGTAGTACGCAGAGTAGGCCCGGAATTGATACTAATGGAAGGAGGCTGAGCCCGATTTCTTCGGCGAATAGCGGAACCCAGATTGGTGTTAAACCTATGGCTATTGTGCCACCAAAAATGAACCATGCCAAGCCAAAAGATCGTCGGGGCTCGCTTAATTCGCCGGCAAGGGAAAACACCTGTGGATGGAAGGCTGCTACGCCTATTCCAACGAATGCCAAAGTGATCACAAGTAGCCAATAATTAGAGACGATACCGAGAAGAGGGGCGAAAATAGCGCACATTAATAGTCCGCCTGTTACTAAATATCTCTTTTTCATTTTGTCTGCCCACATGCCCATCAGAGGCTGACTAATGTTACATATCGAGACAATGGTGCCAAGGAATCCGGTTTGAGCGAGAGTGAGTCCTAATTGAGTCTTTAATAACGGAAGTAATGGCGGCACTAGAGAAGAATAGCTATCCACGCAAAAATGTGATAGTGAGACTAAAAACAGACGGATACGTTGCATTCAATAACCGATAAATATCATGAGAAAACGGATTACAAATTTACTATTCGTATATTCGCAGTAGGATTTGAACTATTCTAAGACTTACTTTTCACATTGTCCAGATGGCGACAAAGCTTCCAGGAAAAAATAATACCTAATGTGGTCAATATGCAACCTGCAACAAATGGAAGACTGACGTAGATATCGATCAAATAGCCCCCAACAAGATTACCTAAAAACATTGAGGTGCTCCATGCGAGGTGACCTAAGCCGACTACTCGGTTTCTCTCGTTTGTAGTTGCTATTTCGTTGATTAATTTGGGAATCAATGTGGATACAGACCAGGCTGTTCCTGTAAGAAATGTACCAGAAACAAATACACCAAATAATGATGTTGGAAATAATGCGAGTCCGAACGTGCTGAGAAGAATACCTATAGCCGAAATAATTAGTGGTAATTTGTGTCCTGTTCGATCACTGATTAATCCGGTGCCTAACTGAAAAATAGCAGCGACAACAAGTGAAATAGCGGCAAAGTAAGCAGGCAATGATTCGCTATTGCTTACTCGGTAAATCAATAGCGGGATAGCTAATGTAGCCATACCCCAGAAAGTTGTAATTGTTAAACGTAGGCTTAAAAGTAGCCAAATGTCTTTTCGTAAGAGTAATGGTTTATAGGCGTTCCAAGTAGACCCAGTTTCCATGTGATTATCGGCAGTTCGGTTATTTGATAAACGCGTTGAAGGGATAAGCGCGATTGCAAGGGCAATGAGAATGAACAGACCCCCAAAGGCTAACGTGCCTATCTTTGGGAAAGACCAGATTGTCTTGAGCCACCCTGTACAGAAGCTTCCAAATGCATTGCCGAGTGTATTACTTAAAAAGTAAATACCGCTTCCTACGCCTAAATATGCGGGACGTACGGAATGTATTAATATGCTTTGTCCAGCTGTAGACCAAGGACCACTTGATGCTCCCATTATAACAAGCATCAGGGTCAAACCTGTGGGATCTGATGTATGAAATACGAGTCCTCCCAAAGAACTACCGGTGAGGCCAAGGATTAGGGTGAACTTTTGTCCAAACTTGTCACAAAGCCGACCAGCTGAGATAGCAAAGATACCGCCTAAAAAGAGCATTAAACCTTTAAGGTATCCAGTGAACCAGGAAGGACGCCCTAGATCTGCTTCCACATATACCGGAAACAATGCAGAGAAAGGAGAAGAAAAAAAACTGTTTAAAAAGTAAACAATACAGAGAGCGATAAATGAACGACTAAGAAGTCCGCTAACTTCGTCTCCTTCGTCATGAATAGTAGTCAAATAAAATTTATTTCTTACTGGTGGCGACTGAGTTTTTCAAGATACCGATGCCTGAAATTTCAACTTGGACCTTGTCACCAGGTTGCATAAATGTTCCGCTTGTTGCACCGACACCTGAAATTGTGCCTGTACTAATTATGTCTCCCGGTTCTAGTGTGATCATAGCCGAAATGTACTCGATGATTTTATGAACAGGATAGAGCATTTGACTGGTATTGTTGTGTTGCTTTCGTTCCCCATTAACAAATGTGCTTATCTCTAATTTTTGAGGGTTTAATATCTCATCACGCGTTACTAACCAAGGCCCTTGTGGTGCGAACGTGTCCAGCCATTTTCCATTCAGCCAATCAAACCATTCATCGCGTGGTCGACTATCAGTACGTTTTTTTATTTTTAAGTCTCGTTCCGAAACATCGTTCATGATTGTGTAACCTGCGACATATTTGAGAGCATCTGTAGCCTTAATACCTTTGCATTTTCGGCCTATAACAACAGCCAGTTCTCCTTCCCAGTCGATAGAATTACCTATCGGAGGTATAAGGATTTTGTCTTTAGGTCCGATGACTGTTGTTGTAGGAGGTTTCATAAAGACTCGGGGAGTCTCTTTGTCTTGAATAGACAGTTTCGCATTTCCTCCTTCTTCAATATGGTCTTGATAATTACCTGCTAAGCAGAAGACTTTTTTAGGGTAAGGAACGGGAGCGAGAAGTTTAATACGATTGACGTTAAAGCTTATCTTTTCATCTGGTTTTTTTTGAAGGCTCTCTGCTGCTGTGATTAATGATTTCGCTATGCGTAGTCCTTTATTTCCGGCTTCTAAGAGTTCGACCATGCTGGATAAAAAAGTATTCATTTTTCTTTTTTCGCGACGAGCTAAACGGCGATCAATTTGCTCTAAATCTATTATGATTTTGTTGTCATCAATTATAGCGCCCAAGCGTATCTGATTGTTTGCTTTAAACGTTGCCAATTTCATATTGCTAAACTCCCAATTTTATGGGTTAGTTTTAATTTTTTTTAAAAAAAGGATTAAAAGAAGCCATAGTGTTATTTATGCTAATCCTTTTTTGTTGCGAGATTTTTCGTAGCTCTGTCAAATCAAAAAAATCAAATATAATAAATTTAAATTGCAAGGTATATGTAGTATGTCACTATACGTTGGGTATTGCAATTTAAATACTATCTTTGGTTAAAAACACTTCGTTATTTCGATTCTGTCTATTTTAGAGTGGGTAACCCTATTACATCTCAGGACATCCGATAATACTTGACTATGTCGTAATTTAGATCAACTCCAAGCCCGGGTTGGTTACTCAAATGCAAAGAACCATTTTCAAATCTCATTTCGTGAATTGCTAATTCTTGAGCTAGTGGTGATGGAGCTCGGGTGTATTCCGTTAGTGGCTCATTTAGGGTTGCAGCCCATTGCGCAGATGCTGAAAGAAGAATTCCAGTTCCGTAAGCGTGGGGAACTGGACGTGTCTTTCCGCTCTTTCGACATCGCTCGGCTAGTTTTTGAGCCTGTGTAAATCCGCCAATTCTACCTAGGTCCGGTTGTATAATCTGAACTTTAGCTAATTCGATCAAAGGATCAAATTCCTCGGCTAAGGCCAGGACTTCACCTGTTGCGATTGGCAAAGGAGATTTGGCACAGAGTTGCACGAAACCTGTTAAATCATATGGTTTCAAAGGCTCTTCAAGCCAAGTAAGGTCAAAGGGAGCGAAGGCGCATGCCCGAGCAAAGGCTGTTTCTGCATCCCAAGCTCGTCCTGCATCGATCATGAGTTGTATGTCGCCACCCAATGCTTGGCGTGCGGCGTCTACCAAATTTACATCCAACGAGGCATCTGGTCCCATCGGTGCCCAACCGTACTTAACCGAACGATAGCCTTTTTCGAGAAACTCTGCCGCAGAATCGGCGACTTCGTCCGGAGAATTGGGCCAAAGGATACTTGCATAGGCAGGAATAACATCGATGGGATCTAAGCTAAGAAGACGCCGAACGGGAAGATTGGCTGCTTTCCCTTTGATATCCCATAAAGCCATATCGATTCCACTGATTGCGTG
>MDTG01286472.1_pt1 | contig 13440 bp, 11 predicted proteins | sample 811421 | NCBI WGS metagenome assembly MDTG01 (sample SAMN05326645, study PRJNA326480) | marine metagenome | isolation source: seawater | place: Pacific Ocean: South East | collected 2011 | reverse complement strand
TGTTGTCTGCCATAAACACCAGCGTATAGTGTATCTTCTTCTAGGGCACTAACTAGATTTCCTAGCCAGAAACTATTCACTGGAATGCAATGAACTGAAAGGCAAACTATGTAATCGCCTTCAGCATTATTAATACCTATGTTTAATGCTTTTCCAGGTAGATAATTATCGATATTAAAAATTTTTTTTATGCCAAATTGCTTTGCCTTAGAGACTGTTCTATCAATGCTATTATTATCGACTATAATAATTTCAAAATCTCTATATTCCTGCTCATGGATTGCAGAGAGACATGACATCAGCCACCTTTCTTCATTTTTAGTTCTTATTATTATTGATACCTTTGCCATTAAATTGTTAGAGCTCCTTAATTAATTGACTATCTAAATTAAATTTCTTAATTAAAGTACGAAACTCACTTAGTAAGTCATCTTCTATTGGAATTCCATTTTTTATACGGTCTATACTATTCTTTATTTCTGGATCATTTGGCATTAAAATATTATTTTTTTTATTTCCAGGTTCATTTCTAACCTCATCAGATAAGTTTTGCATATTTTTCAAAAAATCTCTTTTATCTATTACTCCATCTATTTTTAAAATAATATAAAATTGTCCTAATTTCCTTTTTAAATCTATAGGTGTTTTGTACATGGAGGGAATATCTCTACCAAATGCCATGCCACTATAAACACCACATAAAATTTCAACCATTGAGGCTAATCCAAAGCCTTTGTAACCTCCTATTGGGAAGAGTGACTCAGCCTCAATTGGATCATTAGTTGATAAACCAAATTCATCAGCAGCAAGATTATCATTTAACTGATGCTTTTGACTTCTATAACTTAATAATTTATTCCAAGAAATCATAGTTGTTGCCATATCTAAACAATAAGGTTCGTTTTCATCTCTTGGCGCCGCAATGCTTAGAGGGTTTGTTCCAAAATAAGGCCTTTTACCTCCATGAGAAAGCATCAGAGAATCTGCATGTGTAAATCCAAAGCATATGAAGCCTTCCCTTGCAGCTTTTATTGTCATAGAAGACATAGCACCTGGGTGACTTGAATTAAAAACAGAGATCGCAGATATTCCATATTCCGAAGCACATTTCATACCTAACTCAATTGCCTTATACCCTGCAGCATGACCAAATGCATTATCCGCATCTAAAGAAGCTAATGCGGAATACTTATTCTTAATATTAAATTTAGGTTTTACATTTTTTCTACCTGATAATGCTGAATTTACATAATGTGGTAAAAGTTTTACCCCATGAGAATCTACTCCTCTTAGTGACGTTTCACATAAACCAGATGAAACTGCATGAGTTGAAAAATCATCTAAACCAGAAGCTTTCAATATTTTATTTATTAATACAATTAAGTTATCATATTTAATTCTCATCATAGCGAAACTTTAATTTTTATATTTTTATTCCTTAAACTTTGTTCAACAGCTTCAATAACTGCTGTTGAAACTAATGCACTGCGAAAAGAAGATCTTGAATAGTCTAATTCTTTCAAAGAAATTACTTTATTTTCAAAATTAATAACGTCATTACAAAACTGCAAAATATTTTTTATTCCATAGCCATCAAAACTAATATTATTCTTTTTTTTATCTCCATAAATTTGAGAGAAGTAAGGATTGATTGTTAGAGGTCCATTTTTGTCACTTACCATCTCAATACCTCTATTTTTTTGATCAGCAAGGTATCTACCTTTAGTACCGACTATATTTATTCTTTGATCAGACATTGCTGAACTTTTATTAGGATCTATCCAATTAGTAATATGATTAGAAACAAATGCTCGATTGTTTAAAGACCATTCAATAACAACCTGAATTGAGTCCCAAGTATTAATTCCTTTTTTCAATAAATAGTTTTTTTGTCCCCAGGCTGTCACGGTTTTTGGCTTATAGTTTGTTAAGAAAAACAGTAAGTCTACGTAGTGAACACCAAGGTAATTAAATACATTAGTATCTTTTGACCATTTTTTGAAAAATGTTTCAGGTATTTGTTTTTGCTGACTATATTCAATAGTCGAATATAAAATATCACCTAATTGATCACTTTCAATTTTGTCTTTTAATATAATGTTAGATTCGTCCAATCTTTTATGAAACTCAACCTGAGCAATTACTTTTGCCTTTTTGGCTGCAGTGGTCATTTTCTTTGCAAAGATAGTTTTGTTAGTCATGGGCTTAACCAGCAAAATATGTTTCTTTAATTTTATAACATCCATTGAAATCTTATAATGTAAGTGGTCCGGAACAGATACGATGACAGCATCTGGTTGAAATTCCCTAATAGCATCGATATGGCTTTTGCTCTTACTATTAGGGAAATAATTACAATTAGCTGAAACTGCCATTGTCTTAGAAAGTTGAGTAAATTTACTTTTAACTTCTTTTATTGATCTACTTGAAGTAGAGCAAATAGCAATATCAGATACATAGCCATTTTTTTTACCCTGTATAATTGCAGGCATTATTGTCCCAAAACCATTTGTTCCTTTCCCCGAAACATACAATCCAGCACCAATAATTAAAATACGTATTTTTTTCATTTCTTAATATATCTAGAATAACGAAAATTAAACCATATTAAGCTAATTACATATCCAAATCCAATTATCTTTGGATTAAATATATTATAAGATTTATGATTTGAAAAATTTTTAGCCTGTACTGTCCAAATAACATTTTTTTTCCCAATTGCCACTAATAACTTAGAGCATTCATAATAAGAAATCTTATTTAGTGATTGGCCTCTGTGATGGATGTGAGTCATTGCATTGCCCCATATTGCACTTTCTTTCCAATCAACACTTAGTGGAATCGGGTCCACAAGTTTTTTAGATTTATTATTTGTAGCAATCCAGCGTGCTTGGATCAATTTTTTATCAATTGAAATGCATACTCCAATACAATCGTTATTTAAAAAATTTATAAAAAGCTTCTTATCCCAAATCTTAATTAAATAGTCTTCATCAATTAATTTTTTAAAATCTGATATATTTTTTAAGATAATTATTTTTAATTTTGAAGTATCATATGTATGGCTAAGATTTTCATATAAATTTTTTTCATATATTGTATATTTCTTAAATTTTGGAAATTTTGCAGAGAAAATACGATTAATGATTTTTCTAATCATTTTTATTAATTAATCTGAATTGGTTTTCTACATATTCACCTATTGCCAAGGAAGCAGTTAATGCAGGGGATTCCATTCCCCACAAGTCCAACCACAATTTATTTTGATCCCAATGAAAAATAAAATCAGGGTTAGTATTTCCTTGAAATATTATTTTTGGTCTGTACGCTACATAATCTGGCAGTATTTTTGCCTCATCTATATCTTTCAAATAAGATTTTAATTGATGAAAAAATCTACTAACTAGATTATCAGGAATAGAAAAATCATTAAATTTTAATGATCTTTCAACACTTGGTCCAAATCTCAAACTTCCATTTATATCTGGAGTTGTATCAACTCTCTCTGAGATTATTCCAGGTGAAAAAGATGGATAAATAATATGATTTAAATTTAATTTGCCATGATATCGTGCATAAATTCCCTTCAAATAATTTGGTTTGGGCAATACATTTTCTCTAAGAATTTTTTTTGACACATTAATTGCACCTAATCCAGCAGAATTTACAACATATTTTGTTTTAAGTTGAATTGGATCATCGCCACCAATCTTTACGTCAATGAAGTTTTTACGAATGACGGCATCTTCAAATGGAGATCTAAAAGCAATTGTAACATCGCTGGAAGTGCACTTTTGATAGAGAACATGCATAAAATTTTGAGAGTCAAATACTCCAGAGGATGGAGATAATAATGCAGCATAACAACTAACCTGTGGCTCTATCGATAATACTTCTTTTTCACCAAGTATTTGTGTATTCGTAAGGCCGTTCAATTTGGCTTTCTTTTGTATCTCAATTAAGTTTTGATAATCATCTTTATTTTGAGCAATAAATAATTTAGGTATTTTTTTATAAGCAATATTATTTTCAGGACAAAAAGTGTATAAGAGGTTTTTCCCCTTTATACATAGACTTCCCTTTAAAGAGTTGGTTGCATAATATGCGCCAGAATGAATGACTTCAGTACTTCGAGATGAAACTCCTAAGCCATATGATTTTTCTTTTTCAACTAAGATTACTTTATAGCCAGATTTTGATAAATAATATGAGACTGAAAGTCCAACAGCTCCTGCGCCAATAACAATTACATCAGCATCCATAAATTCCTTGTGATTTCATGCAGATTATATTTTCTCATCTAATACTGCAATAGGATAAATGTTCATAAAATCTAATAATAATTATTTGTATACTATGATCAAAGTTCAATTTTTTATTAAAATAACCGATTAAAAAAGGGTTGCGATAGTAGAATTTTACTGTTTCTTGTTAATGTTTCTCGTAAAGCTCTTTAAATTCTTTGAAAAATAATTTTAGTTCTTTTTTTGGTGCTCCACTTACTAAGAAACCTTCATCAAATGGCTTAGGCCAATTACCTCTTACAAATATATTAGCTTCTTTTAATCCTTTTATGATTTTTTTAGTTTTTATTCTATTGTTCAAATTTATAAATATATAATTACTATTTGTACCGCCATTGAATTCGATCATCATTTTATTAAGTTCATGTCGTAAAAAATTAATACCTTCTCTAACGTCATTTATATATTCATCTATAATATGATAGTTTTTTATAAAATAACTTGCGATCGCCATTGAAACTGAATTAGTCTCATAACCAGTTCTTGTTTTACTTATATATTCTATATTTTTTCTTGACGCAATTATATATCCTAAACGTATAGCAGCTAGGCCAAAAGCTTTTGAAAATGACTGCATTATAATTAAATCACTATATTGACTTAGCAGTTCGGCTGAAGACTCTTTTGAAAAAGGATAATAGACCTCATCAATTACAAGAAGTATTTTTTTTTGTTTGCAAATCGTTGCTATTCTTTTTATTTCATTATTATCAAGATAACCCTCTATCGGAAGATTAGGATTAGCAAGAAAAATAATTGATGTATTTTTATCAATAAGAGAAGGAATATTTGTTAAATTAAGTTTGTAATTATTATATTTTAAATACTTTGACTTCAAATTGAACATTTTTGCATATACATCATACAGTGCAAATGAAGGATGTGGAAAAATTATATTACTCTCACCAGGTACAGTAAAATTCTCTATAATAGATTTAATAGCTCCTGAAACTCCTTCAGTTAAAAATAAATTACTAGATTTAACATTTTTCCATTCTGCTATTAAACTGTAAAATTGATCAAGTTCTGGATAATGATTTAAATTAAGTCTTCCAATTACTTTTTCCAAATCCTTTTTTATCTTATTAGAGAAAGTCACAGCTCTTTCATTTCGATCAAGATATAAACCTCCAGCTATTTTCTTAAAGCCAGACCGTTTCCTATCTATTTTTTCTAGGTATTTCTTTTTTTTGAACATATTTCTCTAATCAATATAATATGTTACTTTTGATTTTTTTTTAGACAAATATGCTTTTTGATAAGCCTCTGCAAATGCTAAATCCTCTCTAGTTTTTATCATAACTGAGGAATCATTACTAACAGGATAATAGGAAGTTTTTCCATGAAGTATAGCATGTCCATTTTTTTTAAATGAATTTAAAAATGATGACGTCTTCCACATCATAATAGAATAATTAAGAGATAAAATTGGATTTAAGTCTTGAGTTCTGTCAAATTTTGATTGTTTAACGAAGTTAATGGATTTGTCCTTATAAATACAATGTGTTTGAATATTAGTACAAGTAATGAGAGAGTTATATTTTTCTTTTATAAAAAAATTAATTACATCTTTAATTTCTTTAATTGGTTGAAAAGGACATATTGGATTAAGCCATACTATAATATCTGATTTATACTTCTTACAAAAATCAAAAACAACATCATCAGATCTAGTAAGTGAACTTCCAAGTTTTTTCGGCCTTAAATAAAATTCGACCTTATTATTTTTAGCAACTTTACTAAAAATTTTTGAGTCTGAATTAACAACAATCTGATCGAACATTTTTGTTTTTTTTGCTGACTCAATTACATAATTAATAAGAGGCTTGCCACCTAAATTAGCTAAGTTTTTCAATTTTAGTCTTTGACTACCATACCTTGCGGGGATCATAGCTATAATACTTTGTTTCATAAAATACGAATTTATTTTTCAAAAAACATTATTTTATCGTCACCCCATTTATTGCTAAAATCATTAGCTGCATACTTAAGGACGTCATCTTTAGAGTATCCTTTTTTGTATGCAAAATCTAGTGCAGATAAATACTCATTAATACGTTGAAACGACTTTCCATCTTGATAGGGATCCAATTTATTTAACAATTCATTCCAATAAAAATCTTCAAATTTTAAATTTCTATCAAATAAATTAATTATAGCATTCCATGTTTCATCCCAATTTTTAAAAACTATTTTCTTCCCTGTCTCACAATAAAAAATACTCTCATTGAAATTATACAAATCCAAATAAAAATTTGGAGTTTTAGTAAGAGCTGCCTCAAAACCCGCTGTTCCAGATACCATCGTATCATGAACTGATACATCTGATGCCATAGCAATATATGCTGGGATTATTGAAGCATTTTTAACATGATTTGTATCTGTACTTTTAACAATATAAACTCTTCCAGTAGCTACAGCTTTATTTAAAACATTTTCAATGTCTACAATTTTGCTTTTTAATAGACCTGGTTTTTTTGGTTTTATTATCAAACCCATCCAATCATTTTTAATGACTTTTTCGAGTAAAAACTTATAACCTTTAGCTGAAATTTCATTCGAAAGAGACCATCGCGTATCATCAACTGATCCCTGATCAAAAAAACATACAATTTTTTTTGCTCCATTTTCTAACAATTTATTTCTTAAAAGTTTAGCGTCTTGTTTAAAATTAATAAATTTATAATCATTCGTATATCCTACTGCAATTTGTTGTTTTATTCTCGATCCTGTATTTATTTCCAGGTCTTTTTTAAAATTAGAAAAACAAAAACTTACATCATAATCTAAAATACCATTTGACCATGGAAACTCGTAAAAAGAGTTTTGTATAACAGCTGAAACACCTGAAAGTTTGCTTATAGCTGATGAAGCTGCTATTTGAGAATAAGAAAACTTATTGGTAGTTACAAAAATCTTTGCATTTGACTTTTCAAAAAAATCATACCATCCGTTCAAATACAAAAGATATTCTTTAAATGCTCTAGTATATAAAATTTTTTCATTAATATTAAAATTAAAATTTTTTATTTTAAAAAATTTAAATTTTTGATTATTGGATGTATAAAATTTATTTTTTTTTCTCTTACTGGGGTAAAATTCTAGTGGGATAAAATTATAATCTTCACGTTTAAGTTCTCTTTCTTGTTGTTCTGAAAGGTACCAATTTGGAGCGACATAAATTGTAGACTTCCTATCTAAACTATTAGGATTATTAAATTTTATTGGGTTATGTATCATCATATCATTATCAAAAACAATACTTTTATTGCCTATATTTTTATACTTAATAAATTGATAACTATTATTTAGTAACCTGAAATATTTTTTTAAAGTTATAAATTTATTAAAAATGATTGATTTAAAAAAAATATTCAAAAATGAAAAGCTTAAATAATAGTTTAAATTTTTCAAATCAATATCATAATTAGTAATATGTTCTTTTAATAAGTAATCGAAAGGAAAATTTTCTGTTAAGAATGTAGCTTTTATAAATCCTTTTTTTTCCATTAAATTTTTTATTGCATAAATAATTATAATGTTGTTAATTATGCTTTTTTTCGATAAATGAAAGGGACCATCCATTAATCTTTTGACTAAAAAAATTTGAAAATTTTTATAATCTAGAAATTCGGGGTTATCATTTATTTTATAGTTATCTAATATTTTTAGAAAAGAATTTGAAAAGTTTTTTCTTACAAGCTGTCCTTCACAAGTACCATGATTATTTTTTAAATCAAAAAAATTCCATTTAAAATCTATAATATCAATTTTGAAAAGTTTAGATAAAATAGTTGATATGAAAAGATTTCTTTGGCTAACGACATAAACTTGCATACGTATATTTCTATCTAATCTTAATCTACTCACGAGTATTGATATAGATTTAATAAAAGTAATATCTTCAGTAACAATAATCATTAATAAGAATTTTTTTATTTATCAAAAGTTTTATTATGACATTTTTACATCATTAAATGAAGTCATTAGTTGATGAGCTTGTGCAAATCTAAATATTTTTTTAGATGATATAATATCTTTATTTTTACTATAATGATCGTTAATAACTTTTCCATCCCAAATATTAGATTCAAGAAAAGATTTGCTGTGTATTGTATCTAAAATGAAGTTTTTTACAGAATTTTCATACCAGCTCGCCATTGGATCAAACCCTGTCTTGGATTTTCTTTTTCTTACATTTTCTGGCATCATACCTTTCATTGAATCTCTTAATATTCTTTTCGTATAACCATTAGAGATTTTTGAATTGTTTGGTAACGAAAATAAAAATTGAACGATCCGATAGTCTAGCAATGGAGCTCGCACCTCTATACCATGAGCCATAGAGAGCCGATCAAATTTATGCAAAACTTTTGTGAGAACCCCTTTATGAAAATCATGATATAGGTGATTATTTAACTTCGAGAAGCCTTCAACCTCTTGCATCTTTTTATCAAACTTTTTAAATTTAAGTTTTAGAAAATTATCTAAATTAATTGAACGAACATTATTTTTCCATATCTTATTTTTATTTTCCCTAAGTTTTTTTATTATTAAATCAAAATAATTAAAGTGTTTCTTAACCAAGTAATTTATTTTTAGTTTGGATATACTTTGATTTTTACTCTTTACCTTTGTGAGATATGATTCAATTTCTAGAATATCTTTTAAATAGCTGTCAGAGTTCATTGCTAAAGCATCTTCAATTGCACTTGGTATATGTGTTGGATAGCCAGCAAGCATTTCATCCCCTCCGTGTCCATCTAATGATACAAAGTATTTTTTCTGTCTCATCTGTTTATATATTTGCCATGGACCAACAGCAGGTTCTGCAATTAATTCTTGAAAAAAAGTAGTTTTTTTAATTGTATCCTGGTCAACATGTTTAAGGTCATAATTAATATGAAAAGGTTCTGCATTTGAAAATTTAGCTACCTCGTCAGCATACTTTCTTTCACTAAAATCTCTATAATCATCAGAGCCAATAAAATCGCATATAAATGCCGCCTGATTGTTCTTATTATATCTCTCATCATTAACATGACCATTTCTAATTGAAGACATCATGGAAACTACTGCTGAAGAGTCCATTCCACCACTAAGAGATGAACATATCGGAACATCACTTCTCATTCTAATTTGACATGCATCTTTAAATAAATTTTTAAATATTTCAACTTGAGAGTCGTAGTTTTCAGAAACTGGATATAAATTTTCAGATGTATTCCACCATTTCTTAATCTGAAAATTTCCCCCAATATCTATACTAATTTGACTACCTGGTGGAAGTGATAGTACACCTTCTAAGAAGGTTTCATCTTCTTTAACACTTTTACCAAGTGATGCTATAGCTTCTAATTTAAAATCTGGGATAGAGTTCCAAGGCAAATACATAAACGCTTTTAACTCAGAAGCAAAAATTATCCTTTTATTATTTAAAGAATAATATAATGGCTTAACTCCAAATCGATCTCTTGAAAGAAAAATTTTTTTACCTACTTGATCCCAAATCGCAAATGCCCACATTCCATTAAATTTATACTGACATTTATCACCCCAGTGCATATATGCGGCCAATATCACTTCAGTATCTGTATTTGACTTAAAAATATAGCCAAGATCAGATAACTCTTTTTTTAATTCGACAAAATTATATATTTCACCATTATAAACAATCCAATATCTTTGATTGTCATAATTCATCGGCTGTTTTCCAGTTTCAGTAATATCTAGTATTGATAATCTTCTGTGTCCAAGTGCAACACAATCAACTTCATTCAGATATGTTCCTTCGCCATCAGGTCCTCTATGTGAAAGAGAGTCTTTGAATCTATTAAGGTCAGCGAGCGATATTTTTTCACGATTAAAATTAATTATTCCGGTTATTCCACACATTTCTAAATCTTAAATAATCTATATTGAGATTTTATTAATTAATTTTATAAGGATGCACTGTTATTGACCAGTTGCTCGAAGCCATTCTATGCAATCTTTGTCATCATTTTTTGCTCTTTTTTTGATTTCTTTCAATGTCTTAGATTGCATGTAATATCTTTCGGGTGGGACATATTTATTCAAAAAATTAACGACAAAGGGCGCTTTTTCTTTATCATCAATATTGTATTGATAATTATATTTGAATTCATCATTGAAATTTTTTCTAAAAATATATGTGATGCCTACACTCTCTACTTCATTTAAATCAAGAGTATTAAATAAATCCTTATTAGCTGGAATTAGAAACTGACCGTAATCTCTAGTTCCTATTACATAAGCACCATATACTATATTTAACTTATTCGCTGCAGCAAAGCCTTCAAAGAAGGGGATATCATACTGAAAAAAACCGTTACCATTATAAACTGATTGAAAGATCCATAAAAATCCATTTTTTTTTGTAAGGTTAAACATTGTTCTATAAGCTTCTGCAACATTAAATACATGTTCATTGTTTCCAACATCTAACACTAAGTCATATTTTCCCAAATGTTTTTTATCCGTAAATGGAAAATTTAAATCAACATATGTGGAACCTTTCTCTAAATTAATATCAAGACAATTATATTTTATTTTTAGATCATCCCAAAAAATTTTATTTGAAATTCTTTTGCCTTTGGGAAATTTTTTAAGAAAAGAAAATTTCTTTTTGTTAAATTTTAAACCTGTTTGTTTATAAAGATATTCTAAATCATTATAGTGCACTCTTAGAGTCTTAGTTCCCATATCCATTATGTTATGAACGTCTTTGAATATTCCGTTTATCTTTAGTTCAGCTGCTAGACTTAATAATCCTATTTTCATAATATTCTTAAAGCAGATTTAAAATTTATTATGATCATAAACTCCAACCATCGTCAATTATTATATTTTGTCCAGTCAAATACTTTGTGTCATCAGAAAGAAGCATTAGAAGTACACCATTTAAATCAAAGGGATCTAGCATGCCCTTTGAAACACAATCGTTTTTATACTTTTTAAGAAAAGAATTAGGTTGACTGTCCTTGATTCCTCCAGGACTAATACAGTTGACTCTTATATTTTTATTTTTACATAGCTTTGCAAGATATTTTGTAATTGCTATTACCCCAGCTTTTACTGCACTATACTCAATTGGAGAGTTCATTTTAGTTCCTTCATAATGAGAAAATTTTGGTGACATGAAGCCTTGTATCGAAGATAAAAAAATTAAGTTTCCACCTCCAATACTTTCAAAATATTTAATTGCGTATTTTGATAAAAGTATTGAACTTCCAAGCTGATTAAATAAATCATCTTTTAAGTGAGATGCCTTAATTTTTTCAAACGGTGTACCAAATTTTTTTGATTTTGGGTATGCTACATTGACTAATGCATCTAACTTTATTTTCTGATTGTTCAAAAAATTGAAAAATTTTATTATTGACTCCTCTTTAGTAATATCAAATTTATAAAATGATAAACTTTTTTGATTTTTATTAAATTTTATTGATTTGAGTTTATCTAAAACTATTACTTCCGCTCTGTTTTCAATACAAGCTGATACAAAGCTTGTTCCAATGAGGCCATTTCCACCTATTATAGCAATTTTTTTTCCTTCAATCATATGTATTAAGTAAATTGTATATCAGATATAGATTTATATCTATTATCTCTCAAAATTTCTCTACTAAATAATTGTATAAGACGTTTGTGATTCAAAGAAGAGTCTTCATATTTTGGAAGCCCACAATCTCCCTTATTTATTATATCTTTTAAGTAAATATTTGTTAATTCTGACTGAAAAGGGAATTTAATCTGAAATTTTTTTGTAAATTTACTTTGCTTACTAAAATTTGTCATGTGCGCAGTTCTTTTAGATACTTCTAAGCGAAATAAGACGTCGTTATTCGATAAATCAATATATAAAGGCTTTTCGCTCTCTTTTTTTGACTCTATTAAAAGAGTATCTCCATTTTGGGTCTCAGCAGTGAGTAAACCTCCAAATTCATAATATTTATTTCTTTTTGAGGGTAGAATTCTTTCATTTTTCAAATCAAATTTCATTTTTGAAATTTTCTTTTTTGTTAAATGGCAAAAAAGTTCAATAAAATGAATTGCACTTGAAGCAAATGCCCAATTTCCTCCATGAATAAACATTGTAAGTTTACCAGAATTAAAATACTTATTTTTTTTAAAGAATGGGATTACTTGATAGTTGCAATTGGTCCAAGCTTTTATTTTCTTGTTTTTTAACAATTTATCCATTTTATTATATTCAGCAACTTGTAAGAAAAGAAATTTTTCAAAAATAATATATTTTACATTGCATACATCTAACACTGATTTTGTAGTAGCGTATCTTACTGAGGCTGTGGTTGCATTTATCAGAAGATAAATATCTTTTGGAAGATCTAATAACTTTTTATAAAAATTAATTGATTTAATGCTTTTATTTTTTTTTACTTCATTATATCGATTTTTTGCAGTTTCTAGAGAGAAGCTACTTTTATCTAAAACATAGATATTAATACTATAATTTACCTTTTTTAAAGCTTGGAGATGTCTTGAACCAATCGAGCCAGCTCCAACTATAACAATATTTTTTGTCATTTTTATTTTAATTTCGGTTTTATAATACCTTTTGGTCTCCCAGATACCTCTTTGATTAAATATTTTGCAAAAGAAGTAAACCTTTTTAACTTTTGTTTATCAGAAAGAATCTGCTCACTCATCCACATTTTTCCTTCATTCCATGCGCCTGGAAAATGTAAAAAATAATTTGACATTAAGGAAGCTTCTATACAATTTAAAATTTCCTTTTTTTTTGCATTCTTGGTATCGTAAAGAAAAGGATATTTCCAAGCCATCTCATAAGTCCATAGTGCCTGAAACTTATAATCCAACCAAGTTATTTTTCCATGATTTAATATTTCGTAATTCAGAATTGGCTGGTCTCCTAGTGTTATTGTATAATAATTAGAAGGATATTTTCGATACCATCTATACATTAAATCACTATGGTTTTTGATATTAAATAAAAAAACCCCAGCACATGCAAAGTTACTAAATTTTTTAAGTCCATGATATTCAAATTGCTGTTCTGGTGACATGAACAAAGCTGAGTCAAGTGGGTATTTTTTAGAATAAAAAAAATTTCTATTAAATGCCATACTTTTTA
>MDTG01232688.1_pt1 | contig 13440 bp, 12 predicted proteins | sample 811421 | NCBI WGS metagenome assembly MDTG01 (sample SAMN05326645, study PRJNA326480) | marine metagenome | isolation source: seawater | place: Pacific Ocean: South East | collected 2011 | reverse complement strand
CCACTAAGTCTGACTATGACTTTGTTATTTTTTCTTAAAAATGAATATCCCACAAGAATAATTTAGCTCAGAAAATTTGTTATTATCTAAAGATTTAAAATATTTAACATTACAATTATCATCAATTAAAACAAACTCGTTAAGATTAAAATCTTTTTCCAAAAGTGAATAAATATAATGTGGATCAAAAACTCTATGAGCATTAAACTCTACTCTTTGTTTTCCAACAGGGACCGATAAAAAAAAGTATCCGTTTTTTTTTACTAATTTATTCATTTGGGTTAGGCCTTTTACGTAACCATTTGTATCAATATCATCTCCGTATCTACCTAAACCAAAATGTTCTAAAGTATGCAAACAGCTTAGAGAATGACATGAATGTTCAAGATCTTTTGGAATATTATTCATTAAATCAAGTTGAGTAAAATTAACATTTGGAATATTGTATTCTAGTTTTCGAATATCAAATATGTTTACGATTATATTTGATGAAGCTAAGTGCGCAATAAATCCATCAATCCTTGAACCTATGTCGTTATGCAACTTAATGCCTAAATCATTAATCTTTTTTGCTACAATTAAATCTTGCCAAAAGTAATGTGTTTTAACATCTCCTGCATCACTATGTAAGTCAAATAATTGTGCGTTAATACTTATTTTATTAAAACTGGTATGAGATTTAGACAATTTTCTAAACCTTATGTAGTTAATAAAAAAAGGAACAAATAACTTTATGGAGTACAAAAGTTTTAATGGATCGAATCCTAATTTTAAAATAAAAAAATATATTTTTTTTAGAAAATATTTCATTTTTGATTAATTAATTTTTGTTTAAAATAAATACCTACATAAATAGAGAATACTATATACCAAAATGGTTGAAGTAAATTATCCTCATAAAAAGATGAAAAAATAATTACAGTATTAAATGTAGAAAAAAGTTTAAGAAAAGGATCGTTACTCTGAATCCCTTTTAGAGTTAATTTAAATAGAAACATAAACATAAAAATAGTAAGTATCATGCCAATTTCCGCGTTCATCTGAAATAAACTAGATTCTAATGTTGTGGGGATGTATGTATTACTATCATCATATCCTTGCCAAAAAGGAAGATAGTCAGAGTATTTTAAAAGGTAACCTACTTCAGTTACAGCGTACTCATTCCATCCTCCATACCCAATCCCAAACAAATAATCCTGAGAAGTGAAGATTGATATTGCTTGCATTCCCCATCTTGGATCAAATTGAAAAAGTAAATCGAAAAAGGGGTTATCAACTATATAAAAAATAAAAACATAATGAAATAATAAAATTGATAGACAAATCAAAAATCTATATTTATTTGAAAATAACTTAATTATTATAAGACATAAAAATCCAAAAAAAATAGATCTCGATCCTATCATTAATAATAGTATGCTTAGTAAAAAACAAAATTTAAAAAATTTATTAAATTTTAAAATATATAAAACATACAAGAAAGTTAAAGCAAGTAATTGGCTTTGAATCTGTTTAAAGATTCCAATGTTTTCATAAATTTTTAAAAAAGCTGTGTTAAAATCAAGTTTAAAAATGTACAAATAATTTGATGAAAAAAATAAATATAATAAACAAATTATACTTATTAATAAAATTAAATTTAAAAAAGCAGATGTAATTTTACTTGATTTATTTTCATAAATAATAATAGTACTTATCATTAAACTAATTACTATAAAACCTAATGTATTTAAAATGAATTTAAAATCAAAAAAAGGTCCTGAAAAAGAAAATAATAATATTATAAATATTGTAAAAAAAACTCTTAAAACTGATTTGCTTATTATTCTTTTTTGAAAATAATTAAATATTATAATTAAGAAAGATAATAAGTAAAAGAAGCTTGGATTTTCAAAAAAGATAACACCAATTGAGATAAAAAATATAGCTGCAAAATTTATAAAAAAAGATATATCAATTTTAATATTATGCATGTAATTTTTTTAAAAATAAAATTTATTGATTAAATAAGTCCATTGAAAAGAGCTATTTATTTAATAAATGATTTTAACTTATTTGCTATTCGAAATATATAATTATCTATAATAACAAATAATTTAATTATGTTATTATTAAATTCTTTTTTTGGAAACTTATTCCTTTCAAAATAATTATGTAATTCCAAAATATTTTTAAAATCTTCATTATTTAATTTCTTAAAATTTAGAATTAAACTTTGATCTAAATATTTTAAATAATTGGAAATAAATAAATATAATTTATCATAATGTGGAAATAAAGAAATTAAATGAGGGTAAATAGGCAAATCATTTGTATTACTAGTTGCTTGATTAGGAACATTACCGTTCCAATAGCTTAATTTTTTTATTGAATAAGCATATTTATAATTTATGTTTATCATATCCCACAGGTATTGATCTTCAGCAATAATGCCAGGAACAGAAATTTTATAAGATTTAATGTTTTCTATTGTTTTAGGTTTTAGAATAAGATTATCATTGTCACTAACCCACCTACCTATGTCTAAAACAAGTTTTGCTGGGCATTCAAAAATAATATCACCATTGATATCAATGAGGTAACTTTTATTTTCAATTTGTGATCCTATTAGCACAGGAAACCCGCCTGTTATTAAAATTTCTTTTTTGTAAATAGCAACAGATGAAGTATGAACACCCCATCCTGAAATTCTTTGTAAAAAATAATCTTTAATAATTCCTGTTTTATTTTCACTATTAATCACAACATCTTCATCATATTTTGGGTATTTTTTTACGTATGCTGTAACAAAGGCCTTACAATTATTATAAGAATCTTTTAGTGAAATAATCTCCTTCAAGAAATTTGAGTCCCATTCATCATCAGCATCAATGAAAGTAATAAGCTCATGTTCAGAAACTCTTATTCCAAAATTTCTGGCGCCTGCAATGCCAATATTATATTGAGAATAAAGTTTTATCCTTTTATCTTTTACTGTATTTAATATTTTTAAAGAATTATCTGTTGAACCATCATCAATAATAATAAATTCAAAATCTTCATATGATTGGTTTAAAACAGAGTTTATTGTTTTTTTCAAAAACAAAGCTTTGTTGAAAACAGACATTACTATAGATACCGACATAATACTATTGAATTATATATTGATTTTAAAACTAATTTTTATTTTTTGTTATTAGATAATGCTGATTTATTAAAATAGGCACATCATCATTTTCAATTACTTCGTATTTATCTTTCATAATTTCAGATAAATACTCGGCATATGGGTGTGTTTTACTTTTTTCTTGATGAAATAATATTGTGTATAGAGCATCATAGAAATATTTCTTTAATACAAAATCTTGAGAATTTTTATTAGATTCTGATATTGCCCAGGAAGAGATAAATATATCACATTTACAATTGAAATTTTGTAACTCGGATAATCTTACTAGGTTAATCTTACCAGTTTGAATTTGATTATTATCCTCAAAAATATTAATTTTTTCGGAACCATAAATTGTAGCTAAATAATAATATTGCATTTTAATTGAAACAGGAATATCTATTATAATATAAGTGCTTCCATCAAATCCATAATGCTTATAAAACACATTACATAATCCTCCGTATCCACCACCCCATTCAATAATTGTTTTTAGTTTTTTTAAATTTTCATTTTTAATAATATTTTGAATTTTTGATAATTGATAAATATGCGCAGCCCTAGAAATAGATGTAAATTTAAATTTTGTTGAGAAAATTGAATTTAATAAAATCTTAGGCCCTCCAATAGAATTTTCTTTCATTAATTTTTTTAATTCTTTATAATCAAAAGATTCTAATGATTTTTCTAAAAGCAGTTCATATTCTGCAAAAAAAGCATCATTAGTCATAGTTTTAAGAAGAGATGGTTTTTTAAAAAATAAATAACTAAGATTGTTAGTATCTTTGACGATTTCATCGTGAAAACTTATCCAAGATTTCTCAATAAAAAATAAATCATTTTTTCTTAATTCAACATTAAATTTATTTTTATTAATCTTCTTTAATTTATTAAAAGAAATGTATTCTTTTAATAAATTTTGAAATGTAAAAAATTGAGAAAATATTAGATGAATTAACTTGAGTGTGTTTTTAATTTGATTTTTCATTTATGAATTTAATTTTTGAGATTATTAACAATGGGATTATAAAAAATTTTTCTATTGAAAAAGAACTATATATATATCTAAATTTTAATATTAAATATAATTCTCGTGAAATATTCTTTTTTTCTTTGAAAATTTTCAGCAAACAAAATTTTATGAAAATTAAATAATCTTTAAAATTTTCATTGTGTAAAATCATTTTACTTATTTTTTTTTTGTAATTCCTTTTAAAAGGAAGTATGCATAGCATTGGAAAAGAATACCAGCATTTTAATAATGATATACCGGGATTATAATGTTTAGGTTTTTCAATTACATTTTGAATTATTTTATCTTTTGATAAAAAAATCTTACTATTTTCTTTTAAACTTAAAAGATGGAAAGCTGGTGGAACTGTTAAAGAATTTGAAACATTATAACCATGAATTAAATGACTTTTTACTGATTTTTTATTAATCAAACTGTTTCCCATTAAAATAAAATCTCCAAACTTTAAACCTGATTTAAAAAAATCATTTAAACTATTAACAGTTACATTTTTATTAATAACACTATCATATGAATAAATTATGCCATTATAATTATTGTAATTTTTTATATCTCTTAATATTATTTGAATAGCATTTTTTTTAATCAATTTTGAATCACCTAAAAGATATATCCACTTAGATTGAGCCAATTCAAATAGTCTAAGTGAACTAATTTCTCCACTTGTAGAAATATTGTTTTTATAAAATTTTAAACCAAATTTTATTGTTTTTAAAAACTTTAATAAATCTGATTTCAAATCACTTTCATCATTATCCAAAATAATAACATTAAAGTTATTTTGAAAACATTCATCAAGTCTTCTTAAGGACTTTATTAAATTCTCAGTCCTATAATAAGTAGGAATGACAATGTTCAATTCCACATTTGGATTCCAAGAATTTTCAAAACACTTTTTAACTAACATGTTTATTATTATAAATTATTTTTAATTGTTTTTTTCCTATAAATAAAGTTAATGGCAAAAATATTAATAATAGAATTACTAAATCCAAAGCCAGAAATATTTTCAATGAATTTGTAACATAAACAATGTAAAATAATATCGAAGTTGTAAAGACCTTTAAAAATCCTATTTTCCAATAAGGTTCTACATGAAATGCTCTTACTAAACTTGCAATAATTCCAATATTTATATTAATAATATTAAAAAAGAAAATTAAAATGAGGTAGTCATAAGGCAATATTCTATTTTTTATTTCTAGAAATTCAGTTGGGATATATTCAATAAATAAATAAAAAATTAAACACCCAATAACAAGTAAAATATTAGATATGCCAAAAATTTGTTTTATTAAAGAATATAGTTTTTTAAATTTTTTTTGATTAACTAAATTTAAAATAACTGGATACTTGATGTAATCAAAAATTAAAGAAAAAGAATAAATTGATGACATAACAAACAAGCTAAATCCTAGTTGTCCAGCTAAAATAGGATTAAAGACTTTCATAGTAATCGGCACAATTAAAGAAGTTACAAAAAGTGAACTTATTGTTGTAAGAGCATAATTAATTTGAAGAGTTTTCGTCTTAATCAATATTTGAAACCCATTTCTAAAACTACCATACTTCCAGATTTTTTTAAAGTTTTTATTATAAAACTTATAAAAAATTAAATGAGAAAAAATAGTTGAAAATAAAACACTATAGATTAAGGAATACAAGCCAAAGTTTAAGTATAATAAAATAACAACTGATAAAGAAAAAGAAATTCCTAAACATATTTCCAATATATTTTTTCTTGTTACGAGTCCTGATCCGTAATAAATAGAGGATTGTAAGCTATTGAGGAGTGAGAAAGAAGAAAATATAGAGCAATAAATCCAAGCCGTTTTTATTCCTGAGGGCCATTCTTGAAATATCCATAAAACGACAACTGATAACAGTATACTAGTTAACAATATCAATACTAAGAATAACAAAAATGAAATCAATATAAATGATGAGTTATCCTTTGTAATAGCTAAAAAATCTAGCCTTGAAGTTGACGATGTTGAAATAGATTTATACTCTGAAATTTTTAATGTGACTATTTTAGATATTCCAATATCTCCTAAAACCACAAATACCATTAAACTTTGAAAAACATACCAATAGCCTTGTTCAACTGGGCTTATAAAATATAAAATAAAAATTGCTACTATAGGTCCCCTAATGATTTTAGATAAATTATTTAAAATAGTAGATAAAATATCTTTATCATTTAACATCTTTTAGTTTTTTATATGAATTAATTGTTTTTTTAAATCCTTGTTTAATATTAATTTCTGGTTTCCACCCTAATTTTTGGATTTTAGTAATATCTGGACAATTTCGGTTTATAGAACTTTTTAAATAATTATCATTTCTCTCAACTTTGATTACTTTTAATTTCTTTTCGGGATATAAGTTTACCAAAGTATCGGCTAATTTCTTGATGCTAATTTCACCTTTAGGATTTCCAACATTATAAGCTTCTCCATTTTCTCCATAAAGTAATACGTAGAAAAATCCAATAATTGCGTCAGATATATAACAAAAAGATCGAATCGCACTTCCGTCACTTTTCATAAAAATATTTTTTTCGTTCACAATATCTGAAACAAAGTCCGCAAATACTCTTCCATCATTTAATGACATGCCTGGGCCATATGTATGAAAAGGTCTAACGATTTTAGTAGGAATATTATACTGATGATAATAAGAAACACACATAGTTTCACCCATTCTTTTACTCTCGCCATAGCAAGACCTTACATTAGTTGGATCAACAAAACCATAATCAACTTCTCTAGTTGGAATTTTAGAGGGATCAACTTCTCCGTATACCTCTCCGCTGCTGAAATATAGAAAGCCATCAAGAGGATTGTATTTTGAATAAGTAAGCAAATTATTAGTACCAATTGTATTTGGCAATAAAGTGCCAACTGGATCGATTCCATAAAACTTTGGACTAGCTTGACTGGCAGCATGAATAATATAATTTATATTATTTTCAATTTCTACAGGTTTATTTAGATCGATTTGTATCAACGAAAAATCTTTTCGATTTAAGTAGCTTTCAAATCTATTTTTTGCTTTTTCTACATTTCTAATGGCTCCAATTATTTTTGCTGTTCCTTCAAGATGTGTTTTATTTAGAGATAATAATGTTTCTACCATATAAGCAGGTAAAAAACCATTAGCCCCAACAATAAGAAAAGTTTTGTTTTTAAATCGATTCCAATCTAATCCAGCACTTTTGATAAATTCAATATCTTCAATAATAATGCTATTCTGATTAATATGTGTCATAAATTATTTTTCTAATGAATTCCCCTAAGTGATAAACTCTGATAATATGTAAATGCTATTATAATCATCTTTTAATAACCAAAATATAAAGTAATAGCAAGTAATGATACAATTAAAGAAATTATTTTAACAGATAGAGCAGATGTAATTACTTTTTTTATTATTCTAAAATCTAACAAAATATTTTATAAATTATAATTAAATTTCATTCCATAAAATTGTTCTGGAAACTGACTGTTCAATTGTATGCTTTTCTTCTAAACCAATATTTTTTTTAATTTTAGAAACATCAGGAACAATTGTATCATTTTTAATAAAATCATCAATTGAAGATTTATTTATAATTTCCGTATCATTTTTTTTCGAAATCTTTATAATTAATTTAGCTAAATCTAATAATGTTATTGGCTGTGAACTTCCTAAATTATATACATCATTAGTTTTTCCTGCAATAAGTGTTTTTAAAATCCAATAAGCCATATCACTACCATACAAATAACTTCTTTTAATCATAGGATTTCCAAGAATTCTAACTGAACTTCCGAGGATTACATCTCGAATAAAATTATTTATCGCCCATGGCTTTTCTAATGATTGATATGGGCCTAAAAAAGCAAAAGGTCTCAAAATAATAATAGGTAAATTATTATTTTTTATAAAAACTTTAGAAAGTAATTCCGTTAAAACTTTAGATTGGGAATAAATTAAATTCTTTTTTATTACACCCTTATAATCTTCTTTAATCAACTCACCAGAGTCATTGTCTCCATATATTTGATGTGAACTTAAAACAATTATTTTTTTTAATTTTTTTAAATGAACTGCTGATTCGTATAAAGCTTTTGTTCCTAAATATGAATTATCAATGGTTTTTATTGGGTCCGAAGTATGTTCTCTTTTATCAGGGGAGCCTGCTGCGTGAATTATGTAATCTGTTTCATTTGGCAAATCGGATATATCTCTAGTGTTTTTTTCAATATAGGAGATAAAATTTTTTTCATGGAGGTGAGGAACCTCAGTTTTAAATTTTTCAATGTCCCTTGCCATTAAGATTAACTTTATGTTATAATCTGATTTCTTATTTATATAAGAAATCATTTCAACAACCCATTTTCCTATAAACCCAGTTCCACCTGTGATAAGAATAGTTTGATTTTTCATTATTGAAAAAAAAGTAAGATCTATACAAGACTTTTGACAATCTTCAAAAACAAGGTTTTCTAAATTTTTATCCATTTTTTTTTAATTTTAAAGCTACTTCTAATATTATATCTTCCTGTCCACCAATAATTTTTCTTTTACCTAACTCTTTATAAATATCTCTAGAATCTACATTAAATTCTTTTGAGATTCTAGTTACATGTTTTGAAAATCCAGAAAAAACACCTGTAAGACCACTGATTATACTGTCAGATTTTATTAAAGGAACAGTGTTTACAATTTCTTTTTCAGCAAAATCTGCAGTATCTAAGATTTTATATAAATCTACGCCTGTTATATATCCCATTTTCTCTAAAACAGCAACTAAAACTTCTAATTGTGCATTTCCAGCTCCAGCACCAAAACCTTTTGAAGTTCCATCTATAATTTTAGCACCTGACTCAATAGCAGTTAATGAATTTGCTATTCCCATTCCAAGATTATTGTGAGCATGGAATCCGACAGGCACATTTAAACCATTTACTAAAACAGTTACTTTTTCTCTAACATCTTTGGGTAAATAGGCGCCAGCTGAATCCATTAGAATTATACCTTCAGCTCCATATAGTTGCATTTTAGCAGCTTGTTCAAGTAAAACATCAGCGTTAGCCATATGAGTCATCATAAGAACACCATAAGCTTCTTTTCCTTTTCCTCTTGCAAATTCAATATGCCGTTGAGTAATATCTGCCTCTGTACAATGAGAAGCAACTCTTACTATATCTACTCCAATATCCAAAGCAGTTGATAAATCTTTTTTAATTGTTGCAAAACCAGGGATGACATGAATAGATAATTTGCTTTTTAAAAGTGATTTTCTAGCAGTTTCCAACATAGATATGTCAGATTCTTTACTCAGTCCCACTTGAAGGGAAGATGCACCCAAACCATTGCCGTGACCAACTTCTACAATTGGTATACCTGCTTTGTCAGCCGCTAAACAATAAGAAGCAATTTGAATTAAATTTAATTGATGTGCACAAGCATGACTCCCATCCCTTAAAGTTGCGTCACTAATTAATATTTTTTTATTCATAGTTTATGATTTTGAAATTTTCTCTGCGACAGCTATTGCAGCACAATTAATAATATCTAAGTTACCTGCATATTTGGGGAGATAATCTCCTAACCCTGAAACTTTAACCAAAATATTCACTTTTCCATTTTCATAAGTTGGTGGAATTACTAAATTGTATCCAGGAACATATGTTTGAATTAGTTTAACCATTTTTTCTATTTCAGAATTTAATTTAACCATATCAGGATCTTTTAGCTCAGCATATATTGTTGTTTGCATGTTTATACAGGGATCTGCTGGATTTAAATTCAAAATAGCTTTTGCGTTTTTTACATTCGCAAAGTTTTTTATTCCATTTTCAGTAGTATCTATATACTCATCCAAGTTCAATCTTGTAGCTGGTCCTGCACTTTTTGATGCAATACTTGAAACCACTTCTATATATTCTATTTTTTTTTGTGTTTTACTTAACACATATGCCATTGGTATTGAAGCTTGACCACCACAAGTGATCATATTGATGTTGTTTAATTTTGTAACACTACTTAAATTAACAGCTGGAACACAAAATCCTCCTAATTTAGCTGGTGTCATATCTATAACCTTAATGTTTAGTGGTTCTAAAATTTCCCAATGTTTAGAGGCGTCTTTAGCAGAGGTGCAATCAAAAACTAAATCAATATTTTCATGATTTTTTTTAATGGCTGATATACTTTGATTTGATACATTAACGCCTAATGATAGTGCTTTTGAAACTCCTCTGGAAGCCATATTTCTACCAACAAATAGGACACAGTCTAAAAAGTCAGACCGTAAAGCTTTAATTAATAAATCTGTCCCAATATTTCCTGTACCTAGAATAGCAACTTTAAGTTTTTTCATATTATTTAATTTTAAATTTCGCTCATATTTCTTAGAGTATTTTCTGAAATTTTTGGGCTCATATTTTGAAGTTGGTTTGATTCAAATGTTCCATTTTCAAGTCTAGTTGAAGTAACTGAAGGAAGCATTTTAACATTTTCAGGAACAAATATCTCAACAAAAAATGGACCTTTTGTGTTAATTAAATCTTGTAACATACTTTTTATTTCACAAGGTTTATCAATGCTTTTATAAGGGATTGAATATGACGAAGAAAGTTTTTTCCAATTTGGAAAAGAGACTCCAGTATTTTCACTACATCCAGCCAAATGTCCATTTAAAAAGGCTGATTGACTGTTTCTAATGGATGCATATCCATTATTATTTATTATTAGTAGTTTGCAATTTAATTTATGATGACTAATAGTTTGAAGTTCTTGAATATTTAATTGTGCAGAACCATCTCCAGTTATACAAAAGATATTTTTATTAGGTTCTGCAAATGAAGCCCCAATAGAGGCTGGCAAAGCATAACCCATAGCACCTAATCCACCAGAGACTATAACTCTTTGATTTTTTTTTGTTAAAAAAGCTTGACCCATTATATAATATAAAGATCCAGAGTCAGTAATAACGATTTCATTACCAATTAAACTATTACTTAATTCATTAACTAATTGATAAGTATTAATTTTATCATTATTGAAATGATGAGGTTCATCAACTACCCTAAAACTATTTTTCCAATTTGTTAAAACTTTAATCCAGTCATTACTTTTCAAAGGTTTTACTTTACCTTTTAATGTTTCAAGAAAAGTTTTAATATCGCTTTTAATTTGGAGTTGACTAATATTCTTATTTTTTTCAAGTATAGCATCATCAATATCTACGATAATTTTTTTTGCCTCTGGGGCAAATTTATCTAAATCATAACCAGTAGTAGTAATATGCAAACTACTTCCAATTACAATAATTAGATCAGCATTTTGGACAGCATAATTTCCAGCTCTATCTCCTCTTAACCCAACTTTTCCAATGTAAAGATTATCATTGTATGCAATCAAATCATTTGCTAATTGAGTCGTTACAATAGGAATTTGTATATCATGAATAAAAGAAATAAATTCTTTCACTTGATTTGAAACTCTTATACCATTACCAGCTAAAACTATTGCTTTATGTGAATTTTCTAATTCAGATTTAACGTAATTAGAATCAAAGTTAATTTTCTTCTTTTTAGGGATGGAAAAATGATTTAAATTATCTTCATCAACAATTGTAGCTTGTATGTCAAGTGGAACATCTAATAATACAGGACCTGGTCGATTAGATGTTGCTAAATAATAAGATTTTTCAAGTTCATAAAAAATGTCATTAGGATTATTTAAAAAAACTGAATATTTAGTTATAGGCTCAACAATTTTAGAAATATCTACTTCAAAATTACCATACATTCTTAAATTTGATATTCCACTTCCTCTTACAGTAATTCCTGTTCTACTCTGACCTGTTAAAAACATAACTGGAGATGAATCTAGCCATGCACCAGCAATACCCGTTATCGTATTAGTAGCTCCTGGACCACTAGTTGCATAACAAACCCCTAAAGAATTATTTACTCTAGCATAAGCTTCCGCTGCAATTGCAGATGCCTGTTCATGATGGTTACATACATAAGTTATTTTACTTGACTTACTTAAGGAATCTAATAAATTCATCATCATTCCACCAGATAAAAGAAATACATTCTTAATTCCTTTATCTTCAAAAAATCTGACAATAAGATCTGAAATTTTAATTAATCTGGGCATTTATTTATTTTAATATTATCTATAATGTTTTTTAAACTTTTTTTAATCTGGAAACTTTCTACAAGATGAACAAAATAACTAACACCCAATTTTTTATAATATTCATAGTTAATTTTGCTATCAATAATTAAACCAACTTCTTTAGAGTATTTTAAAGATTTAACAATAATTTCATCAATTAATTCTAGAAGTTTTGGATCTCTCATTTCTCCAGCACAATTTAGCTGAGAGGATAAGTCATAAGCCCCAATATATATAATATCTATTCTATTAATAGAAAGAATTTTATCTAAATTTTTAACAGCTTCTATAGTTTCTACAATAACTATACATTTTGAATTATCATCAAGTTTCTCAAAACCATATTTACCAGCTGGAACAAAGGGATTAAAACCTCTATTACCTTGATTCGGGAAATTCATTAATTTTGTAGCAGTATAAAAATCCTCATAACTAGTTAGCTGAGGAAAAACTATCCCGTCTGCACCCAAGTCTAAACACTTTTGAACCTCGACCTTATTTAAACCACTTACTCTAACGTAAGCTCGACATTTTAACGATTTACAGATTCGTATATCATTATGAATAGATTCGAAACTATATGATCCATGTTCAGCATCTAAAATTTGAAAATCATACTCACTTTGACAAATTATTTCTGTAATAAACGATGAAGGAATTATCCTCCACATACCGTGATGTTCTTTTTTATTATTTAGCATTAAATTTAATTTTTTTAAAATACTTTCTTCAAGGTTGTTATAAATTTCCAAACCAAGATTATTTATGGCTTTATCTATTTAAGGTTAAAATAATCAATTTATTATTCAAATTAAATTGCTTATTTATATGAATAAAAATCATTAGTAACCAAATACCAAAAAAACCTGTTTCACCCAGTTATAAATATTGTTATGTTTTTTTTCCTTGCCATAAAACTGAGGTTTTTTCTGATATTAATTTTAAATCTTTACTCGGAAATTTTAGTAACATATTGTTAAAAATTTAGACCAAATAACTCTTCCATCTTTTCAGCTACAAAATCAAAATGAACTTCATCTAATGCAGGTTGAATACCTATCCAAAAGGTATCATT
>MDTG01031890.1_pt1 | contig 13440 bp, 15 predicted proteins | sample 811421 | NCBI WGS metagenome assembly MDTG01 (sample SAMN05326645, study PRJNA326480) | marine metagenome | isolation source: seawater | place: Pacific Ocean: South East | collected 2011 | reverse complement strand
TTTATTATTATAGTTTATTTTTTTTAGAAAAAAAATGAACATAAACTATTTTATGAATAAAGCTATTTTGGAAGCAAAAAAAGCCTTTTTATTTGATGAAGTTCCTATAGGAGCAGTAATAGTTAATAACGATACAGAAGAAATAATTGCGTTAAATCATAATAGAATCAACAAAAAACATGATGCAACACAACATGCTGAGATACTTGTTATACAAGAGTCTTGCAATAAATTACAATCAAAATATTTAAATAATACTTCAATTTTTATAACTCTAGAACCATGTATAATGTGTGCAGCAGCTATTAGTGAAGTTCATATTAAAAGAATATATTTTGGAGCATATGATGAAAATAAAGGAAGTATAGAGAGTACAATGAAAATTTATAAAAAAGAAAAATTTTATCGTCCAGAAGTATATGGAGGAATAAGCGAATTAGAGTGTTCAAAATTATTAATTAATTTTTTCAAACAAAAAAGAAAATAAATGAATGAATATAATAACATACCTGAGTATTTTGTTTCTCAATTTAATAAGAAATTTAAAACTTTAATAGAATCTGAATTTGATTATGTAAAAATAAGAGGAGAAATTTCTGAAATTAAAACTGCTACAAAAGGACAAATTTATTTAACTATTAAAGATGAAGAATCTATACTTAGTGGTGTTATATGGGCTTCTAAAAAAAAATTTTTAAACTATTTACCAGAATTAGGCATGGATGTAATATTAATTGGAAGGATAACAACTTGGTCTAAATTTAAAACTACATATCAGATTGATATAGATAATATAGAAATAGCTGGAGAGGGAGCATTATTAAAATTAATTGAAGAAAGAAAAAAAAGATTAGAAAAAAAAGGATTGTTTGATAAAAAATATAAAAAAAATATTCCTTTCTTGCCAGAAAAAGTTGGAGTTATAACATCTCCTACAGGATCAGTTATATATGATATTATTAATAGAATTAAGGAGCGTTTTCCAACTGATATAGAACTTTGGCCTGTTTCTGTTCAAGGCAATGAATCTGCAAATGAAATTATTTTTGCAATAGAAGGTTTTAATAATGTTGATTATAAAGATAAACCTGAAGTAATTATAATTGCTAGAGGTGGTGGAAGTGTGGAAGATTTAATGACATTTAATGATGAAAGATTAGTTTTAGCTATTTTTAAATCTTCTATACCAATTATATCTGCAATAGGTCATGAAACCGATACAACGCTTGTTGACTATGTCAGCGATCTCCGCGCGTCGACTCCTACTGCTGCTGCAGAAAAAGTAGTTCCAGTTAGAACTGAACTAATTGATTCTATTAAATTTAAATTTGAGAAAATTTCAATAAAATTTGATAATATTTTAGAAAAAAATAAAAGTAAGACAAAAAATTTATCTAAATTACTTAAATCACCGGACGTAATTATCAATTCTTATAAATTAAAATTATCTAATTTATTTGATTTATTTAAAAAAGATTTTAATTCTTTAGTAGAAATGAAATTCTCAGATCTAAGTAAATTTGTTAAACAATTACGTCTACCAAAAGAAAAAATAAAATATAATAAAATTGATTTAAGTAATTTAATTAAAAATATTGATAAATCATTAAAAGAAATTCAATATAAAAAATATAATGAATTTAGAAATTATTCAAGATTGCTTGAAACAAATTCTATTTCAAGTAATTTAAAAAAAGGTTATTCAATTCTCAGCAAATCAAAAAAAATCATTAAAAACTCAACACAAATCAAAACAAATGATTTAATTGAAGCTAAGTTTTTGGAAAATACAGCTAAGATAAAAATAAAAAAAATTAACTAAAACGATTATGTTGCCAAAACCACTGTGATGGATTTTCGATAATCCAAGTTTCTACTATATTATGAATTTTACTCATTACCTCTTTCTCTAAAATATTTTTATCATTTATCAAAAAATGTTTGTGAAATATCACCGTAAAATTTTTATCATTTCTAATATTTTGAACTGGAACTAAAGCCATATTAAATTTTTTTGCAATTTTTATAAAACCAGTCTGAGCTTTTACTTTATAATTAAAAAAATTTACAAGTTCACCAGCTGAATCTTTTTGATCAATTAAAACAAAAACATTCTTTTTTAACTTTATAGCTTCCAATATATCCTTAGCACTTTTTTTACCTTTTGGTGTATAAAAGCTATTATTTGATTCTAAACTCCCGGTTCTTTTTCTAAATATTATTTCATCAATATATTTATTGTTTATATGTCTATAAATTGCACCTAAAGGAAAACCTAACCTATCTATTAACGGAACTAAAATTTCCCAATTCGATTGATGTATTCCAAAAAAAATTGTTGGTTGATTTCTTTTTAACAATAATTTTATTTCGTTATTTCCTTTTATGATTATTTTTTTATTATGAAAAATTTTTTTTAAAATTGAAATTTCAAATAAATTTTTACCAATATTTTCCCAGCTTTTTGATATATTTTTGTTCCTTATTTTTTTAGAATGATTTGGAAATATTCTTTTATAGTTCTTTACTGCGGTAGTATGCTGTTTTGAAAATGGACCTAAAAATTTTAATATATTTCCTCCTAAATTTGAAACTATATTTATTGGAAGAGCACTAAGAATTATAAATAAAAATTTTACAATTATATATTCTACAAAAAAACGTATCTTGATTAATTTTTTATTCATTATAATTTATTTATTATTTTCAATAACATTAGATAAAATTTCTAATATCAAATCATCATTTTCAAACACTATTTCTCCTTCTAAAGTATTGATAAGCGATCTGTAAGTTTTTGGAATTCTAACAAAATCTTTTTTAGTAGTTACCAATATAGATTGAGTTTTGTTAGCAGTCTCAACTAAGTATAAAAGATCATTTTCATCGTATATATGATGATCTGGATAAACAATTTTCTTAACAATTTTTGCTCCTTGTTCTTTTAATGACTCAAAAAATTTTTCAGGATATGCAATTCCAGCAAATGCAACAATTTTTTGGCCTTTAAAAATTTTATTTTCTTTATCAATAACAAATTTTGCTTCTAAAATTGGAATTTTATTAGGTATACTCTCTCTTAAATTATGAGATAATTCGCCAATAACTATTATTAAGTCTGTTCTAGCTAATCCTCTTTTAATGCTTTCTCTTAATGGTCCTGAAGGGATTACTCGTTTATTTCCAAATTCTTGAGATGCATTTATTACAATTATAGAAAAATTTTTTTCAATTGTTGGGTTTTGAAATCCATCATCCATTATAAGACAGTTTGCTCCATTTTGTTTAGCCAATTGAGCAGAATTATTTCTATCATTTCCAATCCATGTTGGTGCTATTTCAGATAATAAAATTGATTCATCTCCAACAGATTTTGGAGAGTGCCATTGTTGTACTAAAGTGCTTGATTTAATTAATCCAGCATATCCCTTAGATAAAAAATGAGGTTTAAAACCTGAATCTTTTAAAATTTTTCCAATTTTTAAAGAAACTGGAGTTTTGCCAGCTCCACCAACAACAATATTTCCTACACAAATAATTGGAAGAGGTGATTTTTTTGATTTACTTACTATATTTCTTACTTTAGTCCCAAATCTGAAAAGTAAAGATAAGGGGTACAAACTTCTTGATAAAAATGTATCTTTTTTTTGATACCAAAATTTAGGTGCTTTTAACATTAAGTTTCACTTAATTTTATCTTAATTAATTTAAAAATTTTTTCTTTATCGAAAAAATCTTGACTAGAAAATATTTTAGAATTTTTTTTCATTTCAGCTAATAATTTATTGTTATTAATTAAATTTTTTATTTTTAGTTCTAGCTCTTTAATATGATGAATTTTTATACATGCTTTATCAGATATCATATTTTCATATACATTTTGCCAATTATACAAATATGGTCCTGTCAAAATCGCACAATTTTTTGTAGCCGGCTCAATCGGATTATGCCCCCCTTTTTTTATTAAGGATCCACCAAGAAAAACTATATCACTTATTTCAAAATATTTTGAAAGAACGCCAAAAGAATTTATTATTTCTATTTTTGAGTTTTTTATATTATCACTTTTTATTGCAGCAGGTATATTTCGTTTTTTTAGCTTTAATAAAATATTTTGAGATCTTTCTGGATGCCTAGGAGCTAAAATAATTTTTATTCCATCATTTATTAACAAAGAGTCAATTAAACTTATAATTAATTCTTCCTCCTCTTGATGAGTACTAGCAAACATAATTGTAGTAAAATTTTTATTTTTAATACTATAATTTTTATCAATTATCTCATTTTTTAATTTTTTTGCTAATTTTAAATTACCTATGTATTTTATATCTCTATTTGTTAATTGTTTAATCCTATCTTTATCAATTTCACTTTGTGCAGTTATTTCATCAAAACAATCAGTAATTTCTTTATAAAAAAATTTTATTTTTTTCCATTTAGTAAAAGATTGAGGAGACATTCGCACGTTAAATAAAAGTGATTTTATTTTTTTAATTTTTAATAGTTGCAGAGTAGCAGGCCATAAATCAGACTCTATCCATATTACAAGGTTTGGTTTCCAGTGAGATAAAAAATTATTTATCCAAGGGCTTATATCTAATGGAGCGTATTGATGGATAATTTTATCACTATAATAATCTTTTGCAAAATTTGCTGCACTTAAAGTAGTAGTGGTAATTAATATACTATATTCTTTATAAAAAGCATTAATCAATATTTCTGCAGATTTAAATTCCCCAATACTTGCTGCGTGTATCCAAATTAGTTTATTTGAAGGTCTTTTTAATAATATTTTACCATATCTTTCTTTGTATCTTTTAGAATCTTCTTTTCCATTCTTTATTCTTAAATAAATGTTTAATTTTATTATAGGTATTAAAATAAAACCAAAAAATTTATATATCTGAATCATTTCAAATTTTTTTTAGCTTTTTCTATACACTGATTAATATTATTTTGAATTAATTCTTGAAAATATTGAATTTTTTTTTCATTTAAATCTCTTGATATTTGAATTGGTTCGCTCCAAACAAAGGAGCATTTTGAGAAAGGCAAGGTCACTAAAAATGAATCCCATGAGCTTAATTTTAAATTATTAGAAGACCAAAAACCTACTGTGATAATTGGAACTTTAGCAGTTTTAGCAATTTTAATTATTCCTTCTGAAACTTTTTCTTTTGGACCTCTTGGTCCGTCTGGGGTAATGCCAATATATTTATTTTCTTTCAATAATTTAAATATTGGTCTCAATGAAATATCTTTGCTTTTATCAGATGTTTGTATATTTTTTAAATTAAAATATTTTCCAACTAATGATCCAAATCTTCCATCACTATGTCCTGATGCGAGAATATTAATTTTATCACTTATTTTCCAGGAAAAACTTATCATCATTAATTGGCTATGCCAAAAAGCTAAAATAAATGGCTTATTATTTTTCCAAAAATAATTTGGAGATGAAGAGTTTTCTATAATTATCTTTGAAGTGAACCTAACAAAATAAATATAAATCGAAGTTATAAATGCTAATAAGTGTTGAACAAATATATTTTTTAGTATTATTTTTTTAATTTTCATTTTCTAATTTTTCTTTGATATGAAGTTGTGAATATAATTTTGATTTTTCAAGTAATTCTTTATGACTTCCAGTTTCAATAATTGAACCCTTGTCTAAAACGCATATTAAGTCAGAGTCTTCAATAGTACTTAAACGGTGAGCAATAATTAAAGAAGTTTTATTCATCATTAGATCTTTTATTGAGCCTTGTATTTTATTTTCAGTTAAATTATCTAGAGCAGATGTCGCTTCATCTAAAAGAAGTATAGGTGAATTTTTAAGTATGGCCCTAGCAATTGCAATGCGTTGTCGTTGACCACCAGACAATTTTAATCCACTTTCACCAACTATTGTATTCATTTTATTAGGTAAATTTTTAACAAAATCTTCTACACCAGAGAGTTTTGCAGCAATATTTATTTCTTCTGAAAATGCGTTTAAATTTCCATATTTAATATTATTTTCAATTGTATCATTAAATAGCATTGTTTCTTGGGTAACTAATGCAATACCTTCTCTAATTGAACTAAGAGAGCAATCTTTTATATCTTGATCGTCAATTAAAATACTTCCATTATAGTTGTCAAAAAAATGTAATAAAATACTAATAATTGTTGATTTTCCAGATCCAGAAAGACCAACTAAAGCAACTTTTTTCCCTGGAGGTATAATCAGATTAATATTTTTAAGAACTTTTTCATCTCCATAAGAAAATGAAACATTCCTAAATTCTATTTTACCATTTTTTATATTTAGTTTTGGTTTTTTTTCATTTAGGTTTTCTATATTATTTGGCGGAGTATCCAAAAGATCAAAAATTCTTTCTGCTCCAGCTAAACCTTCTTGAATACTAATATTCAAATTCCCTAGAGCTTTAACTGGTTGGTAAGCTAAAAGTAGACTAACAAGAAAACTCATAAATTGTCCAGTTGTCATTGTTTCATTTAAAACAAAAACACCACCAACATATATAGACATTGCTATTGCTAAACTTCCTATAAATTCCATTAAAGGACTTAATCTATTACTTATGAACGCCGATCTAATAAAATAGTCCTTGATTTTGTTGATTGTTTTTATAGCTTTATTTTTTTCAAAGCCTTCCTTGTTGTAGGCCTTTACTTGACGTATTCCTCTTATACTCTCTCCCAAAACATTTGAGAAAATTGCAATTTCGTTTTGAATTGTTAAAGTTATTTTTCTTATACTATTTCCAATTTTTCTAATTGGCCAAATAGCTAAAGGAAATGCAAAAAATGCAAATAAAGTCAAAGTCCAACTTTGATAAAACATATTTCCTAATAAAAAAACTATAACAAGAACATCTTTAATAACTCCCGTAACTGCTTTTACTATTGCCATTCTAAGAAAATATGTATCGTTAATTAATCGTGAAATAATATTTCCAGATTTTGCATCTCTAAAAAATTTTATGTTTAAAAACATTAGTTTTTCAAACATTTGAGATTGTAGTTTAGCAATAACAGAGTGAGCAACTTTGCTCATTTGAAAGGAGTGAGAATAGGTTGCAATTCCCTTAATTAATGTTGTTATTATAATTGCTAAAGGGATTAGTATTAACATATCTTTATTGCCCTTGATTAATACATCATCTAAAGCTGGCCTCACTAACCATGCGTGCAATCCAGTAGCTCCTGCTGAAATAATCATCATTATTAAAGCAAAAATAATCTTTAATTTATGAGGTAAAAGATAATTTTTAACTAATCTTTTAATAGTATTATTTGAAGAGTATTTAATTTTTTCCATAAATCAAAATAAAAGTAGATAAGTAAAACAAAATAATCCTAATAAATTATTGAACCTAAAATAAAAATCTGAGCTGCTTCTTGATTTCGGTTTCCACTTATTTAAAAAGATATTGTATACAATAATAAAGATAACAATAGGTGTCAAATTTAGCAAACTACCAGAGTTTTTCCATACTAAAAAACCAATAGTTGCCATGAAAATAAGGTAAAAAAATTTAATAAAAATCCTACCTTTATTATTAAATAAAACAGCCGTAGATTTTATATTACTCAAAATATCATCATCCCTATCTTGGTACGCATAAATAGTATCATAAGACAATGTCCAAAAAATACATCCTATATATAAGATAATATAATCCATATTTATCTCATTTAGAAAATTAATAGAAATTAAAATTATTCCATAATTAAAAATCAAACCTAAAATTAATTGAGGCCAATGAGTGTATCTTTTCATTAATGGATAAATAATTATTAAAGGTAATATTGCTATTCCAAAAATTATAGTATAAAAATTAAATTGTAGTAAAATAACAAAACTTAATAAAAGAAAAAAAATCAATGCTAAGATTGCTTCTTTTCTTGAAAGTTTACCAGCAGCCAAAGGTCTATTTCTTGTTCTATCAATTTTTTTATCAATATTTCTATCTATTAAGTCATTGATTATACAACCAGAACTTCTCATTAAAAAAGCACCTAAAAAAAACAAAAAATACCAAATTATTAAGTCATATTGATTTGTTGGTAATATGGCTAATCCAAACCAACAAGGCCACATTAGAAGTAAAAACCCTATTGGCTTAGTAAATCTAATAAGATCTAATATATAAAAAATTTTTTTTGGAACAATTTTATCCAACATATTATGAAAAATGATATTATTTCAAATACATTAAAATAATGAAAAAGTCCAAAACACGTTTATTTATTAATAAATCAATTTCTAAGAATTTGTTGATTTATATAAAAAATAAACAACATCATTTCTTAAAAAATGTATTAAAGGTTAGAAATAATGATTGGATTAATATTTTTGATGGCATTTCAGGAGAATGGGAATCTAAAGTAACATCTATAAATAGAGATAATACTGTATTGCAAGTAGTTAAAAAAATTCATAGTATAAAAAAATCTCATGATTTTTGGCTAATTATTTCTCCTATAAAACAACATAGAATGAATTTAGCTATTCAAAAAGCTACTGAATTGGGAGTTTCCAGAATTATACCTTGTATGACAGACTATTCTAACGTGAGATCTTTAAATCTAAAAAATTTAAAAGACAACGCGATAGAAGCAGCAGAGCAGTCATTAAGATTGGATATACCTAATATTGAAAATTCAATAAAATTAGATTCATTATTATCTGATTGGCCAGAAGATAGAAAATTAATTTATTGTTATGAAAAAGCCAATATAGATGAAAATATTATTGATAAATTATTTAAATTAAAAAACTCAACCTCTAAATGGGCAGTAATTATAGGTCCAGAAGGGGGATTTTCAGAAAAAGAGAACAATTTGATATGTCAGAATAAATATTCTATTCCTGTTTCTCTTGGAAAAAGAGTGCTACGTTCTGACACAGCAATCACTGTATCTTTATTTTGTATTCAACAAATATTATATAGATAATTTTATTTAATAATTGTATATTTTAATTTATAAATAGTTTTCTTATGAATATTGGATATGCATATTTATTGGTTCTTGTAATAGCAATTTTTCTTTTTTGTTATTTTGTAGCTACAAGAGTATGGATAAAAGTAGATCAAAAAAATACTCAAGATAATCCAGAAAAAAATAATGAAAATCGAAGAGATTTTTTATACTTATCATCAATAACAATTGGCGGTGTAGGAGTTGCAACATTCATGTGGCCTTTTATTAAAAGCATGAATCCTGCTGAAGATACTCTAGCTCTTGGTTCTACAGAAGTAGATATATCGGCAATAGATGTAGGCCAAAGCATAACAGTAAAATGGAGAGGCAAACCAGTATTTATTAAAAGAAGAACTAATGAAGAAATTGTAGATGCACAAAAAGTAGATTTAAGTTTGTTAAGCGATCCAATGGCAGATAAAGATAGAGTTAAAAATCCTGAATGGCTTGTATTGGTAGGTGTGTGTACTCATTTAGGCTGTGTTCCATTAGGACAAAAAATGTCTGATACAAAAGGTGAATTTAATGGATGGTTTTGCCCATGTCATGGTTCACATTATGATACTTCAGGCAGAATAAGAAAAGGTCCTGCTCCAGAAAATTTAGCAGTTCCCCCTTATGAATTTTTAAGTGATACTTTAATTAAAATTGGTTAAAAATTAATTCTTATTAATTATTTTTTGAAGAAATTTATTTGCTATAAATAAAATTATAAATGAAGCAATAATTATAATAACTGCAATACTAGCCCCAGACATACCATTGGTGTAACAAATAGCACATCGAGCATTAGCTGTGCCAGTTAGAATAAAAGGCGCTAGAAAAAATAATAAATTAATAAAAAAAACTTTCATTACAATATACTATCTATGAGTATAATTGAAAAAATCAAGAAAAGATAGAGTATGGAATAAACAAAAATTTTTTTAGATATATTGTTATCGTTCTCCTCTTTAATTAGAAGTTTAAAGCACAAATAAACATAATATGCTCCAAGAATTAAACTAAATAAAAAATATAATAATCCAAAATAACCAAAAAAATAAGGCACAAGTGAAACAATTAATAAAATTATTGAATATACAAAAATATTTACTTTTGTAGTTTTGATGCCTGCAACAATTGGCAACATAGGAATCTTTGCGTTGCTATAATCATCAGATTTAAAAAGACTTAAAGCCCAAAAATGTGAAGGTGTCCAAAAAAATATTATCAAAAATAATATTATTGGTTCAGCGGAAATTGATCCAGTTGCTATAGTCCAACCGATAATAGGAGGAAATGCACCTGCTGCTCCTCCAATTACAATATTTTGTGCAGTTCTTTTTTTTAACCACATGGTATAAATTACTACGTAAAAAAATATTGTTATAGTTAAAATTAATGCAGACAATAAGTTAGAAAAAAAATATAAAATCATTATAGAAAATACTGAAGTTAATAAGCCAAAAATTAATGCTTGGAATTTTGAAACTTTCCCAGTAGGAATTGGTCTTAAACAAGTTCTAGACATCAATGCATCAAGATCAGCTTCATACCACATATTTAAACAACCTGCAGCACCGGCACCAATAGCTACAGCAATTAAAGATATAGATGCGCTTAAAATATCTATTTGAGATGGGGCTATCAACATTCCAACGACACAAGTAAAGATAACCAAAGACATAACTCTTGGTTTCATCAGTTGAAATAAACTATTTAAATATAATATAGATCTATTCTCTTTTAAAATAGTGTTTTGCAAAGTATTACCTAATTACCTGTAATAAGAAAAAATAACTTTCTTACTAGCAGAGTATTATAAGACTCATGCCACATTATGAAAACAAATACTAAAATTGCAAAACAAGGAAGTAATATAGCGTAAATAATTGCAAGGCGCTCCCACCACATATGCATAAATATCGCACAAATAAATCCAGCTTTAAGCATCATAAATAACAAAATTAATCCCCATCGGGTAAAACCTTGGAAACCATACCAATCGACCCAATATGAAAACGCACTAAGAACAAAAAGTAAAGTCCAAACATAAAAATAAATTTTAAGTGGATGTTGTTGTGTACCTTCAGACATAAACTACCTCACCATAAATAGAAAAAAGCAAAAATGAAAACCCAAACCAAATCAACAAAGTGCCAATACAAACCCATAATTTCTATAGCTTCATAATTTGACTTTTGAGATGTAAAAAAACCTCGTCTTCCTGTATCAAAATCACCTCTAAAAGTTTTTCTAGTCATAATAAAAAGAAAAATAACGCCAATAGTTACGTGAGTTCCATGGAAACCAGTAATCATAAAAAATATAGCTCCAAATTGAGGTGCTCCAAAAGGATTTTCCCAAGGGCGAACTCCTTCCATAATTAATTTTGTCCACTCAAAAGCTTGCATGCCAACAAAAGATGCACCAAAAATTGCTGTAGCTAACATTAGCCAGCCACACATTTTTCTATTTTTTTCATAACCATACTTAACGGCAAGAGCCATTGTTCCACTACTAGTAATTAAAATAAATGTCATGATAGCGATTAAAAGAAGAGGCACATTGTAATGACCAACATGCAATCCAAAAACTTCACTTGCGTTCGGCCACTCTACTTTAGTAGAAAAACGAACAGTCATGTATGAAATAAGAAAAATACTAAATACAAAAGTATCGCTAACTAAAAAAATCCACATCATTGCCTTACCCCAAGGGACTCCTTTGAATGTGGTTTGATCTGCAGCCCACTCTTTAATCGCTCCTGCATTAGGAGGAACTGTAATTTTTACTGTTGTATTTGACTCTTCCATTTAGTTACTCTTTCCTTATGTAAAAAACATTAATCCAAATAAAACCAACCAAACTGCAAATAAAAAATGCCAATAAATAGCACATAGTTCAACTGTATGTTTCACATTTGCTATTATCACTTCGTTAGGTTTCCAAACTTTTTTTATTGTCATTAGCCAATAAACCAATCCTCCGAATAAATGTAATCCGTGAAGGGCAGTAAAAACATAAAAATAAGCGTTGGCAGGATTAGATGAGACATAATATCCAAGGTTAATAAGTTGCAACCAAACTAATAATTGACCAAAAATAAAAGCTAAAGATAAACCACCAATAATTAAAAGTCTTTTTTTAACAATTTCAAATTGATTATTTTTTGTAGCTGTTTGGGCGCTGACAAATACAATACTAGTAATTAATAATATGAATGTGTTTAACCATAATAAAAATGGCTCAGGCATACTTTTCCAGTCAGCATAAACTAGCCTATCTGAATAGGTAACAATAAATAAGCAAAAAAATATTGTACTTATCACCATTAAATATCTTAAACCCAATTTACCTTTTGAAATTTCTAGTGTTGCTCCATCATGAGCATTGTCTATTTTAACTTGATCAGGCTCCCAAGGTTTTTGGGTTAAAAGCTTGAAAATTGATTGTTTATTTTTCATGTCTTTTCAGCCTCAGCTTCAGGTACCTGACTAGCTGCGATGTCTTGCGGTATATAATCTTCTTTTGCTCCAGGAACATTAAAATCATATGCCCATCTATACACAACAGGTAATTCTTTTCCAAAATTACCATGACCTGGCGGCACTTCAGGTGTGCGCCATTCTAATGAACAAGCTTTCCAAGGATTTTTTCCAGCTTTTTTTCCAAATTTAGAGCTAATAATAATATTATATAAAAAAAGTATTTGAGTAAAACCTACAATTAATGCAACCACAGTTATGAATTGGTTTAAATAATTAGTAGAAACTGCCATAAATTCACTATCATACATTTCATAATATCTTCTAGGAACTCCAACAAAACCTAAGTAATGCATTGGAAAATATATTGCATAAGAACCTAAAAAAGTTACCCAGAAATGAAATTTACCCATTCCCTCATGTAAAAATCTTCCAGTAATTAGAGGAAACCAATGATAAATAGCACCAAATACCACAAGTACTGGTGCAATACCCATTACCATATGGAAATGAGCAACAACAAAATATGTATCAGATAAGGGCACATCAACAATTACATTGCCTAAAAATAAGCCAGTTATTCCACCGTTAACGAAAGTAACTATAAAGCCTAAAGCGAATAGCATTGGTATTGTTAAATGTATATTACCTCTCCAAAGAGTTATAACCCAATTATAAACTTTAAGAGCTGTTGGTACTGCAATAATTAAAGTTGTTGTGGCAAAGAAAAAACCAAACCAAGGATTCATTCCTGCAACATACATGTGGTGCGCCCATACTACAAAACTTAATGCACCAATTATAACAATTGCCCAAACCATCATACGATAACCAAAAATATTTTTTCTAGCATGTACTGAAATTAAATCGGAAACGATTCCAAAAGCTGGTAATGCAACTATATAAACTTCTGGATGGCCAAAGAACCAAAAAAGATGTTGAAATAATATAGGGCTTCCACCACTGTATTCAGTTT
>MDTG01019408.1_pt1 | contig 13440 bp, 7 predicted proteins | sample 811421 | NCBI WGS metagenome assembly MDTG01 (sample SAMN05326645, study PRJNA326480) | marine metagenome | isolation source: seawater | place: Pacific Ocean: South East | collected 2011 | reverse complement strand
CGCCCCGCCGCACCGCCGCTGGCGCCGAGCGGATCCGCGCTCGCCTGGCCCGCCTGCGCGAGGAATACAGCCAGGTCCCCCCCCACGGCCCCACGGCCCAGGTCCTGAGCGAGGAGATGCGCCAGACCGAGGGCCTGCTCCGTCACGCCTACAGCCAGCGAGCGCGGGCCGAGGAGACCGGGATCGAGAGCCCCAGCCCGCGGACCGTCGCGCGCGCGACCGCTCACGTGCAGGGGCGCCTGGCCCGCCTGCGCGAGCAGTACACCCAAGCCGAGCCGCGCAGCCCGAGCGCCCAGCTCCTGAGCGAGGACCTCCGCCGCACCGAGCAGCTGCTCCACCACGGACTGCAGCGGCGAGAGCTGCTCGAGTCCCAGGCGATCGAGTCCGGCGACCCGGCCCGGATCGAGCCGGTGGTCAGCGAGCTCGAGTCGCGGCTCAACACGGCCGAGGTGCGCCTGGCTCAGCTCCCCGGGCTGACGCCGACCCACGAGCTCCTGCGCCAGGAGCAGGAGCGGACCTCGCGCCTGCTCCGCGTCGCCCATGAGCGCCAGCTGACCCGCGACGAGCAAGACGCGCGCTCGGTCAACCCGGCGCGCGTCGCGGCCCTGAAGGAGCGCCTCGAGGCGCGCCTGGCCCACCTCGACGACCTCGCCAACCACTGGCGGCCCGGCGGTGAGTACGGTCCGCCCCGCTGGCTGAGCGAGCAGCGCCAGGCCACCCGCGACCTGCTGCGGCGCCTCGGAGTCGACTGAGGGTCCCCTCCAGGAGCGAACGCGCGCCCGACCTGGCGTTGATACGATCCAGGTGTGGCTCAGCCTCAGCCAGCAGACCGAGAAGCGGCCTTCTCCCTTCTCTTCGTTCTCCCCATTCTGGGCCTCCTGAGCGTGTTTCTGCTCGCGCTCACGAGCACGCTCCGCCTCGAGCAGCGGGCCTCGGCGAATCGAGTCGACGGCGTGCGGGCCGAGCTCGTCGCCGAGGCTGGACTGGCGCGGGCCATAGCGCTCCTGACCGAGTACGAGCTGCGCGAGCCGATCTCCAGCCTCCACGCCCCCTGGGCCTACCGCCGCCAGGACGCTCGCGCCTTCGCGGTGGACTTCCCCCTCGAGCGCTCGCGACACCCCTCCTTCAAGGCGGGCGTCTTGCCCTCGGGCCAGGTCTACTCCAGCTCGATCGGCAGCACCTACGGAGGCGGTGATGTCTGCCTGCTCAAGGTGATCGACGCGGCGAGCAAGCTGAACCTCAACGGAGGGAGCCCGGAGCTGCCCTCGATGCTCGACGCGCTGGGCCGAGCGATCCGGGACTACGACGAGCGGCGCGCCGACCCAGCCGACCCCCTCCACGACCCCGAGTGGTTGGCCTGGTGCCAGGAGGAGCTCCGGCTGCCCCTCGATCCGATCCAGGGCCGCGGCGAGCGCATCCTGGCCCTGCGGGACTCGCTCGGAGGCAGCTTCACCAGCCTGAGGCCCCTCGAGGCGCTGCTGGGCGTGGACGAGGTGGAGCGCCTCAGTCACTACGTGACGCTCCACTCGTGGCGTGATCCTCGCTACGGGAACCGCGCGCCGGTCAACGTCAACACGGCCTCCTGGCCCGTGTTGGTCTCCTGCTTCGTGGGCCTCGAGGCGGCCTCGCCGCTGGTCCCCCCTCTCAACGACGCCGCCGCCCGGGCCGCCGCCGACGTGTTCCTCGGCTACCGCCACGGCGGCGGCGTGTTCAGCTCCAGCGAGGAGGTGCGGGAGTTCGTCGAGGCGCTGATCCCCCGCGCGCTGAAGGGCTTGGTCAGCGCTCACGGCCAGGTCGCCGAGCGGATCTTCGCCAACGCCACGCCGCTCCCCAACGACCACGGCGAGATCACCCCCCGCCACATGCGGATCGACCCGGTCTTCGCGGACTTCCGCTACTCCACGACTCCCTTCTGCTTCGTCTCCCACGGCCGCTTCGAGGTCACCGCGCTGGCCCGCGTCCACGCGCCCAGCGGGGACGTGGTGGCGGAGGCGCGCTGCTGGAGCGCGGTCTCGGTCTACGAGAGCCTCCGCCTCGCGACCCAAGAGGACTTCGAGATGGCTCGCGCGCCCAGCGATCGCTGGGAGGTCGAGTCGCACCCGCGCCCGGTGGGCGGGCTAGCTGGGCCCGCCACCCAACCCGGCTCGAAGCCGGGTGGCTACGCGTTCGCGAGTCCCGCGGCTCGTCGCGACCTTCGCTGGCGCGCCGCCAGCAAGAGCTCGGGCTACGTGCAGCCGGCCCACCAGGCCCTCGGGTCCGACTTCCCCCAGGCCCTCGTCGAGCGCACCCACGCCTTCTCCTTCGGACCGGGGCTGAAGGGGAGCGTGGTGGACTCGACGGGGCCCCTGGCCTACCTGCACCGTCCCAAGCCTGGCGGGCCCTTCGACCAGGTCCAGAAGATGGCGGATGCGATCGGCGTCCACCCCGCTCAGCTCGGCGAGCTCGGCCTCCCCAATCCGACGCCCAAGGACTGGGGCGGGCCGGCGCCCCGGGTGCTCGCCAGCGGCCTGTTGACCCTGCCCGAGAGCGCCGACGACCTCCGCTACCCGAACGAGCCCGCGGGGGCGCCCTTCCCGCTCTTGAGCGGGAGCATGGCCCTGCAGCTGCGCTTCCGCGCCTTGAGCGACCCCCTGGCCCCGGTGCCCTTGCTCCAAGCCCGGATTCGGCCCGACCCGGTCTACTACCAGGGGCTGGACCCCACGACCGACTTCGTCGACCTCGAGGTCGAGGCGCAGCTGATCAAGGACGCGATCTACGTGCGCACCCGGATCAACTCCTACCGCGCCCCCCTCGTCCCCAACGACCCAGCCCTGCCGCCAGCCCTCGGCCTCGACCGGGCGAGCGTCGAGCGCCACCACGTGTTCGAGACCAAGGGGCCGAGCTCGCTCTGGCATGAGCTCTACATTCCGGTCCACCTCAACGCGCACGCCGTGTGGGTCGACGGCAAGCCCACCCGACCCGCCCGGCCGGCCGAGATCCTGCCCTGGCCCGCGCCGGCCTGGACCACGATCCAGGTCGGCGACGTCGTGCCCGGCGGGCTGGCGGAGGACCGCGGGGACTACAGCAAGGGCTTCCTCGTCAGCGACCTGCGCGTGACCACCTTCCGCCCCGGCGGGGGCCTGGAGGCGGTCAAGCAGGCGCTCGCCCCCCAGCCGGGGCACCCCTACGCCCCGCCAGCCATGAGCACTCGCTACCGACGGCGCGGCAGCGACGTGATGGGGAGCCTCCGGCTGCGGACTCGGCCGCTCCCGCCAGGAGCGCGGGTGGGGGCGGTGGTCGTCAACGAGTACGTGCCCAAGACCTTCAACCAGCACGTGTTCCACGACGCCGACTTCTTGACCCAGGTCAGCTCCCGGACCCGCGGCGGTCCGCTCAGGCGACACGTGAGCGGGCGCGTGATCCCGCCCCCCGCCCCCGCGCGCTTCGCGGATCCCCACTTCCGCTACTGGCGCTTGCGCTGGCTCGACGAATACTGCGCGCGGATGCGCAGGCGGGCCGCCCACTATCGACGCCTCGTCGAGCTGGCGCGGGGCGACGCCGCGGCGCTGCCTGCGCTCCAGGCGGCCCTGGCCCAGGTCGAGGAGAGCCTGCGCACGCTGGGAGCCGAGCGGGACGGGTTGCTCTCGGCCTACGGACGCGAGCCCGCCCCGCGAGGAGCCAGCGCCAACGACCCCGAGCGGGTCCTGCCCCAGCAGGCGAGCGACTGCCTCGACCTGCAGCTGGACTTCCTGTTCCTCAATCAGCTGGCGGTGCCCCTCGCGGACGGCTTCGAGCAGGCGCACGTGGCGCTCACGATCGACGAGGTGATCGTGCCCGTCGCGACCGGAGCGCGAGTCCTCGCGCGGAGGTGGGAGTGAGGCGCTCCTTCACCTTGCTCGAGATCTTGCTGACCCTGGTGGTGCTCGCGATCGGGCTGCTGGGCGTGATCTCCCTCCTCCCGCCCGCGCTGACGACGGCCGATCACGTCGCCCGCAGCCACGAGGTCTGCCACCAGGCTCGCGTGCTGCAAGACGCCCTGCAGGCTGCCGCCCTGGACCCCCGCGTCCGGCTCGACGCCGGCGGGGAGGTCGAGAGCCTCTGCCTCGTGCTGCGGCACCCTGCGGCCGAGGACGAGCTCGCGTTCGCCGCGGACGAGCAGCTCTTCGGCTCGCGCGCCTGCCTCCTCTTGCCCCACGGCGTGGACAAGGTGTTCAGCTACCCGCGCGGGGAGGTGGCAGCCGAGATCGCGCGCGCCAACGGCCAAGGGACCGTCGCCCTGGCGCGCGACGACCGCGCGCTGAGCGCTGAGGCGCGCAGCGCGGGGAGCAGCTACTCCCTCCCTCGGGCCGATCGAGCTGCGCGGGTCAGCTTCAAGCTCGAGCTCCAGCGAGCCTGGGTGGCTGGCGCCGCGCGGGACGACCTCTACCACGTCAGCCTGCGCTTCTTCGTGGAGAGCGCGGACGGTGAGCGCCAGCCGCTCCAGGAGTTCAGCAGCGAGCTCTACGTTCCGCTCCCGCCCCGGCTGCCTAGAAGCGAGGGCACGTGGCGGGTCGAAGAGCTGAACGCAGCGGCGGATCGACTCGAGCAGGAGGCCAAGCGGCTGGCGGAGGGCGAGCGGTGAGGCGGCCGCGGCGGCGCTTCACCCTGGTCGAGGTCCTGGTCAGCGTCTCGCTGGGCCTGATCCTGGTCGGGGTCGTGGCCGCGCTCTTCCAGCAGAGCTCGACCGCCGGTGAGCGAGTCAACGACAGCCTGACCCGAGCCCTCCACCTCGACGCAGCCTGGCTGGAGCTGCGCGGCGGAGCGCAGCGGGCGGTGGCCGTTGGCGAGCTGGCAGACTTCCTCCGGGTCGAGCAGCGCGAGGTCGAGCTCGCAGGGGCACCCACCCGGCTCGACCTCTGCGAGTGGGTCGAGCTCGACCCCGCAGGGCACCTGGACCGCGTCCGCTTCGAGGTCGAGTGGAACGCCGTCCAGGAGCGCGGGCTGCTCTGGCGTCAGCGCCAGCCCGTCGAGGCCAGCGAGCTGCCGCTCGAGCTGCGCCGCCTCGCCTCCAGCCGTCCCCCAGAGGCCAAGCTCCTGGTGACCGGAGTGACCGCGCTGCGGATCCAGGTCGTGACCGAGGCCGGACTCGAAGAGGCCCCCCTCTCCCCGCCGCCCGACTGGTGCGACCGCTTTCGCTGCGAAGGCACGGCCACCGGCGTGCTCCACGACCGGCTCACGCTCGGCGCGGCCGCGGCGCCCGGCGTCAGCCGCTCCCAGCTGCTCTACCTCAGCGACGACCGCGTCGGGCCGCCGCGCTTTCCGCAGGGCTACTACTGGGTCGCCGGGTGCGTCGGCGATCAACTCACCCTCTCGACTCGAGTGGGGCTGGCGAAGCCCGTGGCCTATCGGGGGGCCTACCTCCCCGCAGCGCTGCGGATCGAGCTCCAGGCCGGGGCGACCAAGGGGCGGGTGACCCTCCGCTTCCCTGGCCCCGGCGAGAACGCAGGGCTGCAGCTCGCGGGCGACCAGCTGGGCGTGGTCACCCCCGAGCCCCACAAAGCCGAAGCGCAGTGAGCCCAGACCCGAGCCGGCCTGTGTGGGGCGCGCACGCCAGGCTCGACGAAGAGAGCCCCGGCTCCTGGATCGACGAAGGGCTCGAGAGCGGGGAAGACCACAACGCGCTCATCAGGCCGGCCCAGGAAGCGGTCCCGACGCCGCAGCTCGAGCTGGACGTCCTGCTCGACCGGGGCGTCGCCGCGCGGACCTACTCCGGTCGCTGGCAGGACCAGGCCGTGTGGGTGCAGGTCGTCAGCAGCGTGTTCCTGCGCGCTCCTCAGCTGCTCGATGCGGTCCGGGTGTGGGCCGAGGCGATCGTGGGGCTCGAGCATCCGCACCTGCTCACGCCCCTCTCGATCGGCACCTCCGCTGGGCGGCCAGCGATCATTTACCCCCAGCCCGCCGGCCGCTCACTCCGCGACGCGCTCGACGAAGGCCCCCTGACCCCCGCCCAGGGAGTCGAGCTCGCCGCAGGGCTGGGGGAGGCCCTGGTCGCGCTCAGCGAGGCGGGGGTCCCGCACGGAGACCTCCAGCCCCAGGCGGTGCTCTGGGGCGAGGAGGGACCGCAGCTGTGGCAGTTCGGCCTGGCTCAGGTCAACTGCCTGCGGGGCGGCTTCGATCGCCAAGGCCTCCGCTTCGGCCACCCCAGCTACGACGCCCCGGAGCTCCAGCGAGCCGATGCTTCGCCCAGCTTCCGGACGGACGTCTACGCCCTCGGCATGACCGTGCTCGAGGCGGTCCGCGGGGCGCTCCCCTTCGACCCCAGCGATCCTGAGGGAGCGCTGCGCTGGCACCGCGAGCGAGGCCCGCTCCCCGACGACCTCCCACCTCCCCTGCGCGAGCTGCTGGAGCGGCTGCTGGCGCGAGAGCCGAGCGGGCGGCCCAGCCCCCTCGAGCTCCCCCTGGCGATCGGGACCTGCCAGACCGACCTCTGGCGCGCAGAGGCGGCGGCCTCCGGCCCCGCTGCGGCGCCGGCTGAGCCAAGCGCTGCGGCGCCGGCCGAGCCGGCCGCTGAGCCGGCCGCTGAGCCGGCCGCTGAGCCGGCCGCTGAGCCGGCCAGCCAGGACTCGTCCCCGCCCGCCCCGGCGCCGGCCCCGCGAGCGAGGGAGCGCGCGCGCGCCGGGCCAGCGCCCGCCCTCGGCGCGGAGCGCCCCCGAGGCCAAGCCGGACGGACCTGTGCGCTGCTGCTGGGCCTCCTGCTGACCCTGGGCGGCATGGGCTACATGCTCGCCCGAGAGGCCCGGCCGGCGAGCCGGTCCGCTACCGCCCAGCCGCGCCAGCCGAACCCCGCGCAGCGCGCGCAGGAGGCCCGCCGCGAGTGGGAGGCCCGGCGCGCCGCGCAGCTCGAGGAGCGGCGGGCGGAGGAGCGAGCGACCGAGGCGGCGCTCGCCGAGTGGGAGGACCTCGTCCGTCAGGACCTCGCGAGCGGTCGCTTCGAGGCTGCGCGTCAGCGTCGCCCGCCGCCCGGGCGAGGGCAGGACTACGCCCGCCGGCTGGTCCTGGTCGAGCAGGCGATCGAGGCGGCGCGACGCGACGAGGAGGCCTCCCAAGCGGCCGAGCTCGAGCGCCTCGTCGAGGCCGGCGACCTGCGCGGGGCCCGGCGCTGGCTCGAGGCCCAGAGCCAGGCGCCCGCGGGGCCCGCGGCCAAGCGAGTCCTGGCCTGGAGCCGCTCCCGCGCCCAGGAGCTGGCGCGACTGCGCGGACCCCGGCCGCTGCCTGCGCAGCTCCAGGGGGCGCTGCGAACGCGCCTCCAGGGCTGGTCCCCCGGCGGCACCCTCTACCCGGGCGGCGGCTGCGAGCTGCGCTACCTCGACGCGCGCCCCCTGGCCCAGGACCTCCGCGCCGAGCGCCGGCTGCAGGCGCGCGTCGGGCTGCGCGGGCGGGCCGAGCTCGAGCTGGAGGTCACCCCGCAGGAGCCTTGGCTGCTGCGCCACGATCTCCCGCTCCTCCGTCCGCTCGAGGTCGTCCTGGACGCGAGGGTCTCGGAGGGAGAGCCCCGCCTCAGCCTGCTGATCGGCGTGACCCGCGCCGGCGATCGCGGGCGAGGCATGTGCTGGGGTCTCCTCCCCGCCACCCTCGCGAGCGGCCGGACCCGAGTCACGGCGGGGGAGCTGCCCAGCTGCGCGCCGGGAGACGCCCTGCGGGTCGAGCTGAAGCTCTCGCCGGCGGCGGGCGGCTGGGAGCTGCGGGGGACCCTCTGGAACCTCAGCGCCAGGACCTCCTGGAGCTCGCCGCCGAGCCGCTTGAGCTCCGCCCAGGTGCGGGGCTCGGTGGGAGCGCACCTCGCAGGCGAGGGCCGGCTCGTGATCGAGCGACTCGAGCTGCGCGGGCTGCTCGACGCAGAGGCGCTCGCGGCGCGTGACTGAGAGCCCACGAGTCTTCGCCGGGCGCTACGAAGTGCTCGAGCGGGTCTACCGCGACCCCGCGCTCCAGCTGCACCGGGCTCGAGACCTCGAGACCCAGGCAGAGGTCCAGCTGAGCCTCCTTCCGCTGGCCCCGCCGAGCTGGCGCGTGCGGCTGGAGCGCGAGCTCGAGGCCTGGCGCAGGCATGACGACCCGCGCTTCCTGGTCGCTCGCAGCGCGGAGGTGGCCGGCGAGGCGCTCTTCCTGGTCTCGCCCTGGACCCGGGGCCAGCGGCTCTCGCAGCGCGCCGGCGCCCCCCTACAGGAGCGCCTGGCGGACCTGCGCGCCTGCGCGGCGGCCCTCGCCGGCGCGCACGAGCGCGGGCTGACCCACCAGCACCTGTCTCCGCTGCACCTGCTGCGCTGCCCCGAAGGGCTGCGGATCGACGGGGCGGGCTGGGGCTGGTATCAGGCCGCGGCGCAGCGCCGCGCTACGCAGAGCCTGCTGAGCGCCTCGGCCTACCTGGCCCCGGAGCAGCTCCACGCGCGCGAGGCGGGGACCGCTCACCCGACCCAGGACGTGTGGGCGCTGGGGGTCTTGCTCTACCACGCCCTGAGCGGCCAGCTCCCCTTCCCGGCGGGGTCCCTGGTCGAGCTGGCCCGCAGCCAGCGAAGGGCCCCCGCTCCTCCCAGAGCGCTCTCAGCTGGCGCCCCGCCAGGGCTCTCGGAGCTCTGCCTGCGCGCGCTCGCGCTGGAGCCCACAGCGCGCCCCCCCCACGCGGGGGCCTTCCTGGAGGCGCTGCTCGAGCACGAAGGGCAGGATTCCCAGCCGCCGGCCGGAGCGCCCTCGAGCGCCGCGACCCAAGTCGTCGCGGGCAACTCGGGCGCGAAGGACTCGGGCCCGGACTCGGACTCGAGCTCGGGCGCTCTCTCGAGCCTGTCCAGCGCGGAGCTGGGCTCGCTCTTGCTGGAGCGCTTTCGCATCGAGGAGGTGCTCGGGCGGGGCGCCTTCGGCATCGTCTACCGGGCGCGCGACCTGCAGCAGGGGCGGGAGGTCGCGCTCAAGGTGCTGCTCCGGCCGACGCGTCGGCGCCGGGTCCGCTTCCAGCGAGAAGGGGAGGTGATCGCGCGCTTCGATCACCCCCACATCGTGCGCCTGCTCGACAGCCTCGAGGACGCCCACGCGCTCTACCACGTGCTGGAGGTGGTCGACGGCACCCCGCTCGAGGAGCTCGCGCCGCTCCCCCCCGCCCGGGCGCTGCGGGCGGTGCGCGACGTTGCCCTGGCGCTCGACTACGCGCACCAGCGGGGAGTGCTCCACCGAGACGTCAAGCCAGCCAACATTCAGGTCCGCCCCGACGGCAGCGGCTGCCTGCTCGACTTCGGAGTCGCCCTGGACCAGGAGGAGATCTCGCAGCTGACGCGGACCGGCGAGACGGTCGGGACGCTGAGCTTCATGGCCCCCGAGCAGCTCTCCAACGCCCGCGACGCCGACGCGCGCTCCGACGTCTACGGGCTGGGCGCGAGCCTGGCCTTCGCCTTGAGCGGGGAGGAGCTCTACCCCCCCGAGGCTGGGCCCCTGGCCATGTTCAGCATGAGCCCGGTCTCGCCCCGAGTCCACCAGCCCAGCCTCTCGCCCCAGCTCGAGGCCCTCTGCCTGCGAGCGGTCGAGAAGGACCCGGCCGATCGCTTCCCCGACGCCGCCGCGTTCGCCGAGGCCCTCGACGAGCTGCTCCAGGTCGAGGAGGCCGCGGCGCCGCCGCCGCGGAGCGTCCCGCTCATCCCGCTGGGCCTGGCGGCGCTCGGGCTAGCGGCGCTGGGCGCCGGCGCGCTCGTGGTCGCGCGCTCGCCCGAGCGCGCCGCCAGCCCGACCCCGACGCCCAGCCTCGCCCCCCCACCCGACGCGCAGCTCGAGGTCATCGTGCGCGCGGAGCTCGCGCGTGCGCGAGAGCTCTCGGCCCAGCAGAGGTCCCGCTCTGCCGCGGAGCGGGCCCTGCGGCAGGCCCGCCGGCTGGCGGGTCGCGACGCCGACCTCCTGGCCGAGGTCGACTTCGAGCTGGCCTCGCTGCGCCTGCGCCGGGGGCGCTACGAAGAGGCGGCCGAGCTCTTCGCCAGCCTCGAGCTCCCCCAGGCGCGGCTGCGCCGAGCGATCGCGCTCCTGGCCCTGGCTCGCGAGGAGGAGGCGAGCGAGGAGTTCACCCGGCTGGCCGAGGGCTCACGGTCCCCCCTGGGCGTCGCCGCGCGCGCGCAGCTGAGCGCGGACTCCGGCGCGGCCAAGCGGCTCGCGCAGGAGGCCTGCCGGGCGGCGCCTGGCGACCCCTACCTGCGTTACCTCCGCGGGCGCCTGCTCCAGCGCCGCGATCCGGGCGCGGCGCTGGCGGCCTTCGCCGAGGCGCGCGCGCTCCTCCCCGACGAGCCCCTGATCCTCGCGGGGTGGGGGCGGCTCGAGCTGGCCGCTGCCCGGGACGCGGGCCGCCCGGCTGGCCCGGCGATCCAGGCCCTGCGCGAGGCGGTCGACCTCTGCGAGCCGCGCGCGGAGCCCCGGCTCCGCGCCCTGGTCGCCTGCGAGGTCGCCCGGGAGCTGGTCAAGGAGGAGCGGCCCACCCGCGACGCGCTCGACACGGCCCTCCAGCGCCTGGCAAACACGCCCCAGGAGGGAGCCCAGGCCGCTGAGCCCTTGTTCTGGCGGGGGGTCCTCAAGCTGCGCCTGCGTCAGCGCGGCGGCGGGAGCGAGGGCGCCTTGGCCCACGCCGAGGAGGTGCCCGCCGAGCAGGACCTCTCGCTAGCGCGACGCCTCGCGCCGCAGGAGTTCACCCGCCTGCTCCAGGAGCTGCCCGACGCCCTGCGTGAGGCGGTCACGCTGGCCGGCGGGCGCTGAAGGGGTCTTGGTCGGGCTAGCTACAGTCCGTCCCGAATCGGCGTCTTCACGCTTCTCCACATGCCAACACCTCCCCTACACTTCGGGACGCGCAGCACTAGCGCCCGGCCGCCTCGAGCAGCAGCGCGCGCCAGTCGCGCTCGGCCTCGAGCGCCGCCAGGAGCGAGTTGGTCCCGAACAGGATCCGGCTCAAGAGCGCCAGGCCCTCGCGCTGGGGGTCGCGCCAGCCGGTGCGGAACAGGCCGCGCATCACGCGCATCTTGGCGCGCAGGGTCAGGTCCGAGAGCCGGCGGGTGTAGTCGCGCGTGTAGCGGAAGGGCTGGGGCGCGGTCACTGGCTCGAAGCAGAACAGGAGGTACTCCTCGATCACCTCGCGCAGGGGCCCCTGGGTGTCGCGCCCGAGCTGGAGGAAGCGCGAGATCACCTCCCACAGCGCGTCGCCGCGCTGGCCCGCGATCGTCGCCTCGATCAGGTCGGCGAAGGCCTCGCGCGCGCTGAGGTCGTAGTCCTGCACGCAGCCGAAGTCGAGGCAGCAGATCTTGCCGCCGCCGGGGAAGAGGTAGTTGCCCGGGTGCGGGTCGGCGTTGAAGCGCCCGTCCTGGAGGATCGAGCGGAACACGAACCAGAACAGGACCTCGCCCACGGCGGAGCGCTCCTCGGGTGAGCCCTGCTGCACGAACTCGGCGAAGGTCAGCCCCTCGATCAGCTCGGTGACGAGCACCCGGCGAGTGCAGAGCTCGTGCACGACCGCGGGCACGATCACGCGCTCGTCCTCTCGCCAGGCGTCGGCGAAGGCCTGCTGGTGCTGAGCCTCGAGCGAGTAGTCCAGCTCGTCGCGGATCCGCTGGGCGAAGTCGTGCGCCATCCGGTCGCTGTCCACGTGGGGCAGGGCCGCCTGGAGGGTCTTGACCAGCGTCTTGACGTTGCGAATGTCGCTGCGGATCGCGTCGGCGATCCCGGGGTACTGGACCTTGACCGCGACGGCCTGGCCCGAGGGGAGCTCGGCCCGATAGACCTGCCCGATCGAGGCCGCCGCGATCGGCTCGCGCTCGATCCGCGCGAAGACCTCCTCCGGCGGACGCCCGAGCTCCTCGCGCAGGACTCGCTCGATCTTGTCCCAGGGCAGCGGGTCGCCCTTGGCCTGCAGGCGCGAGAGGGCCTGGCTGTAGATCCCCTGGTAGGCCGGCGGCACGACCCCGTCCATGAAGGACAGGATCTGGCCGACCTTCATCGGCAGGCCCTTCATTCCACCCAGGGTCTCGAGCAGCTGGCGGGCCGTGCGCTGGTGGAGCTCCTCCAGCGCGGCGTCCCGGCCCCGCGCGACCCGCTTCGCCCCGCTGGCGACAGCGCCGCCCGCCAGCCGCGCCGCCATTCCCCCGAGGGAAGCCAGCCGGCCGAGACGTCCCGTCCGGAAGCCCTTGCTCTCGCTCACCTGTCCATTCTTGGGCCTCGGGCCGTGGACACAAGGTCTGTGGGTAGGATCCCGCGGTGAAAGCGATCGCGCTGGCCCAGACGACTCCACGGGCGGGGGACCTCGCCGCCAACCTGGCCCAGCACCTCGAGTTGGCGAGCCGCGCCGCGGACGAGGGCGCCAGCCTGGTCGTGTTCCCCGAGCTCTCGCTCACGGGCTACGAGCTGGACCTCGCCGCGGAGCTGGCCCACGACCCCCAGGACGAGCGGCTCGCTCCCCTGCGCGAGCTGGCGAGCGCGCGCCAGCTGACCCTGGTGGTGGGCGCCCCCTTGCTCCGCGAGGGCCGGCTCCACCTGGCGGCCTTCGTGCTCGAAGGGGCGCGGGAGCGCCACTACACCAAGCGTCACCTGGGCACCTTCCCGGCGAGCGTCAACCCGGGCGGCCCCGTCCCGCCGCCCGAGCCGAGCGTGTTCGCGCCGGGAGCGCTCGACCCGCTCCTCGCCCACGCGGGCCGGTCAGCGGCCCTCGCGATCTGCGCCGACACGGGCCGCCCCAGCCACCCCGCCGCGGCCGCCGCACGCGGCGCCCAGCTCTACCTGGCGAGCATGTTCTTCACCCCCGGCGAGCTCGCGGACGAGCACGCCAAGCTGGCGCGGATCGCCGCGGAGCACGCGCTGCTCGTGGCGGCGGCCAACTTCGGCGGCCCCAGCGGCGGCCTGCCCTCGGCGGGGGGCAGCGCGGCCTGGGCGCCCGGCGGCGCGCTCCTGGCGCAGCTGCCCGAGCGAGGCGCGGGCCTGCTCCTGCTCGAGGAAGGGGACGCGGGCTGGGAAGCGAAGGCGCTGGAGCTCTAGCTCAGCGCCCCGGCGGGGCCTTGGTCAGCCGGGCGATCGCCGCGCGCGCCCGCTCGAGCACGTAGGGGACCTCCTCCTCGTCGGCCAGGAGCTGGCGCAGCTTGGGGAGAGCCGCGCGGGCGCCGAGCCGGCCGAGCGCCTCGGCGGCGGCTCCGCGGACCTTGGCCTGCTCGGCGTCGAGGAGGGGTGAGATCCGCGGGATCGCCGCGGCCCCCGCCGGACCGATCCTCCCCAGCGCGCGCAGGGCGGCCGGGCAGGCGTCGTGCTTGGGGTCGAGCAGCCCGACCAGCTCGGGGCGGGCCGAGGCCGCGGCGGGCCCGAGGCTCGCGAGCAGGCGGCAGGCCTCCCCCGCGCAGTGACAGCCGAGGAGCGCCCGCAGCGTTGGCACGAGCGGCGCCAGCTCTGCGCCGAGGCGCGGCAGCTCGCTCCATACGCGTCCGAGAT
>MDTG01285481.1_pt1 | contig 13441 bp, 11 predicted proteins | sample 811421 | NCBI WGS metagenome assembly MDTG01 (sample SAMN05326645, study PRJNA326480) | marine metagenome | isolation source: seawater | place: Pacific Ocean: South East | collected 2011 | reverse complement strand
GGCCCAGAATCTATACCGTCATTCATCTTTAAGGCCGTTAATACTGTATCGCTATAACCTCTGACAATGAGATTTTGCAATGGCGTGCCACCACGACCAAAGGGAACATCCGTCATATGAAAACAAACACATTCATATTTATCAGTAATACTTTTGGGGACAATCCACCGCCAATGAATAAAAAAAATATAATTTGGCTTACTATCAGAAGACAATAAATCTTTTAATTTCTTTGGAGTATCAGCAAAACGCCAATTTCCCGGGAATTTGTTAGATCGCTCCATGAACAAATCTTTATTCCACTCGCCAATTGCGGCCACAATGTAATTTTTAATTTGTCATCTCCTCAATCCTAATGACATAACGTCTACCGTCAATTTCAAAAAATGCTGGATATTCTTTGTTATCCACAGTTCTAAGCAGATTGAATTGGTCCTCCAAGCTTTTTGATATATCAATACGGCTGTCGGCGGGCGACCGCTTTGGATAAAAGGATTCCTCTCCAGTTTGCTTCTTGGGAGCCGTTAAGGTACTAAAACTCTCTACAAAATCAAGACACATCTCCATAGACAAAGCAGCTTGCTTTTCTCTAATCTCGGCATTAAGCTCATACCCACCCAAAACTAAGTCTTTTTGCAGGTAGATCGGCCCCGCATCAACTTCAAGAGTTGCCTCAATCAAACTGAATGTAATTGTATTTTTTCCTTCAATTATCTGCCAAAAAAGAGGTGCCCAACCCTTACCTCTCGGCAAATTACTCTCATGAATTACAAGATTATATTTATTCCGTGCCAAAAATTTTTTATCTACTATCTCATGACAACCCAAGATAAATATAATATCGAATCCACTAGTTATATCCGAAGCTCTATAATAAATAGGGGCACCATTTAGTTTTTCTGATAGGTCGGGAGCGTATTTACAGAACCACTGGCTTTTGGTGGTGAGAATCGCAATTTTCACCACAAATTCTCCATCTCAATGAGTAAATTATCGATACCATGTCCATCAGTTATAGTTTTACATTTATGCGATACTTCCGACAACCAACTTGGTGCAGTTTTGATCAACATGGGTAGGTTATCTAGGCAGTCCAAAACCTTTACAGCACCCACTGATTCGAGGTTCTTAGCGATAGATCTTTGATTTTCAGCTGTGACTATCAGAATGGAAGGCAAGCCAAGAGCGCATCTCTCCCAGGACGTAGTGCCTGCTGCGCCTATAGCTAGGTCAGCTTCAACCATCAAATCGGCCATTGATTTAACATCAATCTCCAGTATCGTTTCCCAGGGCATATTTGCGACAATGCTTTTTACGTCAGACATCCATGGTGCATTAGCACCAAGTACCACTTTAACAACGATATCACCTTCAAACTGACAATTCTTTAGCTTTTCGAGAACGATAGACGTGTAATTGTCCTTATCCATTCTTCCCATGCTAACAAAGATATTTTTAATCCGCCCATTATCTCGCCGCAAAAGACTTTCAGCGCGTCGCTGAGCAAATTCATCTCGTAAAAGACTATATTTAACACCAGTAAAAACTTTGCAATGTTTAGGGACCATCCCAGAATACTCGGAAATTTCTCTACCAAAAGTTTGATCAAGGAGGACATCACAATAATGTTCTCGATCAACGAGATCGTCGATTACCATTATCTTCCCCACATGAGAACTAACAATATTTTCCCATGATGACTCAATAGCATAGTGGTCAATTACGAGCCAATCAGGACGCTCACGCTCCAATACCAGTCTAGTTTGCTGAGCGTCTGACTGGAGAGCTACTCCCAGCCAATGTGCATGCATATTCCAGTCTAGTTGACCTTTAGAGTTATCATACACCGTATCTAGCTCAGCTGAGGCAACTCTGTAACCCTTACTTGCAATCAAGTCATTTAAATGGCCAGGGTGAGATCGACTTAAAAAAATACATTGATGTCCTTGCTTTTCAAGATGATCTGCGAGAACCAAGCATCTCATAACATGGCCAGCACCCATTTGAATTGAAGCATCGACCCTGAACATTATCTTCATTCAATCATTCTACCAACCATGAAAGCCTCCGCAGAATCAACTCCTACTGTCGCGCCTCTCCAATGAGCAAGGTGTTTGATGGATTCTATACTCCGAGGGTGAGGGCTAGCACGCATTTCAAACTCATAATGTCTCAAACTACGAATTTTTTGATCCAAGAAAGAACTAATATCAACAAAATAGTTCGGACAAAAGTCTTGTAGTTTCCCTGACAACTGCCACTCTGTGCTGGAAGCAACTTCATAACATAATATAGATTTCACACAAAAATTTGGCTGGGGTCGGCAGGCAACAACTGTAGCCTCATGAACCATCTTATGATCTACATTGACGTCTCCAAAATGATGAGTTAAAACAATATTTGGCTGATATTCCGTTATCAGCGCTTCAATCACCTGCGCAACTTCGATCGTCGCGACTGTATCCAGCCTGTTGTCAGGGAATTCTCCAAATGAAATAGAAGACACTCCAAGGGCACTCAATGCGGAGCGTGCGGCGGATCTACGTAATTCTAGCTCCTTAGCTAACTCATCTGCATCGCCTTGCCTAGAAAAAACTCCGTCAGAAATAAAAGCAACATGGACAAAATAACCTTGGCTGACGTACTTCGCGATAGTCCCCCCACATCCGAGGATTTCATCATCGGGATGAGCTGCTAATACAAGGATATTTTTCTTCATTAATTTAGCCTCTTAAATCCTGAGTGACAGACGGGACCCTCAAGCAGTAAATCGATATCTCTACCTTGCTCACATTCAGAAATTAATCCAAAGATCGGATCTAGAGTGTCCAAGTACTGATCAACAAAGTTGGACGAGTGAGCGATCGATACGTAAGTACTATTCGCTGCAAGAAATCCTTTTTTTAACATCTCTTGCGTCACAATTGTTTTATACTTAATTGCTTGTTTACTATTGAAACTATAACCGGTAAGAGCATGCAGACCCCAACTCGTAATATCTAGCTGATGTTTGCCCGCAACCGCTTCTATTCCAGTTCGTATTTTTGATCCCGTTTTAGTGATTGTATCCCATGTCCGCTCTCGCTCCATCACCTCTAGAGCTTTTAGTGCGGCACTAGGTCCAATCCGTTCAGTCCAGAAAGTACTGCTTATAAATGTATTCTGCGCAGCCTCCATTACATCCCTTCGGCCCAATACAGCGGTGATGGCATATCCATTTCCGAGAGCTTTTCCAAACATTGCAATATCAGGCTCTACGTCGTACTTTTTATGAACACCACCAAATGTCTCTCGAAATCCAGAAGTACATTCATCAAAAATTAGTACTATGCCGTTGTCAGTGGCCAGTTGACGAACTTTCTTTAGAAACCCATTTTCTGGCCCCAGATTTCTGACGACTTCCATTTTGATAACGCCAATATTTTTCTCACTAACCAGCGATTTTAACTCATCAAAGTTATTGTACGTAAATGGGAAAACTGTATCCTTTAAATTGTGAGGTACGCCAGTTGGAGTCAGTCCTGGAAGAAGATGATCACTCAGTCCATCTTTTGAATCACTGTTTAAGTTAACTGACAAGTACCAATCATGCCATCCGTGATAACCACATACAGCAACTTGATCCTTTCCCGAGGCGGCCCTGGCTATCCTGATAGCCAGTGCATTCGCTTCTCCTCCAGATCGAGCAAATTTAACCATTTCACTCCAAGGGTGCATTTCAACGAGTTTCTCAGCTAAAAATACCTCCTCAGGACAGTTAAAGGTTGACATATTACCAGCATTTACCGTCTTCATTACAGCTGCATCAACCTCTTCATTACCATACCCTAAGATATTGGTGCCAATACCCATCACAGACATGTCTATAAACTTGTTGCCATCTAAGTCCCAGACTTCACAGCCTTTGGCCTTTGAAAAATATGACGGCCACATGTCAGGCAAAAACATTTCTGGCCTTTTAGAAAGCAACATGTTCCCGCCAGGTATTACTTTTTTAGCCCTTTTATATAGTTTTTGCCCAGTTCCCAAAATTGCTCCCTCATTCCGATATATTTTTCGATTGACTGAAAAAACTTCTGAATTTGTCAATTGATACTCCAGAACTTCCCTCCAATTAAAGAATATTTCTGGTGAAAAATGAGAATATATTTTCTCAATTAATTGAAAATCCTCAGGTTCATCTAGCGTCCACCTTAGATGAGACAGATCGTCGTCATGCAACATATTCCCATGACTGAAATACGATGAGTTCTTTATGTAAGGAGTTACATGTTCTCTATCGAACGAACTCTCAGCCTTCAGATTAGCAACATCGAGAGTTCTCCGTGAAAAAACTTCCACATCCAACCCATCAGGATAGGTTGGTGGAGATATATTACTAAAGTAATCTACACCAGATGACAAAAATTGCGTTATAGCATCATCCACTAACTGAAAGTCAACTAAGGGACAATCTCCAGTGATACGCACAATCACATCCGCATCAAATCTCTCTGCCGCAACATGAAAACGGTTCAAAACATCATCTTCACTTCCTTGCACACATTCATAGCCAAGATGATATATATGATCAACCAAATCTTGATTCTCCGAGCCCAAAGGCACGGCTACTACAATCGAATCTATTAAATTAGTTTGTGATAAGCGCGATAGCAATATTTCAATAACAGTCATACCATTAATAAGCTTTAAAACTTTACCTGGTAGTCGAGTTGATCCCACTCGAGCCTGCACTATAGCAACTATATTCACAAGAAATCCCACATAGTCGGATTTATTAGATGTTTATCGACGCTATTTATATCCGGGAAATGATCTATCTGAATATCTTTCGCCAAGCTAGTCACTAAATGCTTCAACTGTTTTTGGTTATCTACACCAACTACAATTTTGTCAATATCCCGTACTGAACTAACAAACGCAATGCAGGCCGCTGCTGCCGAAATGCTACGATTATCCATTAACCATTCATGCCATTGACTGAAAAGGCCATCCCATGAACTAAACTTTCTTGGAATCTCTTGTTTACCCATGACCAAAAGACCCTGAAGAAAGCAGGAGCGGCAATGAACTTCTACATTTTTAGCTTTTAACTTTTCCAACCAACCTGTGGAAACTATTCGTCGATCAATTAGATTAAAAGGAGTCTGGACAATATCAAAATCATGCAAGCTATATAAATTTTCCAATTCGTCTGGGTCGTAAATCGAAACACCTATTTTTTTAACTAGCCTTGAAACTTTTAAGTCAATTAGGGCCTGCAACAAGATTGGACCAAAATCCTCAAACAGTTGACTAGGCCGATGGAGTAAAAGTCCATATAACTTTTTTACTTTAAGCCTAGAGAGACTCATATGAACTTGCGCATGTAACCAAGCTCTTATATCTTGACAGTCGTTTGGAACAGCATGTAGTTTTGTAATGACATCAAAACTATCAACTCCAGCTATTCCTAAAGATGCCTCACTTGTGCCATATTCAATAGCCGTATCTATAGTTCGAATACCCGAGACTGCGCAGTACCGCAAAATAGATGATACTTCTCCCAGGGTGACTTGCCCTTCTGCGTTGGCAATGCCATACGGATTGCCAAATTGTGCTGTCCCTAGGGCTAGTCTCATTTCTTAACCAAAGCGCAAGCCAAGCTTTCAGCTATAAAGTCCTGATCATTTTCACACAAACCAGGATAAATAGGCAGACTGATTGCTGTGGCGTAATATCGCTCGGATTCTGGAAAATCCCCATTTTTGAAGCTCATTTTTCTGTAGTGAGGATGCATATAGACTGGTATGTAATGAAGATTTACACCGATTTCTTTAGCTCTTAGATCCTCAAAAACCTCTCGATGTGATACTGAAATATCTTCCAAACACAGCTTAACGACATATAGGTGGAAACTCGAATATGTGTTGTCAAGTTGATAAGGGACTTGTAAAGGGAGATTCTTTAGAAGAGAGTTGTATCGCTCAGCTATTTCATGCCTTGACGAGACAAACTCTCCCAGGCGCGTCATTTGAGATATACCCAATGCTGCCTGTAAATCAGTCATACGATAATTATAACCAAGTGTGATTTGTTGGTAGTACCATGGCCCATGAGGAGTCTCAGTCATCTCATTAATATCGCGTGTAATACCATGACCCCTGTGAAGCGCCATCTTTTTCGCTAGCTCATGATCGTTTGTTAGGGCGGCTCCGCCCTCCGCAGTGGTAACAATTTTAACAGGATGAAAACTAAACACGGTGATATCAGAGTATTTACAACTTCCAATCGGTTCGCCTTGGTAGGATCCGCCAATGGCATGCGATGCGTCCTCAATTACTTTTACATTATATTTATTGCACAGCTCTCTAATATTTTTCATATCACAAGGCTGGCCGCAGAGATGCACGGGAACTAAAATTTTAGGTAGATGACCCGCGGAACTTGCTATTTCAAATTTTTTTGCTAATTTTTTAGGACATAAATTATACGTTCGGGGGTCAATATCTACAAAATCAACTTTCGCACCACAATACAACCCTGCATTCGCGGATGCCACAAAAGTTACAGGGGAAGTCCAAAGCCAATCTCCCTTACCCAATCCTAAAGCCATACAAGCGATGTGAAGTGCCGATGTCGCACTATTGACAGCCAAAGCATGCTTCGCCTTAAACTGCGTGGCAAGCAAATTCTCAAATATCGGCACTTTGGGACCTTGTGTTAGGAAATCTGATTTCAGGACCTCAATAACAGAATCGATATCTTGCTGAGAAATATTTTGCCTACCGTAAGGGATCATACTTTTTATCAAACCTCAAAATTAGAATCAATATGCTCTTTTATTAAGGAACGCAAACTGTCAATAGTCTCCCATTTATCATTGCTCCCTGAATTGTAATTGAACCCAAATGGGACTTTTTTAGCTTTATGATGCGCCAGATAGTCTTCTTCATTGAAGCTAAACGATACTGAAGGGAGAATCGCATAATACTGCCCAATATCTATAGTACTAAGAGAATCAGTGTCTGTAATCATCTCCTCGTGCAATTTCTCGCCCGGTCTTATGCCGACTATGGAGACTTTACACTCAGGATCAATAGCATTCGCCACATCTAAAATCCGATAAGAGGGAATTTTAGGAACAAATATCTCACCTCCTAAGTGATGTTCAAGAGCATACATGACCATGTCAACACCAGCCTGCAATGAGATATTAAATCGCGTCATTTTTGGATGGGTTATAGGAAGTACTCCGTCAGTTTTTTTATTCATAAAAAACGGGATAACTGATCCTCTTGAACCCATTACGTTGCCGTAACGAACTACGCTAAACTTTACATCTTTTGAGCCTCTTATATTATTGGCGGCGGTGAATAGTTTGTCTGAGACTAATTTAGTCGCTCCATAAAGATTGATCGGAGCACACGCCTTATCAGTCGACAATGCCACAACATCAGTCACTCCACAATCAAGAGCAGCATAAATAACGTTTTCAGCACCATCAATGTTGGTACGAATACATTCTGTAGGATTGTATTCAGCGGTGTCCACCTGTTTTATGGCTGCGGCGTGGATGATGACGTCAACGCCTTCACAGGCTCTTTTTAAGCGCTCCTTATCTCTTACATCACCAATAAAAAATCGTAGTTGAGGAAATTGTCGCTCTGGATATTTTTGTTTTAAGTCTGATTGTTTTAACTCATCTCTTGAAAATATTATTATTTTCAAGACTCTCGGAAATCTTACCAAGATTGTCTCAATAAATTTTTTCCCGAAAGACCCTGTCCCACCTGTAATTAATACTGTTTTTCCATTCAAAATATTCTTCTCTCAGTTTATTTTTTATAAATATTTAGAAGTTTTTCGTCCTCTTAAAAAACCTAAGTTCTTCCGTATTTGTCTGCATATCGCACGATATCATCCTCACCAAGATAACTTCCAACCTGCACTTCTATTAATTCTAGAGGAATGTTGCCAGGATTTTCTAGAGCGTGGATAACTTCTTTACCATGGTACGTGGATTCATTAATATTGAGGTCGCGAATTTCAGTGCCGTAGTAAACTCTTGCTTGTCCAGATACAACAACCCAATGCTCAGATCGGTGATAATGCATTTGAACACTAAGTCTTGCTCCTGGATTTACAGTCAACTTCTTAACCTGATATCCATCAGCACTATCAATAGAATCGAATTTACCCCAAGGACGGTAAACTTCACGGCTCAATTCAAACTCACTTCGTCTTTCAGACTTTAATATTTTGGTAATAATTTTCACATCCTGAACAGCATCTTTTTGCGCAACCAAAAGGGCATCGTTTGTATCTACAATAACCAAATTATCTACGCCAACTGCAGCGACCAATCTTTTGCTCGATCTCACATAACAGCCTTTTGCGTTATGAAGTATCACATCTCCCTCAGTAGTATTGTCCTCTTTATTTTTCTCGCTTATATCCCATAGTGATGACCATGAACCTATATCACTCCAGCCAGCATCCATTGGAACTACAATAGCATCTGATGTGTGTTCCATAACAGCATAATCAATGGACTCATTGGGACATTTGGAGAACGATTCTTCATCGAATCGAAGAAAGTCTTTATCGCTGTGAATATCGTTGGCAGCCGCGACACAAGAATTATAAATGTTTGGTCTAAACTTTTTTAACTCTTCCAGGTAACGACTGGCTTTAAAAAGAAACATACCGCTATTCCAAAGATAGTTACCCGACTCAATATATTTATGGGCAATCTCACTGGATGGCTTTTCAACAAACTTATCTACGACAAATCCACTGCCATTTTTTTCTCCCATTCTTATATAGCCATAACCAGTATTTGCTTTATTCGGTACTACACCAAAAGTCACAAGTCTGCCAGATTCCGCCAGCGGTACGGCATCATTTACAGCTTTAGCAAATGCAACCTCATTCCGGATTACATGATCGGCTGCCAAAACTAAAAGCAATGTATCCGCATCAGCTGTAATGGCAGCAAGGGCGATAGCTGGTGCCGTATTTCTTCCAACCGGCTCCAGAATAATGGGGCTTGATGCATCGATTTCGCGCAGTTGCTCTGCAGCAAGAAATCGATGCTCCTCATTACAAATGGTACAAGAAGATGATATACCCAGAACATCCAGCCTCTTCATTGTGGTCTGAAGCATCGTGTCACATCCATGAAGCTTCAAAAACTGTTTGGGATGGCCTGTCCTTGATAAAGGCCACAACCTGGTTCCTGAACCTCCTGCCATTACGACCGCTTTAATCATTATAGTAATTCCTTAAAATTTGCCACATTGCGGGACCTAATACATTTTTATAAAAATAAACGCCTAAAGAAACTGAACTTAAATCACGCCACTCACACATCTCATCTTAATCAACTACTACAGTGCAATTTTTCCTGAAAAAATACTGGGTCAAGATGCCCATACCAAAGAGGATATCGTCACAGAAGTAATCATCAGCAGACCAACACTACACAACGTGATGATACATAGTTTGATACTGGACAGGTCGCTAATCAACTCCAAATTCCCTTTGTGTCTACTATCTGACCATCGATGGGACACCGATCTTTGAATTCAGTATGATCCACTAATAAAACATGAATATCTGCTTCGCGAGAAGCGATATCAAAATCAACCAAAAGCTTATCATCATAATGTTCTGTCAGCTTATTAACATTTGGATCAACTAACATGACCACACCTGGGTGCATATCGATCACTTTATTGGCAACTAAAAGTGCCGGACTTTCTCGCATATCATCTATGTTGGGCTTAAATGACAAGCCATAGCATGCAATTTTTAATTCACTGGCTGACTTCGTAGAATTTATTCTTAAAATATTTGCAATTGCTAGTTTAATTTTTTCAACTACCCAATCTGGCTTTGAATCATTTACTTGACGAGCTGAAGTTATTAGCTTTGCTTCATGTGGCGCTGAAGAAACGATAAACCAAGGATCAACAGCTATGCAATGCCCCCCAACTCCTGGCCCAGGTTGCAGAATATTAACTCTCGGATGTCTATTAGCTAAACTAATCAACTCCCAAACATCGATGTCAATTTTGTCACAAACAATTGATAACTCATTAGCAAACGCAATGCTCACATCACGAGATGCATTCTCCGTTAACTTTGCCATTTCCGCTGTTCGAGCGTTAGTTACAAAGCATTCGCCCTGAACAAACAGCTCATACAATTCAATTGCTAAGTCAGAGCAAGCTCGAGTCATTCCACCCACAACGCGATCATTACTCACAAGCTCCGCGACGACGTGACCAGGAAGAACACGCTCAGGACAATAAGCGATTCTAATGTCTGACATCTCACCATGAGTATGAGGGAAAGAAAGATCGGCCCTCAAACCTTCCATCAATTTAGCCATCTGCTCCGTAGCTCCCACTGGAGAGGTTGATTCCAGGATCACTAAATCTCCTTTTTTTAGTACTTTAGCGATGGAGTTCGCTGCAGACCATATATACGTTAAATCTGGCTGGGGAATTTCACCCTCCGAATCGACAGGTAAGAAAGGCGTAGGCACGGCGATAATAAAAGCATCTGCTGGTTCTGGCGAAATTGTAGCTCTTAAAAATCCTTTTTCTACAGCTTCCTCTACCATGACTGCAAGTTTGGGCTCAAAGATATGAATCTCACCCGTATTAATGATATTAACTATATCTGGGTTAACGTCAATACCGACGACTTTCAGCTGTTTTGACGCGAACATTGCCGCGGTAGGTAGACCGATATAACCAAGGCCAATCACAGATATCGTTTTAAAAGACACAGCTTACTTTTCCTTGAGACAAAAATTTTACGATGCGCCCACAAGCTAAACCATCACCATATGGATTATGAGCTCTGCTCATTTTTTGATACTCATTAGAATTAGTCAAAAGTAAATTAACCTGACTAACTATTAGTTCTGCATTTGTTCCAACAAGCCTGACCGTGCCAGCATCAACCGCCTCAGGACGCTCGGTGGTATCTCGCATTACAAGCACCGGCTTCCCCAATGAAGGAGCCTCCTCCTGAATACCACCTGAGTCAGTCAAAATGATCCATGCCCTATCCATTAAGAAACAAAATGGGAGATATTGTTGAGGTTCAATCAAAAACACATTCTCTAATCCTCTTAAGAGCCGCGTAACTGGATCTTGCACGTTTGGATTGAAGTGGACTGGATATAATACTTGAGCATTTGGATTCTTAATTGCAATCTGACGAAGAGCCTCACAAATCCTTTCAAAACCAGCACCAAAATTCTCGCGACGGTGGGCCGTGACCAAGATTAATTTTTTATTCGAATCCAAATAATCGAATCTTGAAGATAACTCAACGGAGAGAGAGCTGTCTTTCTTTAACTTTTCTCTTACCCAAAATAATGCATCAATTACCGTATTACCCGTTAGGACAATTTCGCACTCTGGTACTCCCTCCTTGAGCAGATTTTGCATAGAACTTGCTGTTGGTGCAAAATGATACTTTGTAATCACACTGGTAAGTTTTCTATTGGCTTCTTCTGGCCAGGGTGAATAGATATTATCAGTTCTAAGACCCGCCTCGACATGACCAACATTAATTTTCTGATAATAAGCTGCTAATGAGGCTGCAAAGGTAGTCGCGGTGTCCCCATGCACTAATACTATATCAGGCTTAAAGTTCTCTAGAACTGACTTCAGACCCACAAGGATTGATGCTGTTAAATCATTCAGTTTCTGATCTGACTTCATTATATTTAGATCGAAGTCAGGCTTTATTTCAAATAACTCGAGAACCTGATCGAGCATCTCACGATGCTGGGCCGTGACACAGACCTTCGCTTCGAGATAGTCGTCAGCTTCAATCGCATGAACTAAAGGTGCCATCTTAATTGCCTCTGGGCGAGTGCCAAAAACTATTAATATTCTTTTCATTAGCTAATCTGACCAAAAATTTTGATTATTAAAAAACGCATGTCTTTCAAAATATTAAACTATAGCTGGCTTATAGAATACAGAGGGCCTGAATGATTAGAGACCTTAGTCATCACGAAATATATTCTTATAATCAAGAATAACTGCTTTTGATTTTCCAAATGCGGTTATTTTTGACAAGCCAAGATTTCTGAATTGATCATGTCCAACTGCGATAAATATCGCATCATAATCAGCTCCTGGATATTGGATAAGATTTATGCCAAAGTGATTAACAGCATCCGTGGGTGAGACATTGGGATCGTATACGTCTACGCAACCAACTTTTCTATTTAAGTACTTTACCAAATCAGCAACCTTGGTATTTCGAACATCAGGACAGTTTTCCTTAAATGCAAATCCAAGAATTAATATCCTCGCCTCCCTTCTTGGCAAACATTGATCATCTATTCTTTCTAGTAATTGTTCTCCTACTACCAGAGGCATTGCTTCATTAATTTTTCTCGACGCAAGGATAATATCAGGGATAATTCCAGCCTCTCCCGCCTTCTCAATCAAATAGTAAGGGTCCACTGATATGCAGTGTCCTCCAACAAAACCAGGCCGAAAGTCAAGAAAATTCCATTTAGTTTTTGCAGCCTCAAGAACTTCATAAGTATCAATATTCAATTTGGAGAAAATCATAAACAACTCATTCATAAAAGCAATGTTTACATCTCTCTGAATGTTTTCAACGATTTTTGATGCTTCGGCAACCTTAATAGAGGGCGCCCTATAAACGCCAGCTTTCACCACTTTTGAGTAAAGGTGAGCTACTCTATTAGCTATTTGAGTAGTAGAGCCAGATGTTACCTTAACGATATTTGGTAGCCTATTAACTTTGTCTCCAGGGTTGATCCTTTCAGGACTGTAACCCGCAAAAAAATCCTCGTTATACCTAAGCTTAGAGTGCTCTTCGATTATGGGAATACACACGTCTTCTGTAGCGCCAGGATACACAGTAGATTCAAAAATTACGATATCCTCTTTAGAGATCACATCACCAATTAACCTACATGCACCAATCAATGGCTCAAAGTCGGGCATTTTCGAGTGAGTTATTGGGGTTGGAACTGTAATGATATATGTGTTGCACGCTTCAAGATCAAGATGATCATAAGTAAACGTGGCATGTTCTGCTCTGACAAAGTCATCTTTAGAACTTTCTAAGTTTGTATCAGTTTGATTTTGGCACTCTAGTACACGTCTCTTATTTATGTCAAAGCCGATAGTTTTGAAGAGCCTCCCGAACTCGAGGCAAAGAGGCAGACCGACGTACCCTAGGCCTATTATACCAATTACATTATTTACACTTTTCATTGCAATACCAATCCAATAGTGTTGTTTAAATAAAGGGGTAGAATAAAAGTTGCTGCGTATAGACCTTCTTCTAAATTATCTTAACAGAGCAGTACATGCTTACCCTTTACCCATTTTTTTGGTCTCCAGAAACTCAAAAAAAATACTTTAAAATTTGATGATAGCCTTTATCG
>MDTG01219477.1_pt1 | contig 13442 bp, 12 predicted proteins | sample 811421 | NCBI WGS metagenome assembly MDTG01 (sample SAMN05326645, study PRJNA326480) | marine metagenome | isolation source: seawater | place: Pacific Ocean: South East | collected 2011 | reverse complement strand
TAACTATGAATAGTTATGTTGATGAAAGAATGGACCCTGATAAGTCTACGGCAGCAGCAGCATTATATTTGAATAAACTTTTCAAAATACATAATGATTGGAATCTTGTTTTAGCATCTTATAATGCAGGACCAAGAACAATATCCAGAGCCAAAAAAAAATCAGGGGGCTACACAAACTACTGGAACATAAGACCATTTCTTCCATTAGAAACAGCAAACTACATCCCTTCATTTGTTTCTACGATGTACATACTAGAGTACGCTAATGAACATGGTATAAATACTTACAAGAATCAAGAAAAAACACTAAATACAGAAAAAATAATAATCAAAGATAAAATAGCCTTTGAACATGTTTCAAATTTTTTTAATTATTCTAAGGACTTAATCAACAGTCTTAATCCTTCATATATTCACGGGATTGTCCCTGGTAATAACCAAAATGAACTAACACTTCCGGCTGAGCTAGTTGAAAAATTCGTTAATCAAGAAGAGGAGTTTTACACCTTTGTAAACTCTGAATTTGGCAAAAGAGAAAAACCTTTACCAGACCTATACTCTATTGATTCAAAATTGGTATATAAGGTAAAGTATGGAGAGTTTTTAGGAAAGATTGCCAGAAAATTCGGCGTTAAGGTTTCAGAAATCAAACGTTGGAACAACCTTAAAAACGATAACATTAAAGAAAATCAGAAACTTATAATTTTTCCAAAAAGAATCCCCAAAAGCTAAAAGATATACTGCAAAAAATATTGGGTTAAATTATTGTAAATTGCAAATATGAAAAGAATTGCAACTATTCTCTTTTTTTTATTTATCACTTTATCATGCTCTAATAACAAGCAAAAATTGTTACCCGCATCAAGCGGCAATATAAATAATATTTCTGTAGTCACAAATGATGAGTTATGGAACGGAGTAGTTGGCGAAGTTATTAGAGAAAATTTTGGCAGACCAATTTATGGCCTACCTCAAATAGAACCTGTTTTTTCACTAAGCCATATTCCAACTAAAGTATTTTCAGGTTTTGCTACAAAATCAAGAACAATCTTAAAGGTAGATATTTCTGAAAATGAAGGGATTTTCAATTTCAAAAACACATACGCTTCTCCACAAAGAATAATTCAAATTACAGCAACTTCACCTGATAAACTAATCAAAATCATTAATAAAAACCTAAATTCAATATATTCTACAATGTACTTTAATGAAGTGCAGGAAAAACAGCGTAGAATATCCAAAAACCTAAATCAAACGACAGTAATTAAAAACAATATAGGGGTATCATTAAAATTTCCTTCTGCCTACAGGGTTGCAAAAGCTGACACAAATTTTGTTTGGATTAGAAGGGATATTGAAACTGGCTCAGTCAATCTTTTTATCCATAGATACACAAACATCTTTGCCCAGTCAATTATAAAGAAAAGAGATTCAATATCTAAAATCTATATTCCAGGACCTGTTGAAAACACTTATATGTCAACAGACTTAATATATTCACCAAACACTCAGGAGCTTATTGTAGGAGGGAAGCAAGTATTTGAAACCAGAGGGTTATGGGAAATTGAGGGTCAGTTCATGGCAGGGCCGTTTTTAAACTACCAGATAAAATTAGGTGATGATAAGAATGAGTATATAATGCTAGACGGTTTTGTTTATTCGCCAGGCTCAACAAAAAGAGAGTATATATTTGAGCTTGAAGCTATAATGAGAAGCCTAAAAAATTAACCTTCTTTTTTCTCTTCGTCTTCTTTACCTTCTTCTAAAGCCTTTTTAAACTCTTTAACTCCCTGTCCTGTTCCTTTAACAAGATTACCAAGTTTTTTCCCAAGGCCAACAGGTCCAAATACGATTAAGGCAACAACCACAATAACTACAATCTGAAAAGGCCCAATTGTAAAAAGAGGTGTGATAAATAAATCCATTGCAAAAATTTTAAGCTAAGTTAATAATAATACACGTAATTGTTGCTATATAAGACAATTCGATTCAAGAGTAAGCTAATTTTAAGTATTTTTGAATACTGTGAAAAATAAAAAACAAAATAAAGGATTCTTCAAAAAGTTTTTCAATGACTATAAAGTAGTTGTTTCGAGCGAAGACACTTTTGAGGAGAAGCTTTCTTTTAAAGCTAGCAAAATCAACATTTTTGTATTAATACTTATGTATTCTGTAATTATAATTTCATTTACAATAAGCATTGTTTTTTTTACACAATTAAGAGAACTGGTTCCAGGATATTCATCTTCGGACCTTTTAAACAGAGCAATATATCTAACACAAAAAACGGACTCATTAGAGCGTCAAATTGAGCTGAACAATAAATTTTATAAATCTATTGAAGATGTCCTTTCGGGAAAAACGGACGAATTTGTTCAACGTGAAAACATTTTTATTGATAGCGGTTTAAAGCAGATAAACCTTTTTCCAATTTCTACAAATCTTGAGGATTCCATGCTTCGTAATTATGTCGAAATTCAAGACAAATTTAATTTAACTAAAAACGAACTTGTTATAGAAAATAAAATGTTCTTTTCTCCAATTAAAGGCGACATAACACACACCTTTAATTTTGAGGAAGATCATTTTGCAATAGATATTGCGGCTGATATTGGAACGCCAGTTAAGTCAGTTCTTGACGGTAAAATTCTCTTTTCTGAGTGGTCAGTTGACACAGGTTATGTAATTATAATTGATCACGGAGACAATATAATTTCGGTATATAAGCATAACTCGAAATCATTAAAAGAACAAAATGATTTTGTGCAGGCCGGTGAAGTTATTGCCTACTCAGGCAATCAAGGCAATTTAAGTTCTGGCCCTCATTTGCATTTTGAGCTTTGGAAAAATGGAACTCCCATAGACCCAGAGCCCCTGCTAAATCTTCAATAGAATGTTAAAACAAGCTGCTATAAAAATCATGGCTAGGCTTATAAAAAGCCAAGTTAGCAGGTGGGCATTAAACCCCGTTAAAACTCAGAAAAAGCAATTGAATTATCTAATTAAAAATGCCCTGAAGACGTCATTTGGACAAGCGCATAGTTTTTCCAAAATAAACAACTACAATGATTTCAAAAATTATGTACCGGTAAGTGATTATGAAGATTTGATAGAATATTTTGAAATGATAAAAAAAGGAAAGAAGAGCGTTTTGTGGCCTGGAAAACCGATCTATCTTGCAGTGACCTCCGGAACAACTTCTGGATCAAAATTTATTCCTATAACCAAACAAAGTTTACCCAATCATCTTAACGGCGCTAAGATTGCGTTACTTATGTATGTCGCCGAAACCGGAAAAGCAGACTTTGTCAATGGCAAGTTTATTTTTATACAGGGAAGTCCGGTATTAAGTAGAATTTCAGGTATTTTAACTGGTAGACTTTCAGGCATCTCTGCACACCATATTCCTTTTTATATGAAAAGAAATATGCTGCCATCATGGAGCACCAATATAATTGAAGATTGGGAGGATAAAATTCAAAATACAGTGGAAGAAACTATAGGGGAGAATATGACAATTATTAGTGGAATCCCTTCTTGGCTACAAATGTATTTTGAAAAAATAGTTGAAAAGACAAATAAGAAAGTCTCAGAAATTTTTCCAAACTTTAACCTTTTAATTTACGGTGGAGTAAACTTTGATCCTTACAAAAAAAAGTTTAGAGAGCTGTTTGGCAAAGACGTAGACAGCATTGAGTTGTTCCCCGCCAGTGAGGGCTTTTTTGCTTTTCAAAACAGTCAAGAAAAAAAAGATCTATTATTAATCCTTAATGCTGGAATCTTTTATGAGTTTATCGATGTTGAGGACTTTAGAAACAATAATATGAAAAGATCGCCTTTATGGGATGTAAAGAAAGGTATAAACTATGTAATGATCATTTCCAGTTCAGCAGGCTTGTGGGGATATAATACAGGGGACACTGTAAGATTTACAAACTTAAGTCCTTATAAAATTTATGTTACAGGTAGAATTAAACAAAGTCTTTCTGCTTTTGGGGAACACATAATTGTAAAAGAGGTCGAACAGGCGATAGATAAAGCTATAAATAAAACAGATATTTTGGTTAAAGAATTCACAGTGGCCCCAAGGTTTAAAACAAAAACCTCTCCTGCAAGTCATGAATGGTTTATCGAATTTGATGAAAGACAGACTGACATTAAAGAATTTGCATATGAGGTTGATCAGGAATTACAAAGGCAAAATAAATATTATAAGGATTTAATTGTTGGGAAAATTATTGATAAACCAATAATAAGAAATGTTGTTAAAGATGGCTTTAAAAAATACATGGAAAGTATCGGAAAGCTTGGTGGTCAAAACAAGATTCCAAAAATTGCAAATGATAGAAAAATAGCAGATCAGCTAAAAAAACTGAAACTCATAAATAACAAATAAAATATTTTAAAAAAAAAAACGTTTTAAAAAGATATTAAAAGAAACAGATGAAAAGTAATTTTAGAGAAAACGAAGAGTTAGACATAATAGTTCTAATTGAGAAAATTAAGCTGATGTTTTTAGGTATTTTTCTTCAAATATTTAGAAGATCAAAAAATTTTTTATCAGCATGGAAGCAGCTATTAGTAGTAATATTAGTAGGATTTTTATTTGGCTATTTTCAAACAGACCACGATAAACCATTATCAAAGGAGGCCACTTTATTGGTGAAGATTAATTTTGACGCAGGAAATTTTGTTTATGACGCTGTAGATTTAATTAATTCTAAGGCTTTAATCAATGATAATAAATTTTTCAATGAGGAGCTAAGTTTCGATACCGACGAATCAATTGATGAAATTACTATTATTCCGATTATAGACATTAAGGACATTGTGGCAAAAAACATTAAAGCAAATGAAATCAATGTTTTATTTGACAATCTTGAGTATGAAGATGGTTTTTCAGTCACAGAAGGTTTTAAATCTGACTATGACTACCATTTTATTAGTCTTTCGGTGTCAAATAATTCATCAATTAAAACAATTAATAAAGTGATAGATTATTTGAACAATAATCCCCTTTTCAAAGAATTAGAAGCAAGAAACAAACAAAGAATAATCAGTTTAATTTACGAAAACGAAGAGACAATAGAACAGATCAATAAAATTTTAGATCAAAACTCAAACAAAACGAAGGGTATTTCACACGAACTTTATATCGACAATAAAGAAGTCGATTTTAACGAAATAATTAGAACCAAGATTTCTTTACAAAACAAGAATGAAGCTCTAAGAGATGAAAACCTAGTCACAAAAAAAACTGTAATGACTATCAATAAATCTGATGTGTTAATTGAGAAAAATTCTTTTTTTCAAAATAAAATGATTTTATATCCGATTATATTTTTACTTTTTTACGCCGGATTTACTATAGTAGTTGCAATATATTTTTATCTAGACAAACTAGACAGAGCAAGTTAGGATGCTTTCATTAGACCTTACAAAAAAAAGCATAAACGTTTTAATTATCAGATCCTGTGGTGTCTTATTATTATTTGGCTTTACACTTTTTATAACTAACTTTTTTTCACCAGAAGATGTTGGAAGATATGATTTTGTAAGATCTGCCCTAAATATCTTAGGTGGAATCGCATTAATGGGTACAAACCAGGCAATTATTTATTATTCAGGATTTCTTAAAGCCAGGGCTAACGAAATGTCTATTAAGTATATTTATTTTAATATGATAAAAATCGTTTTTAGCGTCTCAGCAATTTTATTGCTACTACATTTTTTCTTAATAAATGAAAATACATTTAATAAGTTTTTTAATAATCAAGAGGCTTATGGGTTGATTTCAAAAACTGTTTTTTCACTAATTTTTTTTACAACAACAATGCTTAATATTGATACTATTAGGGCCCTTAATCACACAGTTTTCTCTGAGGTTTATAGAAACATCTTTAGATATGTTCCTATTTTTCTTTTTTCGATATTACTTTTCCTATTTGAAACGGAAGAACTAATTGCTGAAGCATATTTAGTTGGGTTTTTTATACTGTCGACAATATCAACTGCTTATGTATTGATTAAGCTAAATAAAATTAAGTTTGGAAAGAAAACAATCTTAAGATTTTCATCAAAAGACATTTTATTAACATCTGCTCCGATGGCATTAAGCGCTATAGCATATTTTATTATGCAGAGTGTAGATGTAATTATCCTATCGATATATAAAGGATTTGAGGAAATAGCTTTTTACTCGGTTTCGGTTAAACTAGCAACCTTAACTGCTTTGGCATTGATGTCCGTAAATATTGTTGTAGCACCTAAAATAGCAGAAATATTTGAGAATAAAGATATGACAACACTGCAACAGCTTGTGAAAAATTCAACAAGAATAATTTTTTTAGTAAGCATCTGTGTCTTAAGCATTCTTTTTTTCTTTTCTGAAGAAATCTTAAATTTATTCGGAGAAGGTTATGTTGTTGCAAAAAATGCTTTGATTTTTTTATTAGCAGCCCAATTTTTTAATGCTGTGTCAGGCCCAGGAGCCATCTATCTAAATATGACAGGTCGTCAAAAAATTTTAAATAAAATATTAATTCTCGGACTAGTGGTTAATATTTCATTAAACTTTTATTTGATTCCATCCCATGGGATTAATGGTGCGGCAATAGCCACCTTAGTGAGTCTTATTATATGGAATTCAATTACAACTTTACTTATATTCTACAAGGACAAAATCAAGATATTTCTGAATTAATATGAAAAAACCAAATTTCATTATTGCAGGGTTTCCAAAGTGTGGCACCACCTCACTTCATCATTATTTAAATGAACACCCTGAGATTTATATGCCCACCCAAAAAGAGTTACATTTTTTCACCTATAATATCCTTTCGAGGCTTAATAATGGGCCTAAAGATGCCATTGTAAAAAAAACACATATTGATAATATAGAAAAGTATTTAAATTTTTACAATAATGTAAGAAATGAGATTGCAATTGGAGATGCCTCGCCCTCATATATTAATTATCCAAGTCAATTTAAAAAGATCAAAGAGAATTTAAACGACCCCAAGGTTATAATAATTTTGAGAGACCCAATTAATCGAGCATACTCTAATTATTTACATCTGAAAAGAGAGCAAAGGGAAACCCTCACATTTAAAGAAGCTATTATTAAAGAAGATGAAAGAAAAACAAATAAATATTCTGACTTCTGGTATTATAAATTTAACTCAACTTATTATGAAAAAATAATTAAGGCTAAGGAGACATTTAGTGACGTATTAATTTTAACCAGCGAAGAATTGAGTAATAATGGTGAAGCTACATTGAAAAATATATATAAATTTTTAGAGGTTGACGACAACTTTAAGCTGAAGAGAAACTTCTATGATTTTAATAAAGGAGGACACTACAAAAAAAACATTTTCACTAAAATAATTTTTCAACCATCAACTTTAAAAAACATAATTAAAAAGCTTATTAAGCCTAAGCCTATTTTAAAAATTATAATTACCAAAATAGCGAATTATTTTAGTAATAAGCCAAAAAAAATAGATGATGAATCATTAAAATATTTAAAAAAATATTTCAAAAAAGAAGTTGAAATGCTTGCAGCTTTAAATATTGACACCAATCGATGGAGAGACTATTAACAATGAGATCGATAACAATCAAAAATATAATCTTACCCACATTACTTCTTGGAATATTTTTTATTCCATTTAATTCATGGTCTGGTATTGGTTTTTTAGGTGAATATTACAGAGACTCATGTTTCTTGTTTTTCTCTTTTGCTTTTATCCTGGTACTTTTCAAAAGAAGAATCAATATCCCTGTAAAAAATTTAATTTTCCAGTTTTTAATTCTCTTTATACTGTGGTCTATTTTAGCAACTTCGTTTAATGCTCATAACGTGGTTTATTATCACTTTAAACAAACCTCCGGAATTTCAAGGTTTATAAGCCAATTTGGCTCGCTCATTATTGCGTCCATTATAATTCCTTTAACCTTTTACAACGGCTTTAAGAGGTTTAATATTAACAAGACTTTCAGGTTGATTAGACAAGTAGTTTTAGTGTCTTTAATTATCGTGTTACTATATTCAATAGTTGAGATTTTGATAGTGAAGTTTAACATGGTCAACTTAAAAAAACCATTACTAAACCTCTTTGACTATTTTCCTTTTACAGAAGCAAAAACTGACATGAGACTCAGAAGAATTTCATCAGTAACTTTTGAACCGCCAGCCCTAGGGACTTATTTGTTGTCAATTGCAGCTTGGATGTTTAGCTATATTTTAACAGAGAAGAAAATTTTTAAATATCTTCCTATCGGAATTGTTTTATTTTTAGGTTTTATGTCCGGGTCAAGAGCTGCATTTTTTGCTATCATAATTCAATTTATTCTTGCATTGCTAATCTGTTTGAAAAACAAAAAACTAAAAAAAAACCTTTATAAAATAATAATAGGATTCTCGACAGTTTCAATTCTAACTGTCACTTATTTCAGTGAGCCAATCTTTGATTACATAAAAAATGAGATTAATTCTTTCAAGCTAGATGATTCAACGCATTCCCTTTCTAATAAATCCAGATTTGGAATTCAGCAGGCCATGTTTTATGTGTTTCTTGAAAATCCAGTTTCGGGAACTGGATACGGCCTTCAAGCATTTGAATCAAGAAAAAAATACCCTGTATGGGCTAAGAAAAATAATTGGGAATTTAGACTAAAATATTTAAACCAAAACGACAAAAGGTTTCCACCCGGATATAATATGTATTTAAGAATTTTAAGTGAAACAGGGTTAGTGGGTCTTTTATTTTTTGGATTAATGTTGTTACAGATTTTTTTATGGTGTTTTAATAATTTGAAATCCGAAAATTCAATAATAGCTTTTATTATATTGATATCCATGATAGGATTTTCACTCAATTGGCTTAAAATGGACTCATTTAGAATTTATTTTTTCTGGCTTTGTTTAGCTTTAATCTGGGTTGTTGAACAAAGAAAAATATCACAAAATGGATAAAAAACTAATAATTACCATTCCCCATTATAATAACCCAGAGGGGTTAATTAATACTATATCATCAATTAATGAACCCATTAATATTGACATAGTTATCACTGATGATGGAAGTGAAATTAAGCTTGATGAACACCAAGTTAGATCTAAATATAACAACAGTGGAAACATACACTTTATATACTTAGACAAAAATTACGGAGTTGGTATTGCAGCTAATAAATGTTTAGAATATGTAAAAAGTAAGAGCTACAAATATGTAGCTAGACTTGACGCTGGAGATATAATTTACAAAAATAAATTTTCAAAACAGATTGAGTTTTTAGAAAACAACAATCAAATTATGTTGGTTGGTACATGGGCGAGAGTGTTAGATCATGAAGGGAATTCATTGTTTTATATAAAACACCCAACCAATCATAAGAGTATTAAAAGAAAGATGTATTTAAATAGCATGTTTGTAAATCCAACAGTATTATTTAAAACTTCAGTTTTAAGAACCGTTACAGAGTATCCATTAAAATATAAAGATGCAGCTCAAGATTATGCATTTTTTTTCAAAGTAATTAAGCATTTTGAGTGCGCAAATATGCCTGAGGTTATGCTTGACTATGTCATTGATAAAAATTCTATCTCAACCAAAAAAAGAAAATTACAAGTAAAAAACAGAATCAAAATTATAGCTGAAAACTTTAAGTTTGGTATTTACCCAATTTATGGATTACTTAGGAGTCTTGTGTTGTATTTCTTTTCAAGAAGCTCAACAACTATTATTAAAAAGCGATTAAATTAATATGATGAACACATTAAAAAAAACATATAATTATATAGGCTTTTTAATGTGCCTTTCAATTCCATTTATGACATACTCGAAGGCTTTTGTCAATATATGTATGATTTGCTTGTTTCTAATTTTTGTTATTTTACAAAACAAGCAAAATTTTTTAGAAATTATAAAGAACACTTTTTTTAAAATATTTTTGGTGTTTCTATTGTTTGTGACCCTGTTTACAGTTTTTAATTCCTCATTCTTTCTTGATTTTTCTGAAACTAGAAAAATAGCGCAAACACTTCTCTTAATTGTCTTATTTTCATTCACTAATGATAAGCGTTTTTTGATATATGGCTTCATATTTGGGGTCTTTATTAGTAGTCTCATGTCTGGAATAAATATTATCAATTATTATTTAAATTCTTTTGAGTTCTTAATGTTAAAATCTTCGGTAGAAGATCTGTTTGTTACCCAGAGGTTATACCTTGGGTTTTTCATAGTAATTTCAGTCATATTGCTTTCACATATTTATCAAAATAGTATAAATAAAATTCAAAAGTATTCAAGCCTTTTATTAATTCTTTACTTTATATTCTTGCTGTTTCTAATTTCGTCAAGAAGCGCTTTAATAATTGCAGCTGTCGTATTTCTGACCACAATAATTTATAATCTTAAACCCCTTTATAGCTTTTTCTTGGTGGTAGGAGCTTGTTTAATATTTTCTACAATTATTTTCACAAACAAAAATTTATCTAACAGATTTTTGTATTCTGAAGATTCAGTTAGATCTTCTTTTATTGACAAGATAAAAACACATGAACCTAGATATGATATTTGGAAGTTTTCAACCCAAATTTTCAAAGAAGAAAAGCAGTATTTATTTGGCATTGGAACATTTAGAACTCAGGAATTATTAGTTTCTAAATATCAATTAATGCCAATTGAAAAAAGAAAGAATTGGTTTATTGAAAGAAATTTTAACACTCATAATCAGTATGTTGATATTGTTTTGTCATACGGAGTTGTTGGATTTTTAATCTTTGTGGTGTTCATGAAAGAACTGATCACTTTTTTTTATAAGAATATCTACTCCTTAAACTTAGCGTTAAGCTTAATTTTGTTTTTATTTGTTGAAAACCTATTTCATAGACAGCTTGGTTCTTTCATTTTTGCTTTAACTCTAGTTTTTGCCTTATTTATAATTAACTTAAAAAATGAAAAAAATATTAATTGTTGATTGGCTAGATAAGTATGGTGGGGCAGAAAGAGTTTTAACTGTTTTAAATAAACACTTTGACTTTGACAAATGCTTCACTTTAATTAATATAATGTCAAATGATGATCTCAAAAGAGTTTTTAACGGCAAAAGAATTGAAATCGTAGAATCTAATTTAAGATTGATGAAGTCAGGATTTAGGTATTTGTTTTTTCTATTTCCTTTTTTCATTTCTAGATTTAAGTCTGACGACAACAATGCCATGATAATATCATCTTCCTTTTCTGTTGCTAAAGGTTTTAAAAAACAGAGCAATCAAGTACATATTTGTTACTATCAAGCTAGAAATCAAAGATATATTTGGGATGATGAAAACATATATTTTACTAGGATTCAAAAAATCATTGTAGCTCCACTATTATATATTTTACGTAGAATTGACATCAATCACTCAAGGAGACCAGATTTTATGATTGCAAACTCATTATTTGTAAAAGATTGGATTAAAAAAAACTACAATATTGACGCCCCTGTTATATACCCCCCTGTTGACACAAAACTTTTTAAACTTCAAAAAAATAAAGAAGATTATTTTATAACAACAGCTAGGCTTGAGCCTTATAAACGTGTAGACTTGGTGGTTGAGGCGTTTAATAATACACAAGAAACTTTATATGTAGTTGGTGATGGTTCTATGAAAAAAAGATTAAAAAGAATTGCAAATCAAAATATAAGATTTTTTGATTTTCTTGAGCCTAATAAAGTTATGAAATTGGTTAGTAAAGCTAAAGCTTTTGTTCATGCAGGAAAAGAAGATTTTGGTATAGCCCCAGTTGAGGCTCAGTCTTGTGGGACTCCGGTAATTGCCTATAATTTGGGAGGGCTTTCTGAAACTGTAGTCGATGGAATAACTGGGATTCTTTTTAATGCTCAATCAACAGATGCAATTTTAGACGCATTAACTCGTTTTAAACAAACTGAATTTAATTTTAAGAAAATAAGTGAACACGCTGAACAGTTTTCAGAAGAAAACTTTTGCAGGAATTTTCACAACTTTATTGATTCAAAAATAAAACAATAAAATTCCGTATGGTAAAAAAGTACGCAGGTAGATATTCAATATACTTACGGCCAATTTCTATAATTTTTGACCTGTTGGTGCTGAACTCTTTTATTTACCTATTTTTAGGTAAGAGCTTACTTCAACCCACAAATATTTCTGTTTTTTCTGTTCTTTGGATCATTTCATCAATAATTACAAAGTTTTATGAGGTATATAGATTCACAAAACTGATAAAAATCATTTCTTATGTTGTTTACCAATTATTGTTGTTTTCAATTGTTGTCTTTGCTTTTTTTGGAATTGTTGAAAGTCAAAATCCGGGCTTGTCAAAAACTCTAACTTTTTTATTATATACCTTCTCTCTTATAACAATCTTTAAGTTTACATTGTTTTATGCTCTTCAAAGCTATAGACTAGGATTTGGTGGAAATTTCAGAAAAACCATAATTATCGGCAACAATGAATCTGTAACAGAGCTAAAAGAATTTTTTATAAACCAAAAGGAGCTTGGGTATGAAAACAGAAAGACATTTAATTTTAAAAGCTCAAGTGATTTAGATTTACAAGAATGTTTTGATTTTATTTTAACAAGAAATATTGACGAGATTTATTGTTCGGCTAATGAAATTGAGGAATACCAGATAAACTCACTGATTCAATTTTGTGAGAATAATTTTAAAATTTTAAAATTTATTTCCAAAAGAGGGGACTTGTTGTCCAAGAAATTAAAAACTGATACATATGGTCTTTCTACAGTTCAGTCGTTAAGAGAAATGCCTCTTTCTAATGATTATAATACTTTTTTAAAACGTGTATTTGACATTATATTTTCATTGTTCGTTATAATATTTTTTCTTTCATGGGCTACTCCAATAATAGCATTATTAATAAAAATTGAAAGTCGTGGACCGGTTTTTTTTAAGCAAATCAGAAACGGGATTAAGTATAAAGAGTTTACGTGCTATAAATTCAGGTCAATGATTCAAAATAATGATGCAGATATTCAACAGGCAACAAAAAACGACAAAAGAGTTACCAAGGTTGGTAAAATTTTAAGAAAAACAAGCCTTGATGAACTTCCTCAATTCTACAATGTATTAATAGGTAACATGTCAGTCGTAGGCCCAAGACCTCATATGATTAAGGAAAATGAAAGATATTTGAAGTCAGTAAATAAGTTTATGGTGCGCCATTTTGTTAAACCAGGCATTACTGGATTAGCACAAGTGAAGGGGTTTAGAGGAGAAATTGAAACAAACGAGGATATAATTAATCGAGTTAAGTTCGATATTTATTATTTAGAAAACTGGTCTTTAATCTTGGATTTAAATATTGTATTTTTGACTGCAATAAATTTTTTAACCGGCCATAAAAAGGCATACTAAATTTTGGTTCACAATGAATATAATGAT
>MDTG01168147.1_pt1 | contig 13442 bp, 11 predicted proteins | sample 811421 | NCBI WGS metagenome assembly MDTG01 (sample SAMN05326645, study PRJNA326480) | marine metagenome | isolation source: seawater | place: Pacific Ocean: South East | collected 2011 | reverse complement strand
TTCATGGGCCATGCCAATCTGTTCGCGATTCGCGCCCGGGATGCCACGGGCCTGACCACCGATTTCGGCCGGCTCGCCGGTGAGTTCGCCCGCGCCGATCATGTGCTGATACGCCCGGAGATCATGACGATCCACGCCGCCGACGCGCCCGAGGTGGCCCGCGCCGGTGATAACGTCATCCACGGCCGGGTTCGTGAACGGCTGTATCGCGGCAGCCGCATGGAATACACGGTGGCCGCAGGTGAAACCGAGCTGGTGGTGGTCGATGACAATCGCGGCCAGGGCATGTTCGAGATCGGGGCCGGCGTGGCGCTGGTCATGGAAACCACGGGGGTGGTCACGCTCGATGGCTGATGCAGGTTCTGGCAAGACCGGCTGGCGGGCGACCGGGCATCTGTTGGGCCTGGTGGCGCCCGGGGTGATCTGGATCGTGGTCTTTCTGGTCGCCCCGGCGGCCTATCTGATGAGCATCGCGTTCATGACCAACGGCAGCTACGGGCTGCCCGAGCTGCCCTTCACGTGGGCCGCCTTCAAGCAGCTGGCCGGCTACGGTTTTCTGGGCTGGTCGCCGGCCAATCTGTATGTGGTGGGCCGCACGCTCGTCCAGACCGTTCTGGCGACCGGTCTGGTCGTGGTCATCGCGTATCCCGTGGCGTATTACATCAGCCGGGCACCGGCGCGCCTGCGCCCGTTGATGTTGCTGCTGGTGGTGGTGCCGTCCTGGACCAACCAGGTGATCCGCGCGATCGGCTGGATGAATATCCTGGCGCCGGGCACGCCGTTATCCGATCTGGCGGCCGCACTCGGGCTGATCAGCCCGCATATGGGGCTTTATCCCTCGCAGTTCGCGGTCGCTCTGGGGCTGGTCTACAACTTTCTGCCGTTCATGGTCCTGCCCCTGTATGCCGTGTTCGAGCGCCTGGACACGGCCCAGATCGATGCCGCGCGCGACCTGGGCGCCGGGGTCTGGGGCGCGTTTCGCCACGGCGTGCTGCCCCAGACCCTGCCGGGGCTGCTGGCCGGCACGGTACTGGTGGCGATTCCCGCATTCGGCATGTACGTGATCCCCGAGCTTCTGGGCGGCGGCAAGAATCTGATGCTGGGCAGCCTGGTGGCCCGGCAGTTCGCCGCGGCCTCGAACTGGCCGTTCGGGGCGGCGGCGGCCTTGATCATGATTCTGGCAACGCTGGCCGGGCTGGTCGTGCTGCGCCGGCTGGGCCGGCGGCTCGGCGGTGATGCCGGGGTGATGCTGTGAAGCGCGCCAGCACGCTTACGCTCGGTCTGCGGGGCATGTGGTACGCCCTGCTGGTGCTGTTGTATGCCCCGCTGGCCGTGGTGGTGGTCTATTCGTTCAACAGCGTGAACTCGTCGGCGGATTTCGTGGGCGTGTCGCTACGCTGGTATCGCGCGCTGTTTGCCGACGACACGATTCTGGCCGCGGCCTGGAACTCAGCCGTGCTGGCACTCGTGTCCTCGATGCTGGCCACGGCGATCGGCACGGCCTTGGGCTATGGCATGTATGCCCACCGCGCGCGGCGCCTGGGCTGGCTGATCTGGTTGATCTATCTGCCGATCATCATGCCCGATATCGTCTACGGCATCGCCCAGCTGTCGTTCTTCTCGCGCCTGGCTGCGGCCACGCAGATCTTTGATCTGGGCCTGGGTACGATGATCATCGCCCACGTCAGTTTTCAGGCGCCGTTCGTCGCCCTGCTGGTCTATTCGCGCCTGGTGGGGCTGGATCCGCGGCTTTTCGATGCCTGTAGCGATCTCTATGCCAATGCCTGGCAACGGGCCCGGTTTTTCATCCTGCCGACGCTGCAGCCGGCGATCGTGGCCGGGTTCTTTCTGGCGCTGACCCTGTCGATCGATGACTTCGTAATCAGTTATTTCACCTCGGGCCCGGAATCCGTGACGTTGCCGATCTTCATCTGGTCGGCGATCAAGCGCGGTATCTCGCCCGAGATCAACGCGATCGCCACCTTGATGATCGGCACGGTGCTCGCCGCGGCGGCCATCACTCTGGCCTTTCAATACGTGCGCCACCGCCGGGTCGGCGAATGACGCATTCGAGCCACGCAGTCCCACGGGGAGACACCATGACGTATTTCAAGAAAACACTGAGCCTGGTTGCGGCCGCATTGATGCTTGCGACCGGCCCGGCCGCCGCTGCCGGCAAGGCCGAGACGCTGTATCTGTTCTCGTGGTCGCAGTACATGGATCCCGCGCTCATCGAGGCGTTCGAAAAACGCTACGACGTGGACGTGGTGCAGAACTACTACGAATCCATGCCCGAGATGTTCGCCAAGCTCCAGGCCGGCGGGGCACAGCAATACGACGTGATCGTGCCCTCGAACTATTACGTGCCGCGCCTGATCCACACCGGCCTGATCCAGGCGCTGGACAAGTCCAAGCTGGCGCATCTGGACAATATCGCCGAGCGTTTCGCCGACCCGGCCTACGACAGCCACAACCGCTACACCGTGCCCTATCAATGGGGCGATACGGGCATTGCCTACAACACCGACAAGCTGCCCGAGGCACCGGATTCCTGGGCGATCCTGTTCGATCCCGAGGTCAATTCGGATTATCCGTTCGCCCTGGCCACCGATGCCCAGGTGGTCTTCGGGGCGGCCTGTGCCTGGCTGGGCAAGCCCTATGACTGCACCGGGCGCGATGCCTGGAAGGCCGCGGCCCGTGAAGTGCTGGCCACCAAGGCCCGTGACAACTTCGCTGCGTTCAACGACGGCACGCCGGTGCTGCGCCAGCTGGCGCGTGGCAATGTCGCGGCCGGCATGACCTTCAACGGCGATTTCACCTACTACAAGTCAGAAAACCCCGAGGCGTTCAAGAACATCGAGTTCGTCGTGCCCAAGGAGGGCACCGAGCTGTGGGTGGACGTGATGGCCATCCCGGCCGAGGCCCCGCACCCCGATCTGGCCCACAAGTTCATCGATTTCCTGCTCGAGGCCAAGAACGGCGCCCAGCTGTCCAACCACACCTATTACGCCAGCCCCAACGCCGCGGCCCGGCCGTATCTGGACAAGGCGCTGACTCGCCCACCGGCCCAGCCCACGCCCGAGCAGATGAAAACCCTGCACTATATTCCGTCCCTGTCCGGCGATGACCTGCAGTTCGTGCAACAGCTCTGGACCGAAGTCCAGTCGCGCTAAATCCGAAGGGCCCCGGTCGTCGGATCCACCGGCCCGGCGGGCGGTTCGGGGGCGCCGAAGGCGCCATGCGGCGTTCCGCGCCTTGCCTGACATGCCCGGCGCGGGCAATGCGACGTAATATTCTTATGACGACACGCCCTAGGTATTTTGCGGATGGGCGCCACGCGATAACGTTGCTAGTCTGGCGGTATAGCGTTTTCCGGACAGGCTGTCGCCGTGACCTCGATCCTCGTTCACCGAGCTGCTTTTTTCATGCCGCGCTGGTTCGCACTCGCCGCACTGTGTGTTCTGGTGGGCTGTGCCACCTCGATGCCCAGAGACACGCCGGTCGTCGACGCCCCCGATGCGCTGGGCGATCTGCCGGCCCAGTATGTCGGGACGCTGCCCTGTGCCGACTGTGACGGCATCGCGCTCTGGCTCACCCTGGGCCCGCGCGGCAGCTATGTGCTGCAGCAGCGTGCCATCGGCGTCGAGCAGGAGGCCGATTATATCGAGACCGGCACCTGGCGGATCGACGACGCCGAGCGCCTGGCGTTGACGCCGGCGGATTCGGACGAGACCGGCAGCAGTCTCTGGGCGCTGTCCGATGATCGTCTGGTCGCGCTCGACGAGCGCGGGCAGGCGATCGCACCGGTCGAGGATTACACGCTGATGCGGCGTGCCCAGCCGATCAGCCGCTCGTTCACCGATACCGACTGGTTCGTGGTCAACGCCCCGGATGCCCATCAGGGCGGGCAGGCTTATATCCGCTTCGGTGAGCAGGGCCGGCTGACCGGCTCGACCGGTTGTAACCGGATAATGGGCACGTACGAACACAGCGGTGCGGCACTGACCGTGTCCGAAGCGGCCACGACCCGCAAGGCCTGTCTGTCATTCGAAGATACCGAGCAGTCCATGCTCAAGGCCCTGCGCCAGACCCGCCGGGCTCGTGTGCTGGCCAATTACCTGTTGCTGTTCGGCCCGAGCGGCGATCGTTCGCCCCTGGCGCTGTTCCAGGCCGAGAGTGAGGCGATGCCGGTCGCGCCGTAGGTTTCAGCGCCTGTCGTGACGACAAAGGCCGCCGCGTTGCCGTGCCGGGCGTGTCTGGCCGGGCACCGGGCGACCCTTGAAACAGCGCGATGGCCGGCTTGTTCAAGAACCGCCGGGGTTACGGCGTGGCCGGGATCACCTCGGCCAGTACCTCGCAGATATGATCGATATCGGCTTTTTCGGCGATGAAGGGCGGGCCGAGCTGCACTGTGTCGCCGCCGAAGCGCACGTATAGCCCGCGCTCCCAGGCGGCCAGCGCGATCTGCCAGGGCCGGCGGCCCGGTTCGCCCGGCAGGGCCTCGATCTGGAAAGCCCCGGCCAGGCCCAGATTGCGGATATCCACGATATGTTTCAGCCCGCGCAGGTTGTGGATCTGGGCCTCGAAATAGGGCGCCAGATCCGCCGCGCGTGAAATCAGATCATCGCGCTCGAGCACGTCGAGCGCGGCCAGCCCCGCAGCACAGGCCAGCGGATGCGCGGAATAGGTATAGCCGTGACGGAATTCGGCGTCGTATTCCAGCGGCGTGGACTCCATGAAGGCGGCATGGATATCCTCGGTGACGGCCACGGCCCCCATCGGCACCGCGCCGTTGGTGATGTTCTTGGCCATGGTCAGAATATCCGGGCTGATGCCGAACAGCTCCGCGCCGAAGCTCGCCCCCAGCCGGCCGAAGCCGGTGAGCACCTCGTCGAAGATCAGCAGGATCTCGTGGCGCTTGCAGATCGCGGCCAGACGTTCCAGATAGCCCTTGGGCGGAATGATCACGCCGGCCGAGCCGCTCATGGGCTCGACCATGACGGCCGCGACATGCTCGGCTCCCATATCGCGGATCCGGGCCTCGAGCTGATCGGCCAGATCCGCGCCGTGCTCGGGGCAGCCCTTGGAGAAGCGGTTTTCCTCCAGCAGCGTGTGCGGCAGATGCGTGGCCCCCATCAGCTCGCCGAAGCCCGCGCGGTTGGGCGCGATGCCACCTACGCTGGTGCCCCCGACGTTGACGCCGTGATAGCCCTTCTCGCGCCCGATGACCTGATTCTTTTCGGGATGGCCGCGGCGTGCCCAGTAGGCCTTGGCGATCTTGATGGCGGTATCGGCCGACTCCGAGCCGGAGTTGGTGAAAAAGATCCGGTCGAGGCCTTTCGGCGTGAAGCGGGCGACCCGCTCGGCCAGTTCGAAGCCCAGCGGATGGGCGTATTGAAAGGGCGGGGCATAGTCCAGCGTATGTGCTGCGCTCGCAATCGCCTCGGCGATCTCCGGCCGGCCGTGGCCGAAGCTGGCACACCACAGGCCGGAGAGCGTGTCGTATTTCTTCGAGCCGTCGGCGGCCGTGTAGTAGCAGCCATCGGCGCCGGTGATCATGCGCGGCGCGGCCTTGAACTCGCGGTTCGAGGTGAAGGGCATCCAGAAGGCATCCATCTGCGCCGGGGTCAGCCGCGCGGCGCGAGCCGTCAGATCAAGGGTTTGTGAAGCAGGGTCGTATGCGTGCGCCATGAGAAATCGCGGTTGGCAGATGGCCGGCCGGGCCGGAGGGGCGTCTATTGGACAGTGCAGACACTGTCTTTGACAACCCACACGCACCGCGCGCGCCGGTTACAGTAGTGGTATGAAATCCCGGCAGAGTTTTCGGTCTTGAGCGCATCGCTAGTCGAAATCGTCATCTTCCTGGCCGCTGCGGTCATTGCGGTGCCTATCGCCCAGCGCCTGAAGCTGGGCTCGGTACTGGGCTATCTGCTGGCCGGGGTGATCATCGGCCCCTGGGGCCTGGGCCTGATCGGCCAGGTCGAGGAGGTGCTGCATCTGGCCGAGTTCGGCGTGGTGTTCCTGTTGTTCATCATCGGCCTGGAGATGCAGCCGCGCCGGCTGTGGGCGCTGCGCAAGGCCATTCTGGGCCTGGGCGGGCTGCAGGTCGTGGCCACCAGCGTGGTGCTGGGCGTGGCCGCGCACTGGGTGATGGGCCTGCCGTTTCTGCCCGCCAGCGTGGCCGGGGCCGCTCTGGCGCTCTCGTCCACGGCCTTTGCCCTGCAGATGCTGGCCGAGCGCGGCGAGCTGACCTCGCGCCACGGGCGCGGCGCCTTCGCGATCCTGTTGTTTCAGGATCTGGCGGTTATCCCGATTCTGGCGCTGTTACCGCTGCTGTCAGCCGGTGGGCATGCCGATATCACCGTGACGGGCGGCCTGATCAAGACCGCAAAGGCCGCCGGCGTGATCGGCGCACTGGTCGTCGGCGGCCACTATGTCCTGAAGCCCGTGCTGCGCGTGGTGGCTGCCACCCGCATGCAGGAAATCTTCATCGCCATGGCGCTTCTGATCGTGGTGGGCACGGCCGCCATCATGGAGGCGGCCGGCATATCGGTGGCCCTGGGTGCCTTCGTGGCCGGCGTGCTACTGGCAGACTCCGAGTATCGCCACGAGCTGGAAGCCAACGTGGATCCGTTCAAGGATCTGCTGCTGGGCCTGTTCTTCATCGCCGTGGGCATGTCGATCAACCTGGGCCTGTTCGCCAGCCAGCCGGTAATGCTGGTGGCGATGACGCTGGGGCTGTTCGCCATCAAATCGCTCATCCTGTTCGGCCTGGCCCGGCGCCACGGGCTGGTCTTGCCGGCGGCGCGCAACCTGGCGGCTTATCTGGGCCAGGGCGGCGAGTTCGCCTTCGTGATTCTGTCCACGGCCGTGGCCCACCACCTGTTCGTTCAGGCCGAGGCCGATCTGCTGGTGGCCACCGTCACCCTGTCCATGGTGATCACACCGGCCGGTGTGGCCCTGGCCGCGGCCTATAACCGCTGGCGTGCCGGTGCCTCCAAGGTCCCGGAATACGACACCCTGGAAGAATCCCAGCACCCGGTCATCATCGCCGGCTTTGGCCGTGTGGGCGGTATCGTCGCGCGCATGCTGCGGGCCAAGCGCATCGGCTTCGTGGCGCTCGAGGCCAACCCGGCCCAGGTGGATTTCGTGCGGCGTTTCGGCGCGCGGGTCTATTACGGCGATGCCTCGCGCCTGGAAATGCTGCGCGCGGCACACGCCGAAGAAGCCAAGGTGCTGGTCGTGGCCATCGGCGAAATCGAGACCTCCCTGCGACTGATCCATCTGGTTCAGACCAACTTCCCGCACTTAAAGATCGTGGCCCGCGCCCGCGACCGGCGCCATGCCTATCGCCTGATGGACCAGGGCGTCATGGTCTTCCAGCGCGAAACCTTCCTGTCCTCGGTGGCCCTGGCCGGCGACACCATGCGAGCGCTGGGCCTGTCACGCGACGAAGTCGAAACCGCCAAGACCACCTTCCGCAGCCACGACGAAGCCCGCCTGGCCGAGCACTACGAAGTCGCCGACGACGAAGAACGTCTGGCCCGACGCGTACGCGAAGCCGCGGCCGAGCTGGAATCCCTGTTCGAACGCGACGAAGCCGAGGCCGATGCCGATGATAATCGGGCCAATACCAAGCGACCCAAGGGATAAAGTTAGGAGCATAAGTCGGGCCGAAGCACACCGCCCCGCGTCGGCGAGAAACCCGTGAAACCGACATGATCCTGGTGTTCTACTATTTCGTGATTGCTAATCCACGATTTCGTGTAGCAATATTTTCTGAAGGAACCGATCCAAACGAAATAAATGATCGAGGAGTATTCGAAATTTCTATACGAATACAGTCGGCAGCGCTATACCTAGCACTGTTCGTATACTTGGCGTTAGGCCGAAATATATGCACTGCGTGGACGGTTTCTCGTTTGTTTTCTCGCTAGTTTGGTCAGGGGCAATGGTGACGCTAGTGGAATGGATCGACTATAAGAACGGGTTCATTTCTGGCTTGAAAGATCTTGCTAGTCTGCCGATTGTTAGCTCGCTGATGATCGCTGCCGTTTATGTCTATCTCACCTATAGTCCTGCTAAAGCGAATGACAACCAAACGCTAGGCGAGCTTGCGAAGAGATCCGCAAACTTCCTCGATTATGTTTCATGCTCGTTTATTCACGTATTGAATATTTGGGGTGCATTGCTTTTGGTCGTAGCCATCGTTAAATGTGCCGATCGTTGGTTTCCGGATCGGATAAAGCAGTTAAAAGAGTCGTTCAGATCTCTATTTGGCTTGTGAGCCTAACGTGGCGCTGCAGTTGACCGTCCAAAGCGCTGCCGCGCCTCGGACGGCAACTGAGCTTAGGCGTTAGGCAGCAACGAGCTGGCGAGATGTATGGGTAAGAAAAAGCGTAACCGTCAGGGCGTCTGCAAACTTACTAGTCAATCTGGTGCGTTCGTTGACTCCCACATAGTTCCCGAGGCTCTTTCACGTCCGTCGGTAAGTGGGAATCCGCTTTTTCAGTATGCCGAGGGGCAGCGGCCTATCCGTCGCTGGACTAGTTGGTACGATCGACAATTAGTGACGGCCGAAGGTGAACAATATTTATCGGAGATAGACGCATGGGGCATTGCGAAACTTCGGGAAACCCGCCTTGTATGGAGTGGATGGGGAGCGGACACGCGGTTGAAAGGTCACACCCAACCTGTTGGTAGCTCAATCGGCGTAAGAGCTGTAGAAGTAAAGGATTCCGGCAAGCTTCGATTGTTCTTCCATAGCTTGCTGTGGCGCGCCGCGGCAAGCGGCCTTAATGAATTTAAAGACATTCGCGTAAACAACAGTGACCTAGATTGTTTACGGCGAGAAGTGGTTGGACTCGAGAGTCCACCGCTGGATTTTTACCCGGTCCAGCTGACGCAGCTCTCTACAAAAGGGCCAATGCATAACCAAACGCCTGTTCCTGATATAAAATACCTCCCACGCCTAGGCAGTCCAGAATCTCCGCCGCATGAGGTTCCTATGTTTCGATTCTATCTGGACGGGTTAATAGCTCACATATACCGGACGTTACCTGATGGCTATGACCTCAGCGAATTCGGTGAAATTATAGTTGGTTCGGGTCCTTCAGTCGCCCTGGCTACGGTCACATTCGAAGATTCGTTCCAATTTTTAAATATGAAGAAGTTTTTAGGTCCTAACTAAAAGCAAAGCCTCGCCAGATCAACCTTATGCCTAACATATCGCTGCAGTTGACCACCCAAAGCGCTGCCGCGCTTCGGCGGCAACTGAGCTTCGGCGTTGGGCGAAATAAAGAAGAAGCGAATATGGATTTCGCATCACAATTGGTTCCGGCATTGGTGATTTTGGTGGCTAACATTTTGGGCGGCTCTCACACTTCATCACGGTGGGAGTATGTGACCGCTATATTTGGCTGGACTGCTGGTTTGAGCTTGAGCGCATTTCTCGTTTTGGAAGTCGCTGCACCAGCTAGTGTCGCGTCGGATTACGTTCTCCAGCTCTTCGGGTTTTGCCTCATCACGGCGTTATCCCGAGACTACGAGCGTATTTTGAAACCGCTTTTCCCGTGGAATCGTTAAGCAAATGGGAAAGGTAAAGCCCAACAGGTCGCTGCAGTTGACCGCCCAAAGCGCTGCCGCGCTTCAGTCGGCAACTGAGCTAGGGCGTTGTACGGCAGAGGGAAAAGAATCATGAAATCGGATGGTGTATCTACCGCTTTCGCGATCATCATGGAAGAAATTGGCGCAGTTGAAGAGCAACTCAATCAGGAGGGAATGAACGCATTCAAGCGTAGTAGTTACTCCGACGCTGAGCGATTGAGCGAGTCTGGGAAAACGCTGGGAGCCTTCCGTAATAAGCTGGAAGTACTGCGGGATGAATGGCACTCAGGGATTGACGCCAGTACGCGAGAGCGAGTCAAAGTCGAACCTGGTTATTCCATCAAGACTCATACGAAATCCCCAAAAACTAATCTCAGCATCACTCTTCCAGAAGGGCGTGTCATTAAGCGTCCTGTCGCAGCACAAGCGATGGCTGATGCCATCGAGGCTCTAGGAATAGAAGAAGTGCGTGCGTTGGGCTTGAAAGTGAGCGGAGTGGATCTCGTCAGTACACGGAAGGATGCGAAGTATGGACAAACGAAGGCTGGCGGCTATTGGATTTGCACGCACAGCAATACTCAGAGCAAGAAAACTCTTCTCGAAAAAATTGGCAGCGAGTTAAAGCAGCCACTTCACGTCGAAGTTTTGTGAATAGGCCGTACAACCAAACGCTGCAGTTGACCGCCTAAAGCGCTGCCGCGCTTTGGGTTCCCTCCGCGGCTTTCGGCCGCTCCGGCAGCAACTGAGCTTCGGCGTTGGGTAAACATGGGGGAATAGCATGCGCGGCAGCCTCAAAGAACAACTTGAAGCTCTACGTCCTCGAATCGAAGCGAATGAGATTAAAAGGGGCACTCGCCTGTTTGCCGAAGAGATATTGAACGAAGCTATCGAAAAGGCTGTCCGCTTCGCAGCTAAAAAAGAAGCGCGAGAGAACGGGGTTAGCTCTTGCATTACCGCGTTTCGCCGGGAAAACGCTTTAGAGCATTGGTTCTCATGTGAGCCAACGGAGTCGCCTCACCATTGCGGCGAACTAGCGCGGATGAGAACAAGACGATAATTAGATCGTCTTATTTCTCGTCACCATCCGCGACGTCCGAGCCATGAGGCCACCGCCATCCCGCGGCCCCACCAAACCCACATCTGCGTCATCTGCGGATAAAAACACAACAAGACCATCCGCCACGCAAGCGTCATGGGTTTGACGTGATCCCGCAGCGGCCTGCCCCACAATCTGTGCAATCTGCGGATTGTCTTGTCCTTTCAGAGCCGACGATGGCGCCCGGTCGCATGTTCGCGCAGGTATTCGGTGAGGGCGAAGCCGGCCAGCAGCCAGAAGGCGCCGACGATCAGCCCGGCGGCGACGTCGCTTGCGAAATGCACGGACAGGATCATGCGGCTGGCGGCGATGGCGGCGATGAGCATGCCGGCCCAGAAGGCGAGCTCGAAGCGCAGGCGGGGTTGGGTGACTTCGCGCAGGATCGCGTAGGCGATGAAGCCGTAGACAGCCATGGCGCCGGTGGCATGGCCGCTGGGAAACGAGGGTGTGGCGGCATGGGCGAAGGTGAGAAACTCGGGCCGGGGCCGGTCGATGACGTACTTGCCCACGTAGGTGATCAGCTGCGAGCCGGCCACTGCGAGCCAGAGGCCGGGCAGGAACGCCGCACGCCGATCGGCCCAGAGGAAAGCGCTGGCCACGCCGGTCACGGCCACCAGCGTCATGATGTCGGCCAGATGGGTGATCTTGCCGAACACGGCCACCACGTCCGGGTCGCGTACGACGGCCAGCGCCTGGTTGATCTGACGATCCACGCCCACGATACCGCTGCGCTCGATGACTTCCTCGACCAGGTCGGTGCCGATCGAGGCCAGATAACCGGCCAGCAGCACGATCAGGGTCAAGGGCAGGCCGGTGAACCGGTCCGTGGCGATTCGATGCTCCAGCCACGCCGTGAGACGTGGCAAGCGCCGCCGGGCCAGCTCGATGAGCTGCCCGACACCGTAGACCCGCAGCAGCCAGGCGCGAAGATACGCCGCGACACGCGGGACGAGCTTCAGTATCAGCTGGCGTGCCAGTCCCACGAGTACGCGGGCGGCGATCGCGATCGCCAGCAGGCTGAGAAGAATCGCGGGGACAGACCAGGGTTCGAGCAAGACAGGCACATGCGCGCTAAGCCAAGCCTGCCAGTATAGCCAGTCCGGCGCGCCGGTTTGTCATGCGTGGCAGGCTGTCGCTTTGATTTGTGCGGCTATGGACGCCAACGGTGTTGAATGACGGATAGACGGGCCCTGGTGTTCTGCGTGCGCTGGGTGGCGCGTATTGGCTACGGCGCGCGGGGGCTGGTCTACCTGATCTTCGGCTGGCTGGTGCTGGAGACCGCGGTGCGCCTGACGGCGGCCCACGATGTGCGCGATGCGTTACACGTGATACACGATCTGCCGGCCGGGCGCGGACTGCTCGTGATGATGGCTGGTGGGCTGATGGCCTATGCGCTCTGGCGCACGGTTCAGTCGCTGCTGGATACCGACGGTCACGGCTGGCGGGTGCGCGGGCTGGCTGTGCGTGTGGCTCTTCTGTTCAGTGCGGCTGCGCATGTATCGCTGGCCTGGGCCGGGCTGCGGCTGGCCATGGCTATGAGCGGCGACAGCGGCGAGCAGCCGGTTCGCACCGCTGTGGCCCGGGTGCTGGACTGGCCGGCCGGGCGCGAGCTGGTGGTGGCCGGTGGCATCATCGCGATCGGGGTGGGCGGCGCGCATTTTCAGAAAGCCGTGCGCGGCGGATTCCGGCAATGGTTCGAAACATCGGCTACGGCCATGCGCTGGATCGATCCGGTCAGCCGTATCGGGTTGACCGCGCGTGGCCTGATGTTTGTTGGCGTGGGCGCGTTCGTGATCTATTCGGGGCTGACGCTGGATGCGAGCGACGCGCTCGATGTGGCCGGGCTACTGCACTGGGTGCGCCAGGGCGATTACGGCCGCTGGCTGTTGACTGCGTGGGCAGGCGGCGTCGCGCTCTTCGGCGTCTATTCGTTGGTCGAGGCGTTTGTCAGGCGGGTCGATTTCAGCTGATGAACATGGCGTCGCCGTAGCTCAGGAAACGATATTCCCGGGCGATGGCATGGGCATAGGCATCCAGCACGGGCGCGCGCCCGGCAAAGGCGGCGATCAGCATCAACAGGCTGGATTGCGGCTCGTGGAAGTTGGTGATCACGCCGTCCACGACATGAAAGGGATCGCCCGGCTTGATGAACAGCTCGGTTTCGTCGGCATAGGGCACCATTTGCCCGCCCCCGGCGCGGGCGGCGGTCTCCAGGCTGCGGATGGCGGTCGTGCCCACGGCAATCACCCGGCCGCCGGCGGCTTTCGTGCGGGCCACGGCGTCGCAGACATCGGCGTCGACAAACACGCGCTCGGCGTGCAGGCGCTGGCCGGCCAGATCGCCTTCGCGCAGGCGTTGATAGGTGCCCGAGCCCACATGCAGCGTCACATAGCCGAACGCCACGCCGCGCCCGGCCAGGCCGGCCAGCAGCGTCTCGTCGAAATGCAGCCCGGCGGTGGGGGCGGCCACCGCCCCGTCGTGGCGCGCCCAGACCGTCTGATAGCGGGTGCGGTCGCTGGCCTGGTCGTCGCGCCGGATATAGGGCGGCAACGGCATGTGCCCGTGCGCGTCGAGCAACGCATCGAGCGAGGCCGTGTCGGCGATGGCCAGATGATAGAGCTCGCCGTGGCGCGCCGTGACCTCCAGCGTGAAGCCGCCGATGGTGATCCGTGTGCCGGGCCGGGGCGGCTTGTTGGCGCGGATCTTGGCGCTGATGCGGTCGGCGGCCAGGATACGCTCG
>MDTG01447881.1_pt1 | contig 13443 bp, 10 predicted proteins | sample 811421 | NCBI WGS metagenome assembly MDTG01 (sample SAMN05326645, study PRJNA326480) | marine metagenome | isolation source: seawater | place: Pacific Ocean: South East | collected 2011 | reverse complement strand
TAACCCATACTCATAATTTATTTTTACAAATATCTATTAATTATGGGATACCTGCAGCTATACTAATTTTTTCTAATTTAATAAATATCCTATATACCTCTTTAAAAAAATTTGCAGCAAAATCAAGGAGTAAAGAAATTTTTGATTTAGCTCTAATTACCTCCTGTCTCCTTATCTTTATATTCCAATTTAGTGATATTACTTACTTTGATGCAAAGATTAGTATCCTTTTTTGGATACTATTTTCTGGATTAAAATCCTTTATTCTTAATTCTGATGAAAAAAATCAAATAGTATAAAAATTGAACCTAATTTCAGATTAACTAAGCTTTAGGAGGATATTAATTTTTCAAAGAAAACCATCACCTAATTTCCAATAATTAGCTTCCAAATTTTTGATTTGGGATTTTTCTAAGACAGATCTTGTATCAAAAATCCAAGATGGATTTCTCATCAATTTAGAAATTTTTATCCAATCTAAATTCTTATAATCTTCCCAATCAGTTAAAATTACTATCGCATCTACTCCATTTACAGTATCATCAATTCTTTCAAACTTATTCCAAATATTTAAATTGGATTTTTTTGATTTAGATTCAACCTCAATGGCACTTTCTATCTGTAATTTATTAACTTTGGGGTCATGTATATTTAATATTGCACCCTCTAATAAAAGATTCTTTGCGATTTCTATTGCGGGAGATTCTCGGGTATCATTTGTATTGGCTTTAAAAGCGAATCCTAAAATTGCTATTTTTTTTTCGGCTAAGTTACCAAAAAGTCTATTAACAATAATTTCATAAATTCTTTTTTGTTGCCAATTATTTATCTCTATTATCTGCTCCCAATAATCGGCGACAGTACCTAGTCCATAAAAATTACATAAATAAACTAAATTTAAAATATCTTTTTTAAAACAACTTCCACCAAAACCTGGACCAGCCTGTAAAAATTCTTTCCCAATTCTTTTATCCAATCCAACAGCTTTAGAAACTTCATAAACAGAAGCACCTGTTTTTTCGCATAATGCAGAAATTGAATTTATTGAACTTATTCTTTGAGCCAAAAATGCATTGGCTGTAAGTTTTGATAATTCGCTACTCCAAAGATTAGTTGTTAAAATTTTATTTTTTGGAATCCAGTTTTCATAAATTTGTATGAGTAAATCTATTGCATCTTTATCTTCTCCTCCAATTAATACTCGATCTGGCTTTTCTAAGTTTTCAATAGCCGTTCCTTCTGCTAAGAATTCGGGATTAGACAAAATAGAAAAGCTTTTATTTTTTACTTCATTTTGATCTTGGGAATTTAAGATATCTTTTATGGATTGTGCAGTTTTTACAGGTAAAGTGCTTTTTTCAACAACTATAGTGTGCCCAGTTGCAATTTCTTTAATTTTTCTAGCGCAAGCTTCTACCCATTTTAAATTACTTGTTTGACCAGCACCAATTCCTTTTACTTTGATGGGAGTATTAACTGATATAAAAACCATATCGGCTTTTTTGATAGATTCATCAATATTATTGGAAAAAAATAAATTTCTATTTCTTGTTCTTGAAACTACCTTATCTAATCCAGGTTCATATATTGGCAGCTTCGATAAGTCATCATTATTCCAAGCATCTACCCTTTGTAAATTACTATCAACTACAAATATATTTAAATCGGGGCATCTGTCAGCGATAACAGCCATTGACGGTCCTCCAACATATCCCGCACCAACACAACAAATAGTTTTAATCCTTTTAATTTTTTTATTTTCTTTGATCATAAATATTTATAACCATTTAAATATACTACAAACCGAATTTATTATTTTTTTTGAAATAATCTAAAGTTAGTTTAAGGCCATCTCTAAGTTCAATCTTTGGGCACCAATTTAGTTTTTTTCTTGCTAATTCAATTGAGGGTTTTCTCCTTAAAGGTTCATTTTCAACAAATTTGCGAAAAACAACTCCATTATCCTTATTAGTTATTTTGTTAATGAGTGAGGCTAAATCTGTAATTCTAATTTCTTCATTATTTCCAAGATTAATAACTCCATTCTCATCATTATCCATATACAAATATAATGCATTAACGAGATCACTTACATAACAAAAAGAACGAGTTTGGGTCCCATCCCCAAAAATTTCAAAAGGCTTATTATTAAGAAAAGATTTAAAAAAACTACTTATAACTCTTCCATCATTAAGTTTTATTTTTGGGCCATATGTATTAAAAATTCTCGCTATTTTAATATCCAAGTTATATATATTTTTGTATTGGAAGCACAAATTTTCAGCTATTCTTTTACCCTCTGCATACGAGGACCTTATACTTTGAGTATTCACATTTCCATTATGAATTTCTTCCTGTTCTAAGAATTCAGAATTTCCGTAAATTTCACTAGAACTTGTAAAGAGTAATTTGCATTTATTTTTTCTTGCCAATTCCAACATATTATATGTTCCTAAAAAACATACTCTAGAAGTTTCTATTGAGTTTTTATAATAATATTTAGGTGAAGCAGGACAAGCTAGATGCCAAATTCTATCTACTTTCAAATCGATAGGAAATAATATATTTTCTTCCAAAACTTTAAACCTTTTATGATTTCTCAGATGATAAATATTCTCTTTTAAACCAGAAGAAAAATCATCCAAACAAATCACATATTCTCCTCTAGAAATTAGATAATCAGTGACATGGGATCCTATAAATCCTGCACCTCCAGAAATTAAATTGATTATAGGTAGCTTACTCATAAAGAATTTACTTCATCATTTTTTAATAACAACTTTGTAATCCATTAGGAAACTTTTTACTAAATAACCATCCATGCTTACACATATCGCTAATGTCGTACTTAGCACTCCAATTCAATAATTTTTTTGAATAATTTACATCCGCATAAACCATACCAAGATCCCCCTTCCTTCTCTCTACAAATTTATAATTTATCAATAAATTATTTACTTTCTCAAATGTTTTTACCAATTCTAAAACCGTAGTACCTTTGCCGGTTCCTAGATTAACAATATTAAAAGTTTCGTTTTTTTCTCTTAAGAAATTTAAAGCTACTATATGACCTTCCACTAAATCCATAATATGAATATAATCTCTTACCCCAGTACCATCTTTTGTAGGCCAATCTTTGCCATATATTGATAAGAACTTCTTTTTCCCTAGTGCAACCTGACATAAATATGGGAAAACATTATCTGGATTTTTAAGGGGTAATTCACCAATTTCTCCTGAGGGATGACTTCCAATTGGATTAAAGTACCTTAAACATATTATTTTCCACTTCTTACACTTTTCATATTTATTAAGAAGGATTTTCTCGACTTCAATTTTTGTCTTTCCATATGGATTTATAGGATTAATTTCAGCGATTTCTGAAATTGGAGATACTGAAAATGGATCATACACAGTTGCGCTGCTACTAAAAACAAATTCTAAGCACCCAAAATATTCCATTATTTTTAATAGGTTTTTTGAACCATTTACATTTACATCAAAATACTCATCTTTATCTATATATGAATTAGCAACAGATTTTAATCCTGCCAAGTGAATTACGCTTCTAATTTCATTATTTTGTTTAATAGCTAAATTAAATATTTCTTTAAGTTTAATTGGATCTCTTATATCTAATTGTTTAAATACTAAACTTGATTTACTAGATTTATATTTTTTATTTAATTCTTTAATCTTTCTAATTGAATTAATTGAACTATTTACTAAAGAATCAACTACGTATAAATTATGACCACTTCTAAGTAATTCTATACAAATATGACTACCTATAAATCCTGCTCCACCTGTTATTAATATGCTAGTCAATTAAACTCTCAAATAACTATAAGAATACACTTTATACTAAGGTAAAATGTTTTTTAAAGTTTTGTCTCAAATTTTTATTGTAAAAACATCAAAAGTTATTATATGAGATATGTGATTTTGATTGACTAGTGTCAGATAATTCATTATTAAATAGATCTGATGAGATAGATCTAAAAGCTTTTTTTTTATTTTTATTAAGAAACAAAAAAAATATTTTTTTATTTGTTTTTTTTGGAATATTCATTTCTTATTTATTGTCTTTTTTACAAAAAAATTTATGGAAAGGAGAACTTCAAATAGTCTTGGAGAATTCAAAAAATTCTTCTAGTATATTAAACTCCATAACTGCTAATACCAGTATCCCATTTTTAATTGGTGATAGATCATTAAATCAACTTAATACGGAGAAAGAAATACTCAAAAGCCCTTATGTTTTAATGCCAATTTTTGAATTTGTAAAAAGCCAAGATGAACAAAAAAGCAAGCAAGATTTCTCTTCTTGGCGTGAAAAAAGCTTAGAAGTTAAATTTTTAAAAGGAACAAGTATTCTCCAACTAAGTTATTTTGATCAAAATAAGGAATTAATATTGCCCGTTTTAAGAAAAATCTCTTCAACTTACCAAAATTATCCCGACAGGACAAGAATTAACGGACTAAAAAACGGTATCGAATATTTAAATACCCAAATTGATCTTTACAAAGAGAAAAGTGATCAATCGATAATTAAATTGCAAGAATTTTCAAATATGCATGATATACCTTTTTTATTAAATGGTTCTACAGATAATTCAGATAAAAAAGATTCTTTAAATCTTGAAGCGGTAAGAATTTCATCTACTAATAAGATTAGGGAAATAGACCAAAAATTAATTGAATTAGAAAAAATTTATAATAATAAAGAACTACAGCAATTTATAGGAATTCTAAAATCTTCAGATCTTATTTCAAATAATAATATCTCTGCATTACAAAATGAATTAGATAATCTAGAAAGTAAAATTATAAATGCTAAATCAAGATTAAAAGATTCAGACCCTTATATTCTGGAACTTAAAAATAGAAAAAACTTCCTTGTAAAAGATATTAAACAAAATACTATCGGCTCTTTGAAAATGAGGAAAATTAATGCAGAACTTCTAAAAAAATCTGTATCGAGGCCAAAAGAAGTGACAAATAAATATAGGCTCCTTTTAATAGAAGCCAATAGAGATCAATTAATATTATCCAAACTTATAAATAAAAAAAGTGACCTATCATTATCTATTGCAAAAGATGAAAAGCCTTGGCAATTAATTTCAGATCCTAAGTTATATAATAATCCTGTTGGACCAAATAAGTTAAAGTATATTATCTTTGGATTTACATTATCGTCTTTATTGGGGATTCTAAGCGCCTACATTATTGAAAATAAAAAAGGTTTATTATTTGATTCTAATAGAATTAAAGAAAATAATATTAAAAAAAGGATAATAATAAAAACAAATTCCGAAAAAATTATTTTTAATCAAATAAAGTTGTATTTGTTAACCATTTCCGATTTAGAGAACACTTCTTTAGGAATTCTCTCTCTAAGCAACGATAATAAATTAAATAATAATTTCAAAAAAGCTTTAAATAGTTTAAATATTGATAATTATAAAATAAGCAAAAATATAAATGAAATAATAAAATTTTCTTGTAAAATTTTATTAGTAAAAATTAAAGAAACCAATTTTATACAAATCCAAAAATCTATAGATGATCTATCACTTTTTAGTAGTAATATTGATGGAATTATTATCTATGAAGAGGAATAATTAGTTAAATATTTTTTAAAATTATGATATTTTACAAACTCTTATCATTCACTGTAAAAACTTTATTAGTATTTAATTTTTTTTATATAAACCAAATAAATAAAGTTTTATCAGAAAATAAACCCAACTTTCCTAAAAGTGGATATATAGACAAGATTCCCAAGAATGATTACATTCTTGGAAAAGGAGATTCTTTAAGAATTATTCTTTCAAGAGATAAATTTTTTAAAGATTTAATTACAAAAGACGCAATTGATATAAATGGGACTATTACTTTACCTAAGTTAAAGAGAGTTTATGTTGAAGGGTTAACAGTTGGCGAATTAGAAGAAATTTTAAATCAAAGATACCAAGAATTTATCAACTTTCCTGAAGTTGAAATTAAAATAATAAGCTACAGAGATATCTCATTTTATATAGATGGCGAAGTTATAAATCCAGGCCTTTACAATATTTCTTCATTGCAAGCGAATAAAAATAAAGACCCTAAAATTAATCAAATGATTGATTATGATACTCCTACTATTTTTGATGCCATAAGACTTGCTGGAGGAATTACTAAGAAGGCCTCATTAAAAAACATTTCAATTATTAGAAACAATTCTATTTCAAACGGAGGAGGTAAAATAAAAGCAAATTTAGATTTCTCAAATATGTTTATATCAGGAGATTTATCTCAAAATATTGGACTTACAGATGGAGATATAATTAATATTCCAACCTCATCAATCGATGATAAAGAATTAATAAGTAAGGCTATAAGAACAAATTTAAATCCAAAGACTATAAATGTTGTATTAGCAGGCAAAATAGAGATCCCAGGTAAAGTAAATATTCCAATTTCAAGCTCGTTGAATGATGCTATTTTAATCTCAGGGGGTACTAAACCTCTTCCAGGACGAATATTATTAGTAAGATTTCAAAGCGAAGGTACTGTTGAAAAAAAGAGATTTCGCTTCTCACCAAAAGCAATGCCAGGTTCTTACAGAAACCCTATTTTAGAGAATGGAGATTTAATCTTTATCGGTAAAGGAGCAATATCAAATGTAACTTCTGTATTAAATGAAATAACTTCTCCGCTAGCGCCAGTCGTTACAAGTTATGGTCTTTACAAAGCCCTTACTGAATAAACTATTTATGATTTATAAGCACATTTTATTACTTATTTTTTATTAAAATTTCTATGAAAATTCTCGTTACTGGTGCAGCTGGTTTTATTGGGTTTCATTTGTCAAAAGCTTTAATTAATAGGGGATTTTTTCTTGTTGCCATTGATAATTTGAATGAATACTATGATCAAAATTTGAAAAAATCTAGGCTACAAATTTTAAGAGAATTATCAAAAGAATGCAAAACGCAGTTTTCCTTTTTTAAAGAGGATATTACAAACAAAGAGTCAATTAAAAGGATATTTTCAGAATACAATTTTACTCATGTTATCAATTTAGCTGCTCAGGCTGGTGTTAGATATTCCATAGAAAATCCACAAGCTTATATTGATTCAAATTTAATAGGTTTCTTTAATATTTTAGAATTAAGCAAACATTATTCTATTAAACATTTTGTATATGCCAGTAGCAGCTCTGTTTATGGAAGTAATACATCATTTCCTTTTTCAGAAGAAAATTCAGTTGATCACCCGATAAGTTTATATGCAGCCACAAAAAAATCTAACGAAATTATTGCACACAGTTATAGCCATCTTTATAAATTACCTACTACTGGTTTAAGATTTTTCACAGTTTATGGTCCATGGGGGAGACCAGATATGGCCCTTTTCAAATTCACTAAAAATATATTAGAAGGTAATCCTATTGATATATATAATAAAGGAGAAATGATTAGAGATTTTACTTATGTAGATGATGTTATAAGTTGTATTTTACGAATAATTGATAAGATTCCAGAAATTAATCCTAGTTATAACCATAAAGATCCAAAACCATTTTCAAGCTCAGCACCATATAAAATTTTTAATATTGGCAATGCCAATCCAGTAAATCTTAATGAATTTATTGAAATTATTGAAAAAGAATTAGATATTAAAGCTAAGAAAAATTTTCTTCCAATGCAAGCTGGGGATGTATCAAAAACTGCTTCTGATACAAATCTCATTGAAAAATATACTGGATTCAGACCTGAAACATCAATTGAAGAAGGTGTTAAAAAGTTTATATCTTGGTATAAAAATTATTATTTTAATGAATAAAAAAATTCCTAATTTGAAATTAATATTACCCAATAATGAAAAATGCTCAGTTTGCGTAGTTGGTTTAGGCTATGTAGGACTTCCACTAGCGGTACAGATAGCGAAAACTAGAAGAAGCTTTGGCGACAAAAAAAAGTTACAAAGAAATGTTATAGGATTCGATATTAATCCAAAAAGAATCAAAGAATTAAAAATTGGATTTGATAAAACATTAGAAATAAAAGAGAAAAATCTAAAAAATGTTTTACAAAAAAAATTCTTAAAATTCACAAATAAAGTAGAGGATATTATTGATTGCGAGATTTTTATTGTTACTGTGCCAACACCTATAAATGAATATAAAAAGCCTGACTTATCTTTAATAAAGGATGCTTCACAAATGATTGGTTTATCTATTTCGAAAAGAAAAAATAAAAATAACATTCCTATTATTATATTTGAAAGTACTGTTTATCCAGGAGCTACAGAAGAGGTTTGTGTCCCAATAATAGAAAAATTTTCTGGAATGAAATTAAATCATAATTCAGATGGACATTATTTTCATTGTGGATATAGCCCAGAAAGAATAAATCCCGGAGATAAAAAACATTCGATTTCAGAGATTAAAAAGGTCACTAGTGGAAGCAACAATATCTCATCTAAATGGATAAATAATTTCTATAAGTCTTTCATAAAAGCAGGCACACATCTAGCGCCAAGCATAAAAGTGGCAGAAGCAGCAAAAATAATTGAGAATACCCAAAGAGACCTTAATATTGCCTTAGTTAATGAATTATCAATTATATTTGAAAAAATGAATATTGATACTCTTGATATTATTGAAGCAGCTTCGACAAAGTGGAACTTTATAAAATTTACTCCAGGATTAGTTGGAGGCCATTGTATTGGTGTCGATCCATATTACTTAACTCATAAATCTCAGGAATTAGGATATGAGCCCAAAATTGTATTAGCTGGAAGAGAATTAAATGATAATATGAGTTTTTTAATAGTAAATAGATTATTATCTGAACTTAATAAAAGAAAAATAGATAAAACTAAATGCAAGATTCTTATTTTAGGAATAACTTTTAAAGAAAATTGTCCAGATCTAAGAAATTCAAAAGTTTTAGAAATAATAAATTTAATTCAAAAATTCAATTCTAATATTACTGTAATAGAACCATATTTTGAAGAAGAAAAAAACATAGATTTAAAAATAAATATTCAAAAAGATTTCGAAGGGATTCAAAGTTATGATGTTATTTTATCCACTGTTAAACATAGGGAATTTTTAAATAAAAAAATTAATTTTTGGAGAAATGTTGTAAAAGAGAATCATATAATTCTTGATGTCAAGGGTTTTATGCCAAGATGCTTAAATACAATAAGGCTATAGATGAATAATATTTACTCAACAAGACAAAATTTAATTGACATTTGGTCAGTTATTAGTAGTAGAAGAAAAATTCAATCATTTCTTTTGCTCATTTTAATGCTATTAAGTAGTTTATCAGAGATGTTTACTTTGGCTGCATCAGTCCCTTTTCTATCCACTATAGTAAATCCTCAAGAATTTCTTACGCGCAAAAATATATATTCTTCAATAAAGGTATTTGGAATAAATACGGAAACTGAAATTATTATTTTCATTACTTTGATTTTTGCCTTTCTTGCACTTTTGACAAGTGGGATAAGGCTCACTAACCTTTGGCTTAATACAAAATATGCAGCATTAATTGGAAGTGATTTAAGTTGCAAACTTTTTGAAAAAACAATAAAACAAAATTATGAATTTCATTTAAATAATAATTCAAGTAAAACATTAAGTTTAAGCACAAAATTCATTTCTAATATTGTTGGTTCAATAAATCAAATATTGCAATTTATTTCTTCTTTTTTGATTGTTTCTAGCATAACCATAGGACTCATCTTAATTGACTGGCAAATAGCATTTTCTGCAATCTTTATATTTTCATTCAGTTACCTTTTAGTTGTTTATTTTTCTAAAAAGACATTAAACAGAAATAGTAAAATAATGGCTAGAAATAGCGAGATACAAGTCAAATCTCTTCAAGAGGGATTGGGAGCAATTAAAGACTTAATTCTTTACAACTCTTATGATATGTATTTAAAAAAGTACAAAGATGCTGATCTACCTATAAGAACTAAAGAAGCCGAAAATAATTTCATATCTTTATTTCCTAGATATTTTATAGAAGCAATCGGTATGGTTTTAATTGCAATTCTTGCTTTAATTTTAACCCTTAATAATGAAACAAATAAAGAAGTTATACCAATTTTAGGAAGTCTTGCACTAGGAGCACAAAGGTTGTTACCAGCTTTACAGCAAATGTATAGTGGTTGGGCAAGTATCAATGGAAATGCTTCTGGAATAAAAGAAACTTTAAATATTATAAAAAGAGAAGTCCCTTATGAATCCCAATTAATAAGCAAAAGTAAATTAAAAATCTTAAATCTTATAAGCTTAGAAAACATAAAATACAAGTTCCCAAACACTAAAGATTATGTAATCAATAATTTATCATTAACTATTAATAAAGGTGAGAAAGTAGGAATAATAGGAAAAACAGGAAGCGGCAAAAGTACATTATTAAATATATTGATGGGTTTAATTACTCCTGAACATGGAACAATTTACATTGACAAAAAAGTAATAGATAACAAAAAGAATGCTATTAATTTAATTAATTGGAGAAAAGAAATTGCTTATGTACCACAAGATATTTATCTTTCAGATTCTTCTATTAAAGAAAATATTGCTTTTGGAATACCTTCTGAAAATATTGATTTATCCGAGGTCAAAAATGCAGCTAGAAAGGCAAATATTTATGAATTTATTATGAATAGTAAATATAAATTTGATACTCACGTTGGTGAGAGAGGTATAAAATTAAGCGGAGGTCAAAAGCAACGTATTGGTATTGCAAGAGCACTTTATAAAAATTCAAAAATTTTAATTCTAGATGAAGCAACAAGTGCTTTAGACAATAATACTGAATCTAAAATAATGCAATTAATAGATAATTTAGATTCCAAATTAACGATAATTATAGTTGCTCATAGATTATCAACTTTAGGTAATTGTGATAAGATAATCGAAATTAAAAATGGAAGGGTAAATAATATATTAAAACCTCAAGAGTTAATGTAATGAAAACTAAGACAATATTACTTGTAGGTTTTGGCAATATTGGCAAAAGATACTTAGAAGGAATTTTAGAATTAAGATATAATCTAAAAATTTATTTAATAGACATAAATATTAATGCACTTGATAAAGCAAAGCTAATTAGCAAAAATAAATTTGAGAAAAATCTATCAAATAAAGAGATAATAGCTAAATCAACAATTAATGAGGTAAAAGAAGAAAGTATTGATTTATCAATTTTAACAACAACTGCTGATGTAAGATTTGAATTAATTAATTCCATTGTTAAAAAGTTTAATGTGAGATCTTGGATATTAGAAAAAGTACTAGCCCAGTCTGAGAATCAAGTATTTAAAATCAATAACCTAATCGGAGATAAAAGCTCATGTTGGGTGAATACGCCAAGGAGAGCAATGAAATGGTATGCCGATATAAAAAAAAAATTGTTAAATCTAAAAAAGTCTCCGCTTAAATTTGAAGTGTCTGGCGGAAATTGGGGATTAGCTTGCAATGCTGTACATTTTTTAGACTTAGTTTCTTGGATTACAGATTCTGAGATTTGTGAATTGAAAGTTATTAATAATAAAATTTGGGAAAATAGTAAAAGAAAAAACTTTAAAGAATTATTTGGGAGAATAAAGGTAAAATATTCGGATAATTCAAATTTAATAATGACCTGTGATAATACAAAAACCACTCGAAATATTTCTGTAATGATTAATAACGATTATTGGTTAATTGATGAACTTAATGGATTAGCAACTGGTCCTAATAATCAAATAATTAAGGGTAGATTAGAATATCAAAGTAATATAATCACTGAAATAATTAATGATATTTTTCATAAGAAAACATGTTCCTTGACTAGCCTAGAAGAATCCTCAAAACAACATATTTACCTTCTTAATGAACTTTTGATAAATTTCAATAAAACAAATAAACAAAATTTTAAAATTCTTCCCATAACTTAATGATTAAAAAAGACGTTATTTTGATTGGTTGTGGTCTTATGTCTATCGAATACTATAAAGTCTTGGAAAGTTTGAATAAAAATGTTGAGGTAATTGGAAGAGGAAATATTTCGGCTAAAAAATTCGAAGAAAAAACAAAAAAAGAGGTTTATAAGAAAGGTTTAAATAATTATCTTGAAAACTTTCAAGTGCCAAAATTCGCAATAGTTGCTGTTGGAATAAACCAACTTTATGAGGTAGTACTTATTTTAGTAAAGGCAGGTATAAAAAATATTTTACTAGAAAAACCTGGAGATATTGATATTGAAAATATTCTAAGGATTAGGAATTTTGCAGAAGAAAATAAATGTCAAATATGGATAGGATATAACAGAAGATTCAATGCTTCAATATTAAAATTAAAGGATCTTATTATTAAAGATGGCGGAATTAGTAGTCTATTTTTTGAATTCACAGAATTCAGTGAAAAAATCAAAGAATTAAATACTCCTGAAAATATAAAAAACAAATGGCTTATTGCAAACTCTAGTCATGTAATAGATCTTGTCTTTCACCTTATAGGTAGACCTAATCCTGAAAAGTTTTTTCCTATTCATAGGGGGGGACTTGGATGGCATAAAGCATCTTCAATATTCGTTGGTTCTGGTGAAAGTGATAAAAATATTCCTTTTTCCTATATTTCAGATTGGAATTGCCCCGGTAGATGGGGAATAAAAGTAATGACCCAGAAAAAAACATATTTACTTAAGCCATTGGAAAAACTAAAATTTATAACTAGAAATCATCTTGATCCTATTGAATATGAACTAGATGATACCAATGATGAAAATTTCAAACCAGGCTTATACCTTCAATGTAAGTCTTTTTTAGAGGAGACAAATGATAACTTATGTTCAATTAGCGAACAAATTGAAAGCTTTAAATATTATTATCTTATTGCAGGATATTATTAAAAAATTGTGAAATATATTATCTTAGTCAAATTCATTTCGAATTAAATTATTCAAAATAAATAAGAAAAAAAACATTTAATAAACTTTAATTATTTTAGAATAAAAAAGTAAGAATTTTATTGTTAAATTTTCAAGAAAATTGTTAAAAATTTAAGTTAAATAATTTTTTTAAAGCTTTTTATATTAAATTTATAATAATTTTTAAAATTAAATGGGTTTACCTTATAGGTTGAGTCAAAGATTCCCAAATATCCATTCAATACTTTACACTGTAATCTCTTTATTCTTTATTTCAATCAGAAATAAAGAACCGTGGAAGAATTATGCTTTATCAAATTTAAAAAAACATAAAAGATATAAAAAAATATTTCTTATCTTGGGAAGTGGAGAAAGTATAAATAAAATAAGTGATGATTTTTGGGCTTGGGCTTCAAAGAATACAACTACTATTGCTGTAGGAGACTGGTGGTATCATGATTTTGTTCCTGATATCTACACCACCGAATGTGAAGATCAAAAACAAGAAGCTAGATAT